>Ga0306864_1000152_pt1 | contig 33579 bp, 17 predicted proteins | sample AntRauTorckE5430_FD_190448 | JGI IMG/M metagenome (GOLD analysis project Ga0306864, IMG submission 190448) | Saline lake microbial communities from Rauer Islands, Antarctica - Metagenome Torckler E5 #430 (v2) (version 2) | ecosystem: Environmental > Aquatic > Non-marine Saline and Alkaline >...
CCACGCCGAGGCATAAACTCGATCAGAGAGGGCGGAGTCCGTTGCACTGTGTCTGTGCTGGTTTTCGCACAGAGGATCGGCCGGCAATTATACATGCATTGCTTAAGATTGATCCAGGCAGTGCGACTCTCGCCGATGAGAAAGGACGGACGCCGTTCTCGCTTATCTATGATGACTACGCAGAGGAAGTTGATGAAGTGCTTCACCCATCTGTTGCCGCTGAGCATGTGAGAGAAGTATGTACTTCTGACGGAGGTTCGCTCGTTGAATGCTGGCAAATTTTGATTTTACTTTTGAAAGCTTCGTATTTGGGCTATGTAGATGATGACCTGGAATCCGCACTGAACGTAGTTGAAATCTTGGATGCAAAATTGAAGAACTCGTCGGGCAGCTTAGAAGAGAAGAAAAATATTAGTCCACCCAGACACAGATCTTCGACGTCTGTCACATCGATCCATTCACAGTCTTCCAATCACTCAGCGGAGACTGAGAAATCAACTGAGAAATCAGAGATCAATTTTAGCTCAAGTCGATCATTGCTGTTGAATCAATTTGATTTGACACATCCACATTTCCAGCTACTACATGCGGCAAGTGCATCGTTGTACTTCTTCCCACATGGATTCTTTCAAGTGCTCTTAAAAATATGCGGAAATGATAGAGTCAAAAACCACGATGCTGACTTCCACCTCCCGCTTCACTTGGCAGTAAGGGCGACGCCGCCTCCAAGGTCCAGCGCCGACAATGCTAACCCTAACCGATACTCCATCTCGACATCGTTCCACGGTCAGCCATCAGTTGTGTATGATGAGAAGCTTGGTGTAACACTGAGTTACTACCCAGATACTTCAAATTATCAAAAGAATAAACAGTTCGCGACAACGTCATTTCAGACATCAGAAGCATTTGCAATCCATCAGACTCCGATCATTGCGCATTTACTGGATATATACCCCGAAGCAGCATCCGTTCCAGATGATCAAGGAAAGTATCCCGTTATACTGGCAATTGAGAGTGGAAAGTCCTATGAATATGCTATAGAGCCTTTGCTAGATGCCTTCCCACGCATCCTTCTTGGTAACGGTGGAATTGGTCTGTCAGGTTTTGGCTCGGCAGATGAAGATGGTTTCATGCAAGAGCAAGATCCAGGAGATACGCATGCGAATGCTGGAATGGAGGCAATTCGAGCTAGTTTGATGCATGGACTGACACATCCATCCATCAGGGTCAGGAACGAGACAGCAATGACGGTGGGATACTTGATGAAACGCCTAAAGAAGGCTGCAAAAGATCCATTGGAAGAATTTGGTGTTCAATCCACCATTAATCCAAAACAATTCAAAATTGATATATTCTTGAGGGATGTCATTCGAACAAGTCGTAACTTTGGATCGGTCAATGCAAGGACGGGACAGAGTAATTCGCCTGATAGCAAAAAGGACAATACATGCAATAATGAGTGGATTGGCATCCAGGCAACGATGCTTCAAGCGTTATCGGCTGCCATGACGAGCGTATCACCGGATATGATTCATATACCGGAGACACCACAGCTTGCGTTGGACGTAGCCTCAAATCTACTTAAGCATGAAGACTGTACTATGAGAGAATGTGCTGCGCTTTGTATTGGCTCTTCGCTTGATCTTTTAGAGGACGACCTGTTACCTAATGTTGTCACGCGGGTTGTCATACCACAAAGAAGAAAAAAGCTAGATCTGCAATCTAGCAAACACAGTCTTAGTGACTCAAGCGTTCACAGTGTTCACAGTTTGCAATCTTTTCTCTCGAGAGATTCGAGTATCATCTCTAATGTGGTTAATGTGAAAGCGAGGACTAAAATGAAAATTTACAGCGACAATTTGAAACTAGTGCAAATGGAAGAAACTCACCACAGACACGGAAGAGCCTTGGCATGTTTCAGAATATTAACTTCAAAAAAGGGATACCTCGTGACGAAGGATGACAGTATATTTCAAGAAGTTACGCACCTCATGCAATCCCTAATGCTGGATAAAGAGGCAATCGTTAGGGAAGCTGCTTGTCTTGCCATGGGCGCTATCCTTGGTCTAAGCCGCGATACGTCTGCAACATTGAAGACAGTGCGACAAAGTCTACTGAAATGTATGAGAACAACAGAGGATGTATGTGTGCAAATTGCTATTGCGAGGGGTTTAATGGTGGCCACGAGAATGAAGCCTCATGTTTTCATATGCAAGGGAGGAACGTCTATTTTAGAAGGCGCACTGATGCTTGCAGTGTCGTCGGTATCGCCCACAAATGTTCAGAAAATGTATCATGGGTTTCTTTGGCTTGCGATGGGCATAGGTGATAAGGATTCAGCTCACTATGGCTTATCGGAATACATGTCGTTAGCAGAAGGAGAAAATGGGAAAATAATGATGAGCCTCGTCACAAAGAATTTAGCAAAAATTGAATCAGTGCGGGATATTTTGTGGAGTTCAACAGTTTACTGCGAAGACGAATTCCTTAATAATGGATGAGATGTTAGGAGGGAGCAACAGTATGAGGGGTTAAATGTTCAAGTAAACATTTATATTTCATGAACAAATTTTCATAATCACGATTAATAAAAACTACTTGTGCCATGATTTTTGATGATACTTAAATACTGATTTGATGTGAAAGCATTTATTTGTAATTCCGTTAATGATGTTTTTTTGCCTTGAAACAAGAATTTCTCCCTCTTTTAAACAGAGATATGCCAAAATTTTGGGATCTTCTGAACTGGACTAACGCAAATAACCAGTCGCTCGCCACTACCATGCTCGCCAGCACAAAAGATCATCTTCATCTCGTTCAAAATGTGAGGAGTAATAAGAAGAATGAGGATGAGCAGCTATGAGCAGGCCAATTTCAAATTGATGAATGATGAATACAATAGCCCAAAAGGCCACCCACAAATATATTCACGCTAGATTACCGCCTGGATGGAGCTCAAGACCTCTTTGAATTACACTTTCTAGAGAGGGACTAACTAGCTACAACTCTATCAGTTACATTGGAATTTGGAATCCATTGCGCATTCATTGACAAAGAAAAGAAGATCCCTTCGTGCGGTTGCTGTATCAATCATCAATCATCACAGAAGACAGTAGAAGAACGGAAAATAGGATCTAATAGAAATAATCTGATTGATCAATTGCCACGCTGATTGATACTCCACTGTTACCATACACTGCAATACAAGGAATAGAATTAGAATGCCACCAAAGCGCAAGAGGTCAAGTGTTGACAGCAACGATGACGGAAGGTGAGTAGTGACTGATGAATCAAGACTGACTGCAAAAATAATTCCAGCTCAATCGATGGAATCATCGATGAATTTGATTCCTTCCAATCCATATCCAGTCGATTGAATGGAAACGCATGGACTTCCAGTTACTTTATTAATGATTAATGAAGGTACTCCAAGCCCCAAAGCTAGACTAATTATGATTCAATTCAATGATTTTCCTTCCTTCCAATAAAATAGAAAAAAAGGCAGCTCTTCTAAAATTCTGAAAGATGCAATTGACAATATTGTCAATGAGCAGATCAACGAGTTGATGGAACAGAACAAAGAACAGATCAACGAGTTGATGGAACAGAACAAAGAACAGATCAATGAGTTGAAGGAACAGACCGAAGAGCAGATCTACGAGTTGAAGGAACAGAACGAAATGCAGATGATGCAGATAAAACGATGATGACGTTGATGTTAACAACGATGAGGACATGAACGAGTTGAAAGAATAGAACAAAAAGAAGATGAAACAGATTCATGACGCCCTAACCCTAACCTTTATCTGGTAATATTAGCTGCTACGTATTTCTTCGAAGGGGTTAATGCACCTGTGATTTGTCTTAATATCTATATTACGTTATAATGGAAAATAAGGTGGTATTTCGTTTCTGGGTTAACAATCTTTAAATACATACGCATTGCAGGAACTTTAATTGATTTCTACTGAGTCAAATTAAAAGTAGCTCACATGTTTTGCAGAATGGGATTTTTCGAAAATACTATTTACCAAGATACTACATAGATCACTAACGCAAATAACCATTCGCTCGCCAGCACAAAAGATCATCTCGTTAAAAATGTGAGTAATAAGAAGAATGAGGATGAGCAGGCCAATTTCAAATAAATGAATGATGAATACAATAGCCCAAAAAGAGCCAAAAGGCCATCCCACAAATATATTCACGACGCTACATAGAGATTACCGCCTGGAGCTCAAAACCTCTTTCTCCACTGAAAACGGACAACAGATGAAGATGGATCGAAACACGAGATGAGGATAGAAGATGATGATGTCTATTGATGTCTATTACTGAATCATATTGCATGAATTAAATTCTAGACTAGACCCACTGCCCAATAGCTACAACTCTACCAGTTATTTCGGAATCCATTGCGCATTCATTGACAACCAAAAGATCCTTTTGTGCGGTTGCTGTATCAATCATCAATCATCAACCATCAAATATCATAGAAGAAGGGAAGAAGAAGGGAAACTAGAGTAGAAGAGGATCTCAATAGAAATAGTCTGATTGATCAATTGCCACACTGATACTCCACTGTTACCATACACTGCAATCCAAGGAAAAGAATCAGAATGCCACCAAAGCGCAAGAGGTCAAGTGTTGGCAGCAACGATGGCGGAAGGTGAGTAGTGACTGACGATTGATGATTCAAGACTGAAAAAAAGAATTCCATTTCAATCGATTGAATCGATGAATTTGATTCCATCTGTTGCAATTTCATATTCCATATCCAGTCGATTGAATGGAAGCGCATGGAATTCCAATTACTGTATTACGTAAGGTACTCCAAGCCCCAAAGCTACACTAATTATGATTCAATTCAATGATTTTCCCTCCTTTCAATAAAATAGAAAAAAAAGCAGCTCTTCCAACAAGCCAAGGACTAAAAAGAAAAAGAACACATTTGCGTCGCCACCATCATCATACGCTACTGATAATTCCTCCATTTCTCCTCCTTTGCAAAATGATTGTTTGATATCCTGCATCATTGCTAAATTAGTTTCCATTCAAGAATCCAGGAGTCGATGCGTTGCCGCAATCCAAGCCATTCCAACCGCTTCGTTCCAGAGCCCTCTTGCCGCTATTGATGCTAATGATTATGTTGATGATGCAGATGATGATAACCAGAGTAACGATAATGATCATACTCAGATTAGCAACAGCAGCGACGAGGATGCAAACATTATACTATTGGCCACCATACTTTTGCATAAATTTATCAAACACTCGAATCATCAATCAAACACTGCTATTGATATTGCCATTGTGCAAGCACGCATGGCACAACTACTAACGCAAATACTCATGACTGATAAAGCAATACTGGAACGGACCATCAACAATATCAGTACCAATACCAGCAGTTCAAGCCATATTCACACACGTGACCAGGACAAGGATAACAATACAAATGTTAAAAAGAGAGATGCCAAAACGTTATTGTCGAAAACAATCCTAGCAACACTGGCAACTACACTCCATTCATACCAGCACTTTACCACCACCTCTATCAAGGCGAATACAAGTGGAAATTCGAAGGCGAATGCAATCAAAATTAGCATCCAACGAAATTTATCTTCGCTCGAATCATTGCTCTTCGTTGCAAAACGGAAAGTGACACCTTTTTCTTCATCCAACTTGCACATACCCGTCACTTCCCAACATGCACATTCCATACCTATGAATTCGCAAGGGGAGCATGCCTGGAATTCCTTGTTGACTTTATTGGAAGGAGAGGATTCTGGGACTGCAACTACAACTGTGACTGCTACTGCTACTGCTACTGGGGCAACTGCTGGTGAAGGTACATATACAAGTGCAGGTGCAGGTGTCCATCTTGGTAATAGCATTCGAACAGAGTGCCAGGGTGTAAGCACATGGTTGGACTCACTCGACGGATCAAATTTGAATATATCCAAGAAGAAGGGAAAGAAGACGAAGGATCTTGGTGGAAATGAGGTTGAACATAAAGGGAGTATCCAATGGATGAAACCGTTTGTAGGATTGGATGATGGGAGTGGTAGAGAGGACGTTCAGGATGTGACACCTGTTAGGCGAAAGAAGAGGAGTAAATCTGGTACTCACCCCGATCCTCCTGTGGCTGCTGAGACTGTCGATATTCGTACTACTAATGGTAGCGGTAGCGGTAGCACTACTAATAGCTGTGATGCTGTAGCGGAGGAAATGTTGATGCACGAACTTTTAAATGGGAATGTGTTTGAGGGTAGGATCACAGTGAAGAAACTGGCGAGTATGGCGTTTGTCCATTGCTGCGCTGGGCAATATCATTTGTTGAGAGGGTTGGTTTCTTTGCTGGAAGATTCGGAGGAGAACAAGGATGAAATTGAGGTAATTTCGGAAAATCCCAAGAGCGATGGAGAGGAAGGGGATGTGAAGATGGAGACGGATGTCGAAGGAGTATGTTGGAAGGATGTCATGGGGGTGGGAAACGTCATGGAATGGTCAAATGTGTCTTCGTCGTCACTCCCGTCTACAAAACGAGATACAAATGGCAATGTGAAGATTCGTGCAATGCCCTCTTTGATACTGTCGGTGCTCGTGGTTAGGATTGTGGATATCATACAAGAGAGTGGGAAGTTGTGTGGAACGTTTCCAACAAAGAATGGTATGGAAGATTATATTCAAGGACTATATGATGCGTATAATGGTGTTATACAACCAGAAAAGGTAGGGGGGGATAGTGGCGGTGTGTACAGTGCTCAATTGGGGAATCGAACAAAGAGACCGAATATTTATAATTTGGTGATTTGTGTTTTGAGATTGATGATTTTGAACCATGGACAGTGCCTAAAGGATATTGCCATCTTGTCAGAGGAATGTAGTCTACAGGGAAATGAGTCAAAGGATTTTCCATTTGATTTAGTGGTGGGACAAGATGCAGGTGATGGCCCGGTCGTCGCGCATATTTTGATCAATGAAGAGGAGCTGGTCAAGACTGCTATCATTAAGGAGTACTCGTATTATAATCCAGTGGTGCACAAGACAATCGAGACCTTGATTCGATGTGGCAGTACGTCATATTCGTCGTCTGAGAGAAAAGATTGCAAGATTTTGTATGGATTTGCCGCAGCTTTTGCGCTGAAGGCAAGTGTCGTAAAACATCATTGTGAACCGCACAAGCAAAAGAGGAAAGGGATTGCTGTAGATTCTATTGTTGTGGTGGACGCAAAATTATGCTCATTTGCCGTTCATTATTTGACTGAAATTTTGGAGAATATTGTTGCCTTTACCAAGAACTCGTTCCGAGGAGATGAAGTGGACAAGGGTGCAAGCATGAACGCTGACATGATTGGGCACTTTCACCTTGACAATCCCATTGTACCGGATCAAACTTTGAATCAATCTGGACTTTTCACAGATACATCCAGAAATGATTTTAATCGGGTAGAGAAGGCAGATGAAAAAGGATGGAGAAACGGATTTCTTTTCTCCTTGTTTTTTCGGGCCTTACTCCCGACAAACAAGAAGGCAACAAAGGCATCACTCATCAAGACTCCTTTTACAGTAATTGATGCAATGATGAACGCTGTAAAAGTATGTTACTCTGTTGTGCCGCAAGATATAGCCACGATTGCCGTCGGGAATATCAAGAAGAAGTAAGTACTTTTTTCTTGGAATATGCAATTGTGCTTTATTTTACTTGCTCTTACGCTCGTTATTCTTTAGAACTCATTTCACGAGGTGTTCCCTAGCAGCTGATTGCCTTGATGCCACACGGAAGTGCATCGAACAGATTCCTTACAGTGTCACAACGCCAACAGGATTAGCCATCATGACTGTCCGAATCCGTGCAGCTGTGAGAAAGCTTATCCCAGCATCTACAGTAGATTCTTTTATCAAGTTGGGTCAGATGTTAGAATTCAGTTTAGTTGGGCAAAGATTACTCTGGGATAGTTCCTCAAGTGAACATTTATCTTCGTCCGTATCAGATCGTGTCGGCGGAAAGCTGGAATTTGAAAATTGGGAGCGTCGTTTATGGTAAGTTGTTGAATTTGGCGAGATCATTGTAATCCGCAATTGTAGTCTAACAATTCGATGTTATTATGTGTTTGCATCAGGGCATCGCATATCAAATGCAGCCTTGCTTTCGTTCGTGGAAGGCCTTCGTATGCTTCAAGAATTTCAAGTACCTCAGCGGCATTAAAGAAGTCATGTTTGGGAACGCCGAGTGATCGATTGAGTCTGTTCCAAAAGATGGCACAGGCGACAACCGGTAGTGCAACAAAGTGGCCACTATACCTGTCACCTTTGCATCATGCTATTGTTACCGGAAATCTAACAGCAGATCCATTGCCTAGATCTGTGAAAGATGCTTCACCCGAGAAATTCATATGTGAGGGCTTCATTGAAAGTATTCTAGATGCGTTTAGTGATCCAGAGATGAACATCGTGAAGAAGTATAAGGTAGAAAAGAACAAAAAGATTCAGATTTCTGATGAAGAAGTTCCGTTGTCGATTAGAGATGCGCGCCTTTTTGCAGTCGCTCTCGCAAGGACTCCTAAGAAGGAACGCCGTATCCTTGTAGCAAAGTTGGTTAACATGCTCCATGATTGTCTCGAGTCTCTGAGAACTGATGTGGCACTGAAAGAAGTACTGGTTTCTTCTCCCGTTTATTCAGGCTTCGTTGCCAGAGTTTTGACCGTCTGCTCGACAATGATCGACATGGTTTCGTCTGGTAAACTGCTTGTGGAACATTTATGTGAATACATTGGACAGCTGCATTATCATTTGCCAAGCTTTATCGAAACTGATGAGACCATTGATACTCCCACTCAAGAGTGCGTGAACGATTGGTATTCCCGAGAATCGTGCTTTATGGGGTTATGGCCAGATTGGGAATCGGCTGCACTTCCACACATGGAGTTGCCCCCAAGAAATGACTTTGAACCATTGTCTGGCGATGATATTATCAAGTATAGGAAACTCTTGGCGAACGCCATGGAACTTGGATTTCAGAGTGCAAAGAATGACAAATGCCAGCTCGTATTTGGTTCTTGGAATGCGTCTGCAAAGGTGTGTGGTATTGACAATGAAGTATGGATCGGGCCTACAAATTTTGATACGATGGCGAGACTTGACAATGCAATGAAACTGAACCATATCCGAGACGACATTTGTGAACTTTACAGCGGTCTCGCGAAGGATGAGAGTTCCAAGCCGAAATCTTATTTATCTTGTCTGTTACGTCGCAAGCGCAGCAAACAACCAGAACAGTTTGACCCGAGTCGTTCAGTTGAACACCTGAAAAATGCTGCATCCGAGAGTGTCAAGATGTTAAAGGACATTACCAAAGCAACCACTGCGATTGAAGGAGAGTTGTCACCCGGTGACTGCGTAGTCGCAGAAGCTACTTTGTCATATATTTCATTTTTGGCATCAATGTTCACAACGACCCAGACTGAATTGCTGACCACCCTTGTTAAATGCGACAAACCTCGAAGGAAACGAAAAAGTAGCAGTTTTTCAGGCGAGTCTATGGGAGAAGGAGGAGATGATGGTGACTGTTCAGACGAGTCTGGTGAATCTGACGGTTACCATGACTTTGAGGATGACGAAGACGAAGAGGAGGCTCAAATGGATGGGATCGCCAAACTTCATCACGTTTGCAATATTCTCGGAGCGTCACCCTTTCATCCAGATTGGCTTGATGAAACTTGTCGCTTGCGATCAGGGATCAGCGAAGCGGCAAGCGTAGAATTCGCAGAACAGATGTTAAGAGCATTGACTGGGTTTGCCACTGGAGTCTTCACCCAATATTCCAGGACTCTTGCTGAAGTAATCTCAAATTGCCCTGCCGATGATCTAGAAGGTACTATTAATGGAACAGCTGCTCTATCAGTAATTCGAGGAATTCACAACATTGACTCTGAGGCCGCAATTACGGACGCACCGGATTGGCAAAATGACATCGCGATGGCATTTGGTATCGACTTTGATCTTGTGAGGTTCATTTTTAGTGGTCTCAAATGTATGAATGCAGAAGCAGTGAAGGAATCCTATGCATTGAATTCAGCTCAAAGGATCAAAGGAAAACTGCAAGACTTTGTTGCGTCCGGGAGTGGGTGGTTGCCAAATTCTCCTGAGTACAGAGCTGGAGGGGAGTGGGAGCTCTTGCTCTCTGACGCTTTAATTAGTCCATGCTCCACGATGGACTTAAAAACCGACAATACTACTTTGCTTAGCCTTGGCAGTGATTTACTCCGTTGGAAACGCATTTTACAAAGCATTGTAAACACGCTTGTCCCAGTTAATGCACTATTGAGGTTTGGTCTGAACGGGGCAAAGGGATGTAATCAGCATCGCGCCACTAACGTTGAAAGTGGCGAAATTGTGAGCGGCTCAATACCCCATGTAACATATCAGACATCGCCTATCCGTGCGCATATTCGCACAAGAACTACTACTGCGGCTAAAATTGCACCTTCACAATTGAAAACAACTGTGAACAAAGCCTTGTGTGTCTTGGCTGAAATTCAATCATGTGGATTCTCAAGCCAAATTATTCAGCAAAGTGCTCGAACAGCAACATGCCATCTTGTTACAGTCGATAATGATGTCTTGAATCTTGAAGGTGTACATGCCATCAGAAACTCGCTTATCGCTATGAAGGATTTTGCCTCTGCGCCAAGGCTTCAATCAAAACGTAGAGCTCACCACCTTCTTGGGAAAATCTTTGGGTGTATGGGATCTTCAGATCCCAAACCATCTGAATTTGATTCTATAAAAGTGCTCTTTTGTTTGGGATCCCCGAATGATCTGAAAATTAACACCATAGCTGAATCTGCAATTGATTTGAGGACAACGCTTCAAAAGTGTGGAAATAAAGATCTTTATAGTGATATAATAGCCTGGGATTGGAAGACTACTCCAACGGATGAGATAGAGTTCCTCTGCGAAGCGGCACAAGGGCGGCATAAGAATATTACCAGTCCTAGTGTAAGATCATTGCTTATTTCCTGTGTGAAAGATGCATTGGACGCAGAAGATAGAAATATCGCAGATCTTGATTGCATCCGGAGTGCCACTTTGAAGTATGCTATGCTGAAGAACTGGTGTAAGTTGGGGACACAACAGATACAGGTTATTGTGAAGAACGACATTTGTGTGATTGGAAATAATGCTATTGCTGCACTATCTGAAAAAAAGTTGATCTTATTTGATATTAGTCAGCAACTTTGTTCCTTGCTTGCTTCTCTGCTCGGTGCCATGTCTGAAACAGATCCAGATTCAAGCACGAAAAAAATGTTCAACTCAATTTTGAAGACATTAAAGAATACGATGCAACATTGGGTTGCAAAGAAAGAACTTGTAAGCGTCATGTGCTTTATGTGCATCTTGGCAATGCGATTTGGAGGTATGAAAGATGTAAGTGAGGAATTGCTTAAGATTGTCAAGAGGAAGAAATCAAAGGAAGGGGACCAGGATCTTTGCGTTCTCGAACTATTCTATCGATTTCTTCAAGGTAAGTGAAGGTTTTCCAGATAGGATTTGGCGTATGTCTTTATAAAGCTAACTTGTTTTTGTTGAAAGAATCACGCAAAGCTCTATCAGGCGGGGTTGATCCGACACAAAATAATATGGATGCACCGGAATCCTCGGAAGCGTCGACCTCCAAGAATATGGGAGCTGAAGAGCAGGGACAACAGTCCTGTAGTTTTGTGTCCACACATGGCGAATTTACAGAGCAACACTGGTACAATTGCTATACGTGTGGCTTGACATGGGACAAAGGTTGCTGCTCTCTTTGTGCTCGAGTCTGTCATAAAGGTCACGACGTTGGTTACTCCCGAAAGAGCTCATTTTTCTGCGATTGTGGAGCAGAAGTTCGAACAAACGCTGGTAGAATTTCTTGTAAATGCCTATCGCCTTTACCAGCACTTTCCTCCATCAACGAGTCAAAGGAATTTGCGACTAGTACTGATGGTAAGGATGGTCACCTTCAGAATGTACCAGATTCTTTGAGAGATGGAAGGTGGAGAGAGGCAATTAATCTTGTCAGCAAGCAATTTGCTTCAACAGCGCAAAAGTCGTTGGATGACTTCATCTCATCAATAGATTCAGCTCTCATTAGGGATCTACTTGAAACATTCAATTCTCAATTTGACTTGTGGACTAATCAGGAGTCTATGCAAGGCCTTCTCTCGAATTACGCAGATTGTGCTGATAGCGAAGAGAATAGTTATGAAAAGAATCCCTCGATAATTTCACGAGACGGAACTCCATTGGAATTAACAAAGATGTCAGGAACTAATTTTTCTCCCATTCGAATGAGTAAGATTAATGCAATCAATACGCAGATTGTGACTGATTTGAGCATCGATAAATCGAAGAAGGCTTTGCTGACAAAGAATGCTGTTGAACGATGCTGTATTGCTACCGATTCAAGAGGTCGAATGGTAATTGGCGAGGCGAAGTCCATATCATTTTTTGGTGCTCTATCGTTAGTGAACACCCGTCATGTTCCATTCCCTTTAGAGACTGTATTGCTTCGGTCACAACTGTGCATGCTTGGCACTCATAAACTCGATTTTGGGGTCGTGGGATTATCGTTTTGCCAGGAAAGAGACCGTCATCTTGTTATATGGGGATTCACTCGAGCTAATTTTTTGTGTCTCAATAAATCAAGTGACAAGGTTGACATGTGCGTCGAGTTAGTTGTGGACCTGGAGATTGACGACGCAGATTGTGAATCAGACTATGTTATCAAAGTTGAATGGATTACAGAGGTAGGTTTGGCACTTAATTTGAATGTGTATCTCTTGACTAGCAAATCGTTTTTAACCAGCACTTTTTTATGCAGACAACCGTTGTTGTCTTTTGCGCAACTTGCATCAAGCTATACGACATAGAAAGAAATACTGTTGACAGCTCTGGAAAATTTTCATGCCTACCATCTGTGAACTTTTTGATGGCCTACGATGACGTTCTGATCAAGTCTGGAGTTGTCGTACCAACCACTGCAGATCATAGAGATAAAGAAGATGATGATTCCATCGAGCCTGCAGCAGTGATGAGACGAATCATTATTCTATTCGACACTGGTCGATTGCATACTATTGATATAAAATTGGACAATAATGGTTTATTTGATTGCGAAGGTGATGTGAGTTTGGAGTATGGGGAAGGAACATCTTTCCCAATAACGGGTGTTCGAAGATACACTGGTACAATCCCAGAAACTGCGGGAACAACATCAAAGTCACTAGGAGAGGGGTCTACACTTGTATTCCTAAGACAAAGCAGAATTCTACTTTACAAATGTGTTTCTTCAGCTCTGGTTGCCTTTATGCTAGATGATGGTGGAACCATTGTCGGAAATTTTGAATTCCTGCCTCATATCATCAAACCGGAAAAAATAGATGATTCAGATAATGAATCAATTAGCGGTCCATATTCAAATTGGACAGAACTTGGATGTATTGAAAAGGCTGATTCAATGTACTATCGTGCAGCGTTTATTGGGAAATCGACTAGGAGCAATAAACCGTTGATGATGTACATTGAGTATAACCATGACAATTCAAGTTTGAAGAAAATGAAAATACCTGGTATGGGTCTGAGCATGATGTCTTCATTTGAAGGCATGGCAGCATTTTCTGGTCCTATGGTAGTTGGAAATAATAGAAACGACGGAATGCTTGGCCAACATGGAATATTCAAGGAACGAATCTACTTTGCTTCTGTGACATCAAATGGCATTCTAGCGTTTCATGGAGAGGAGATGACGGCAATTTCTAAGAATGGAACTTCCACAGCTTCTATCATGTCGAACAGGCGTCGGGCTATAATTGATTCTGGTATGAATCGTCAAGAGATATCAGGTGATAGAGTAAAGTTCAAGGATGCTCCCAACCCATTTCCCGCATTTCCTCTGACAGTTTTTGAGACGTTACAAAATGTGACTAGTGCGGACGAGCTCTTTGTGAGTAGCGATGGCATTGTAGAGACCAGTGCAAATCTCAAAAGGAAACTTGTAACAGGCAGTAGCGACTACATCATTAGTAGGTCGAAAGATGGATGTGCTTTCATCATGAGTTTGCAACCACGAACGAAGTCAAAAACAAGTAACGATTCTGCAAAGGTGAAGCTCGATGATCCATCTAAATATGCTATTGTGGCGGTGCGGATTCTTTTGGGAACAAATAATGTAGACTTCACGCCGAGAGACATAAGTGTTATGGGAAGGGCAATCAAACCAGCAAGACAGAAGAAGAGATGGTACGATGTTCCTCTGAGTGATGAAGAAATCATGTTGGGAGTCCGGAGTGGTTTTGTTCCGATCGTCATCAGTGGAGGAGAAGAGGGTGATCGCAGCCAGGCAATTGTGGATTCTATCGAGGTGTATGCTGAAGAGAGAACAAAGTTGTCCCACCTTTTCCCGATAAAGAGTCATATAGTTCCCGACGCTAGGAATCATCACCCTGTTGTCAATATAGGCGTCGGAGGGCGGAGAGAGGCATTGGACACATCAATTGTTGTCATATCACACGTATTTAAACTTATGGGAGGTGTGCCCGGTCTAACTTCTAGTATTACTGAAGAGTCGCTTCAGAGACTAATTCAGGTAACTGCTTTAGATTCTGAGAAAGAAGGTAATGTGCGGAATCATGTTATTGGGCTTCTAAAAGATCTTGAAACCAATACTCATGCAATGCAAGTGCTCCTGGACAAGGGGACTCTCCAAGGTATTTGCAATGTATTAAAAGAGCTTGATGGTGTTGTTCGTGATTGTCAAGATACAACTTCTGACAAGGAAGGATCTATAGTTATCACTGGTCGTCTTGGCTCAAAAATCCTGGCAAGAGTGAATGATTGTCTCGTGGCAGCAGGAGCAATAGTGAAAGAGCGCCCTAGCAACTATAAGAATGCGATTGAAAGTTTGATAGGGGGAAAGACTACCAACTTATCAATTGCTTTGCATGCGAAAAGTCTCGTGGAAGCATGCAAGCACTGCCCAGGAGTGATAATTACCACGTCAAAACTTGTCGACATTACTTTGCATGAAATCTTAGCAGCCTCTATTGATCATGGTGCCCAGAATACTAAGTCTCTTGCGAATCTGGAAACATTATCGGGCATTTTACGGTCTTCAAGTCAAGACATTGTCAAAAGTTGCTGTGATACGGTTGCAAAGGTTGTCAAGAATCTGAAAGATGTGCCGACACAAGTGTTGCTTCACCAGTGTGACTGCTGCGGAATCTTGCCTATCACAAAAACTAGATTCACAATGGACGAAGAAGGTTACGATATTGATCTTTGTCAGGGATGCTATGAAAAAGGAATTACTTTCGCGATCCAAAATAAGTACAGTCCGAAAATCTCAGTTCTTGTTGAAAAAGGGCCAATCTACATCGCTCAACATGACAATAATCTTAGTTGTCACGAGATTTGTCAAATGAGTTCCAAGCCTGTCCCAGAATCATCGATTGATGAGTTATCTGACTTCCGGTCACAAGGACAAACCAAGTCAAATAATGTCGGCTTGGAAATGGAGGAAGATGACGAGGACAAGCAACTGCAGATTGCACTAAAGATGAGTCTTGAAGAATCACAGGAAAATACTTATGACCCCTCAGTGCCAACGACCTTGGCATCAATGATATTCAAAAAATTGCTTGATGATACAGTTCACGATCTATCTGCTCTAGAAAATCCTAGGAAGTCAAATAGCTTGCATTTAATGACTTTGCTTCTGACGTTGGTGGTACAATGCAATAAACATGATGAGAGGGCTGAACTCGCACGAATCATGTGCGAAACTTTGTGCAAAGAAATTTGTACACTTTCTGATATTTGTACCATTTGCTCAGACGAACAATCCCCCATGTCCGTTGTAAAAAGGGGACGTCACGCTATTGTGCTATATCTCCGTGCCCTTACGTCGCTTATAACAAAACAAGAAAGTCTTTCGACGAACCCCACGACGCTAGCTTTGACTCCTGCAGTGCCAACAGTTGTAATTCAAGTTCCGCCAAGCAAGAGTAAGACAGACCCACGTTTTATTTGTGAAGCTCACAGTGTTCCTGCAGTTAGAAGGAGATGTTCACATGGAGAGCATAAGGATCGAAGATTTTACGTATGTGGTATGAGTCGCAAGAATAGATGCAAGTACTTCAAATGGGCTGACGAAGTTGATGACATAGCCACCACAAAGGGACATACAGAGCCAACGCATAAGAACTCTTCACCCCCGACGAAGCCCGTGGTTGATAAACATTTACGATCGATTTTGTGGAATCTCTTGAATGAAGGCAATCCTCCACTTCATAGGAAGCTTTGTACACTCCTCAGAAGTTTCATCAAAAACTCCAAGGCTTCTGCTTCAGCGCAGCTGAAAATGTGCCCAAGAAACCCAACACCGAAAAAATCAAGTATCGTTATGCAACACCTACATTCTACGCAGAATGCAAATAACAATGATGACGGGGTTTTCTTATCGATGGAAAAGCTGGGGTTTTCGGGCTTCCAACATGGATTTCAATTGACTTCAAAGAGTTCTCTATCAGTGAGCTTAGGTTCGAGTGAATATTTGAGTGCAGAAGCATCACTGGATTTCCTTGCACTTGTTGGAGCACATACAACTGATATCACGCAAAAGACTTATGCATCTTGGGAGTCATGGTACTCACCTTTATGTCATATAATTAGCAAGAACTTTGGTCCTGATCTACGATCTCGTGCAAAGGAAATGCTGAAGTGTATCACAGGAGGCAGACGTGCAACCTATCGCCAAGTGAGAGACCGCTTTGTCTTCGCTTCACAATTCATGGAGTTACTTTCACACTGCGAGAGTCCTCTCCAAGCGTCGTTGTTTGTCAGAGAGAAGGCACGACAATGCGGTCCACAATGGCGTCTTTCTAATGTAACATGGGATACCTTGGGCTCGGGTGGTCTACTTGGTGCACAGTCTCTAATATCTGAGGATTATTATGTTGTTACAGTGATGGAACAGGTCACGAAGATGCTTGATACTTTGATATCAACTATATCGAAATCAAGATCTGACAATTGGCGCCACTTTTGCTCTCTCGAAAAGTTGCCTCAACAAGATACTGACTTGGAAGGCGACACCGCTTACTCTGCTTCTTTCATGGAAGAAGGTCTGCATGATCGTTCGCCAATTTGTTTGCTTCTGTGGATGGCTTGCTCTGTACCTGCAAGATCCCAAGAAAAATTACTGTATTTGATGGATGTGGCATTGACGGATAGCGTATTTGGGAAACCCGATTCAAAATGCAGGAGTCTGTCCATTACTTCATCCAATGTTGAGGACAGCCATGGCATTATGAGCACAGATGGCGGAACTGATATTGAACCTTCAACCCTTGCAGCTCAATGGGTTAACGAAGAAACACCAGAAAAGGTGTTACTTAGTGGCGCAAGTGGTTTATCTGTGAATGATATTTGTGCCTTTATCATTGGCTTTGTTGTAAATGGGGGAAGTGCAGAACTGCGTATCCACGCCAAAAATATTGCGACAATCCTCACATCCCAATCTCCACCCGACAATCTGGATCTAATTCTTCAAAGAATGGCCACGATATGCTTGAGAGAAGTTGGATCGTTAGGCAAGCAGAGCATTGAATTTTTGCAAATGCTGATTACGCTTATCTCAAACGATGGTCTCATGTGCGGAGTTGACATCGAATACATATCCCAAGTTTCAATTGCCTGCTTCACTGGGCAAACTTCATCAAATACAAATGTTATGAACACACATTGGAATACGAATATGTATAGTGCATCATCAGAAAGGTTTGACGTCACAAAATGCACTTATTGCCAGTGCTGCTACAAAGGAGACACAAAAGTAGATTTCAAGAAAACTTCTTCATCAGCTGCAAAGGCATCGACATCTTCATCATCTAGCGTAAAAGAGCAAGAGCGACTAGACGACACAAACATTGACTGGGCACTCGAACAGCTAACAGATTATCGAAAAATGCGGCTTGATCAGCACCATACCGTTTCAGCAGAGTTCAGTCAATACGTCCAGTTGAAAACTCGTCTTTCCATACACGAGTTGTATGTGAACGTGTCAGAACAAAGAGGGCGATTTGTAAAATCTATTGCAGTATATTTCTCACCGCGCCCCGTCAATGATGTGAGTGAATTGAAAGACGGAGACTATACCGCTCTTTGGCAACAATGCGGAAATTTAACATTGTCCAGAGGAGCTAGTAAAGCCACTTTACGGTTTCCAGAAGGAGTTGTTGCGGCCAACTTAAAATTTGAATATTTGGACTTTTACGAAAAGATCACCGGTCCTCGAAGCTCCACTGGCGCAATGGTACTACATTGTCCTCGTTGTACTCGTGTTGTCAACAACGCTCTCGGTGGAGTTTGCGGACATTGCGGAGAAGTCGCGTTCCAATGTAGAAAGTGCCGTCACATCAACTATGATCGATTAGATGCATTCCTTTGTGTCGAATGCGGGTATTGTTCCAGTGGTTCCTTTTCCTACGAAGTCCAAGCTGGAGAAGCCGTCTCAGCCGTGGCAATCCTGGACGAAAGAGACCTGGAACGCACAGTAGCGTCCCTTCACGCCCGTAATCGAAAATATAGTGAAGTGAAGTCCCTCTTGAAGAAACAAATTCCGTATGAAAAGAATTTTTCGGGGACAAAGAGGACACGGGATCAACTTGATATCACTGATAGAATTGATGGCTACAGTGCACCCCTGAAGCGCGCGTTATTGGGAGAATTCCCCAAAATCACCGTTAACAAATCGATTACTGACAAGAAGAAAGATACAAAGCGTCCCGAACCTCTAGGCCGAGGATCTGCGAGTACAAGAGCTAGATCTCTGCTGAGTCTCGCACGACAATTACGAGGAGATTCAGAAAGTGATGTACGCTCAAGCCTCGGAGACCTTTTGGTCCAACAAGCTCGATTGAGCTCTGGATCAAGAAACGGTTTCCCATTCGATGATGGCGAAGATGAACTTATTGTTCGTAGCCCTGGAGAAGCAAATATTATGCCATTTGAGATGCAAGACCCATTGAGTCGTTTGGTTGCCAACATTCAAGCACGAGCTCGTGGTGAACTCGATTCTTCTGCACGGCGTAGCGAGGGAGAAGCAAAACACGGAGAAACTGAGATTGATGGAGTAAATTCAAATAATGCCAAAACACTAGAAGTTGCAAAGAAGTGTTTCAAGCAATTGAAGGGCATCGAAAAGGATTGCTCTGAGATTTCAGGGAGGATTGTTGCATGGAAGCGATTAAATCAAGACGCTCTCGCCGATTATGGTGCCATCATGGCAGGCATCAATTACACCTCAGTGCATTGTTCCAATTGTGCTCCAGCTGTGACCTATAATCTCTTGGAATTAGTTTGTGCATTGCTCTTGTGTAATATGGAATCAGCCGAAAAGGTCTTAAGTGGAGAATTCATTAGGTGCCTCTTTGATGATCAAATGACAGACGCTCCTGAGTTGGTTGAATTAAAAAGTGAAGTATTGGTGACTATTTCGAAGAACTCCGTGGTTGGCTCTGGGATGATTCTGAAGGAGCTAAAGCTTCGCCTAAATGGAGGAAAAGATCCAATCAGCGCAGAGATTCTTGGTCGGCTCATTGGAGAAGCTAGTGTGAAGTCTCACGCGAGCTACGTAGAATTAGCTGTTTCGACTCTCAACGGATAATCTACAGTAGTGCCTCCCGGTTACGACCGGACCCTTCGGGAATACGATTGAAGACAAACACATGATCAAGTAGTATAATATGTGTTTAAAAAGAGAATACAGTATGATGAATAGAAGAATATCGCCACTTCCAAGCATAACTCTAAACCCTCCAACCAATCCAGTTATCAGGAATCAATCTACTTTCATAATTTCTATTGTGTTGTAATCACACCATTCTCACTTGACTCTACCTTCCACGATTGCCATGAGTTCTTCGCATAAGCTTTGCAATTCACTATTCTCCTTCTTTAGAGCTTCTTTTTCCTTGATGGCTTGGTCTACTAAAGCATACGCTTCTGCATTTTCTCTATTAGCCTTTTTATTCATGGCATGAGCTTTTTCCGTGTATTCCTGTTTTATTTTGAGTGCTGCAGCCTTTTCAGTAGCCATTTTCGCCTCGGAATCAGCGCCTTGTACCATAAGGTTGGATATCATTGCTTCCTGTGATCGCTCCTTAACTTCCAGACAATCAAACTTTTCAATCATGTCTCCACACTGCTGTTCGAGAGTATCCCTCTCTTCCAAACACTGTTTATAATCTTGCTTCAATTTGACAAATGTCTTTTGTGCGGAAGCAAACTGCAACTCTGCCGCAGAACGAACTTCTTCTCTGGCAGCATTGACGAACATCATTTTATCATGTTCCATTTCACGCATCAATGCCGCATACCGCTCATGTTCCGCTTCGAATTCCTGCTTGGCTTCATCCAAGTTGGTAAGAGTCTGTTCATACTTTTGTTTGATTTCTGCATTTTTGAGCTGGTAGGAAGTGAGCGAACTCAATAACCCTTCTTCCATGATTTCTTTTTTAGAGAGTCGATCTTTGAGAGAAGCAATTTCTTTCCCATATGTGTTTTCAATGGAGTTGAGCTGATCGAGAATCTCATCAATTTGGTCTTCATGTGCACGACGCTGTTCAGCTAGTTTTGCGTCCACTTTTGATGTGTAACTATCTATACTATCTTTACCGTCATCGAAATTATTGTTGGAGGCCTTGGGGGTTGTGACGGACCCTAAGAATTCGCTGTTTATTACTGGCGTGGGCGTGACTGCACCATCCCTGCCATCCTTACTAGATTGCCGAGAAGGAGATCCCAAAGGTTGACTAGATTCACGCTGTGCTGCAAATGCCCTCCTCATTCGTGGAGATTTTCCTTGTATTGGAGAAGTCTGTTGCCTCTGTGGACAAGAATCAAGTTCTGAATCTGCATTTATAATGGTAGAGCTGCCAGTCAAGAGTGTTCGCGAAGAATTCTGCAGCAACAGAGAACACGTGGAAGTAAGAGTGGAAGCCATGGATTCAACATTATCATGGTCTAACGGTGCATGTGGCTGTTGGGATTGTGATTTAGAAGGGAGAATTGAGTTGTGTTGCTGCTGCTCTTTGGATACAATATTCAATTGTTCTTCCAATCGCCGAATGCTTTGTTCTGACTTGTTCAATTCTTCTTTGCGTTTTTTCATTCCTGGCGATTCACATCTCGTGGGTGATTTCATCAGTGCACTCGGATGATCGGCGGATACGTGATTAAATCCCGTGGACACTCTTAACGGTGACGCATAAGAAGAGCTGACAGGAACACGGTTGCCATTGTCAATTATTGATGGATCACGGTGGTGTGGTAGTTGTTGTGATTGAGTATCATCAATAGTATCATAATCATAATCATGAGCATCTAAATCCTCCTGTTCCTCCTCATTCGTAACGGCAAGAATAAGATCCTTTGCGCCCTGTCCATCAAAGGATTCGGATTCATCGAAAGAGATGTCTCTAGACGGTAGACTTTTCAATACCAAAACATCTGCATTGTCATTGTCATGGTCGTTAGCATTGTCAGAAGTGGCTGTAACACCACTGGGAGCCGTTCTAATTTCAGCATCAACATTCCAATCATCAGATGGACCATCAATATCATCATTGGAAATATGAATGGCGGGATCCTGTGGCAATCGAATTCCCAATTCTTCTTTGGTATCATTGTCTTCCAGAATCATTTCCACAGCATTGGCATTATATTTTGAATCAATATCATTATCATCATTATGATTCGAATCATTATCATTACCATCATCATGGTGACATTCTTGCATCACAAGATTATGATTAGTGCTATTTGAAATCAAACTAGCGTTACCGTTACCGTTATTCTCATCATCATGAATATCAATTATGGAATTCGACTCCTCATCCCTTCTTGGACTCAATTCCATTTCATTCTTTATCGAATGATCCTCTTGCAATATTTTGTCGTTGTTGCAATCGATATTATTCTCATGAACGACAGTCGTATCAATGTCAATGGTGGAATCGAATCGATTGGTTTCTTTGCTGGTGACTTGTTCTTTCGTGCTAGTGACTGATTCGACTCCCATTGAAGATTTGATTACCATTGCTTGGTGTTGTCTCGGTCGATCGATCCGTGATGGTTGAATCAAATTGGGTCAGGAGTTGCTCTTCTGCTTTCACTTAGTACTCGATTTTGATTTTATGGTTAAGCCAGTAATCCAATAGCCAGTATGGTAGTAAGTATATCGTATATCACAAGTACTGGCAGATGTACCTTTTGCTAAAGATGAGGATGGGGCTGTAACAATGTAGATAAAATGATAATGCACTAGTTTATTGAATTGTTAAGTGTATGTAGAGTAGTGTTTTAGTGAAGAGCTCGTATTACCACTGTGTTTGTACGGTGTTGTGTAGTCTTTTTCTTCTTTTTTCTTCTTTTTTAGAAAACCCGTCGACTCCACTTGGTGAGAATCGCACCTCGTAACTGTATCTAATGAGATCAATAGTGTTCGTCGTATGTACGAAAGTTCAAGTAGCTTGTGTGGCCATTGTTAGCTATTTGAATATTATTTTAATATTCTGTTCGTTTGAATTTCGACCGTTGATGATTTCGCTGGATTTCGATTGGCATTGTGATATTCTCATAACCTACATATATGTGAATAAATTGATGCACGAGGATGATTATTCCAGTAAGTAGTTCTGAGCTTTCTTTTACTGCTGTCGGTTCAGAGCCCACAGTTCTAAATGTTTCTACTACTAGTACTGCTTGCTGTACGTACATGATACATGATAATATGCAGTTTGAAGTGTTTGATTCAAATTAGTTTATCTTTATCTCTTTTTCCATTCTTCTATTTGCACTTTGTATGATCTTGTTCTACCAACTCAGACATGGTAGAAAATATAGATCTGGGCGAATCTCATTTTGGTTGACGCTGTGGATCTTCAATGTACAATCTTAGCATACGAAGGAGGCGTCCATCGCTGGCGTCTTACTTTTAGAGACCGAGGGCTTCTCCTTGATCAATGAACTTGGCCAACGCACCCAAAGTATCATTCTTCATCAATTCTGGATAAATTTTATCCAATTGTCCAAATCGATCCCCATTTGATATTTTGCATTGATCTCTCGCAACACCACGAACCAAAGATTTCTTCCTCCTCTTTGCCGATAGCTCCATGTCGAGAATGCCTTAGCAACTCCGCCACGTGATTGTTTCCACGGTTTAGTTTTGCCCATTAAATGCGCCATTCCGTCAGTCGGAGGGAAGCATCTCCAACTATTTTTGGCATCGATCTTATCCTTCTTGTCATCGCTTGAATCGCAAGACCACTGATAGACAAGGGGTTTCTCTTGATAGGGCGCAAATAAATCTTTCAATTCTGATTCCCTCACTAGATCTCCGTCCGGTCCACGTTTCCAGTTTTCAACAATGTTACTTATGACGATTGTCACGTCTTGGATCAGATACTTGGACCAATAGAACATCAATCCTTGATCAGAGTGAGATGCATGAAAGTGCCACTTGCTTGCTGTATTTGCAACAACAGATCTCCAGGTTTCCCCATGCTTCTGAAAATGTTTCCCCCAACCTTCTTTGTAGTCAAAATGAGGACCTTCTCCCGATGCTTTAAAACTGCATCTAACCCTAACCCTAACCCTCTCCTTCTTCATCATTTCTTCCAAAATATCTGGTGTTTGAACACAAAATTTGCAAGAGAAAGGAAACATTCGAGCACTTACAAAGTATGGGGTACAGTTACCATACCAGTGGTGAGAACACTGTTACCATCAGGAACTAAAACAATTCTCGGCAGGTACACGTACATGTACTAGCTCGCCGAAATAATAAGGAGGAGGAACAACGCCACCAATGCTGCGAACTTGTGAAATGACGACTACGTGCAGTTTGGTCACGCGAACACTTTTTAGTAAAAATATAATTGTTTACATCTATTATGGTAGCTAAAGAACAAAGTACACGAGGCAATTTTTCAAAACCTTCGCATAGCTTTGTTCACTTTTACTATGGACTTTGAACGTTCACTTTTACTTTGGACTTTGAACTTTCGTACAAAAAATAATATGTTGTGATTTGCCGGCTAAACCAAAGTGGGGGGTAGATCTTCCGTGTTTTAGGGGGGATCATGATGCAGCAACAAATACCTCTCTAGCAGCAAGATCATAGTACGGTACTTTTAGATTCTTAAATAGTACGACGAACGACGATAAAAGAAGTATGTAATAGGAGTAATGACACAACAAAGTTTAGTATAGTACTTACATAACACATAACACGCACAATACACAATACACAATACACAACCCACCTACTCTACCTTTCACATAATATCAAATATCACATCATTCCACGCCACAGAACCAACCACCTACTAAAAAATGGCAAAATCAAAATCTTCAAAGGCCTCAAAGCAAGAGATTCAAGTATCAAAATCACCTGCAGAATTCTTCGCCGAGAACCAGGCAATAGCAGGATTTGACAACATGGGCAAATCCCTCTACACGACCATCCGCGAACTAGTTGAAAACTCCTTGGATGCATGCGAGTGTGTCAATGTTCTACCGGACATTGTGCTTCAGATTGATGAAATGAATCAGCTAGATTTTAATCAGCTGAGAGGAGTACTTGGCAGCGGGGGAGGTTTTGGCGCCATTGATGAGGGACTGTTCAAGAAGAAGAAAGGGGGCAATGGCGGTAGTGGCGGTAGTGGGAGTATCGGTGTCACTGCCAGTACTATCAAGAGTGCCGTATCAGGAAGTATCGTTAGCATCAGCAATAGCAATAGCAATAGCAACAGTGGAATTACTGCATCATCTAGTAGTGCACAGAAGAAAAAGAAGGGCGGCAGGAATGAAGATGCATACTTTCGAATCACAGTCAGGGATAATGGATGTGGAATGGTACACGATGCTATACCGAATCTGCTTGGACGAGTACTCAGCGGATCGAAATATGGAGTAAGGCAAACAAGAGGAAAATTTGGACTGGGAGCCAAGTAAGTTCACTTTTTTGCTTCTCATATTCTCTTTTTTCTTTTGGTGGTATCATACTATTCCACCACCCTTTTGCATTGCAGTGATTTTCGTTTTTGTATTCTTCCATCATTGCACTAATTTTTATCTATTTATGAATGCTGCGCGCTACTTGCTGCATACTCCTCCTACTAGAATGGCTCTCATTTGGTCTAAAAAGAGCACGGGAGTACCAATCACCATCAAAACCTCTCATGTCAAATCTCAAGACTGCATCAGCACCTGCGTCCTCGATATTGATATCTATAAGAACGAACCCAAAGTTATTGAACACACGAAAGAAAAAAATACAGATGGATGGAAAGGCACAGAATTCCAAGTCATCATCGCTGGATCATTCTCTTCCTACAAGGCACGGATTGTGCAATACCTCCAACAATTAGCGATCATAACCCCATACGCCAAGATTGAAATGCAATACACCAATCGCAATGACCAGAAAAAGGATATGACAATTCGATACGATAGGAGGAGCGAGCAGATGCCTCCTCCCGCTCGAGAAGTGAAACATCATCCGAGCAGTGTCAATAACCTCCTCGTGCAGCAATTAGTCGATAAGACGAATTGCAAGACCTTGTTAAAATTTTTATGTGATGATCTGAGCGGAGTGAGTCCATCCATTGCAAAACGGGTCATTAAGGAATTGGGAAAGGGATTCGATGAAAATATGAAGCCGTCCATGTTGGATGGGAAACAAATTACGAGGTTTGTCCAGTTATTGAGGAGCGTGGAATTATTCAAAGCACCGGATGGTTCTTGTCTTTCTCCACTGGGAGAATATAATCTTAACCTCGGGATTCGAAAGGTGATCGAACCCGATATCGTGGCTACAGCTAGGGATAAGGCCAGTGCTTACGAAGGCCATCCCTTCATTGTAGAGGCTGCTATTTCACTAGGTGGGAAATCTGCCAAAGAAGGAATCAATGTCATTCGGTTCGCAAATAGGATTCCCTTGCTTTTCGAGGCAGGCGCTGATGTGTGCACACGAGTGGCTCAGAGTAAAATCAAATGGAGCAGCTACAAAATTGATCACAAGAAGGATAAAATATCTGTATTTGTGAGCATCGTCTCCACGAAAGTGCCATTCAAAGGCACGGGAAAGGAATATATTGGGGATGATATTACGGAAATTCAAACATCTGTCAAAAGGGCTCTGCAGTCTTGTTGTCAGCAGCTGCGGTCCCAGCTCACAAAGCGAAACGCGCTACGAGATGCGCAACAACGGAAAAATCGTCTGGTGAAATATATTCCCGATGCGACAAGATCTATTTTTGGTATACTTGATACACTTCGAAAACGCAAGGCCGAAGAGGACGAAGGCGAAGTTCGAGCAGCGTCACCACGAAAGACACCTCGTAGACCGGGTGAGGCAGAAAGGGTAGATATTGAAAACACATCAATCATTCAGAAGCTAAATAATGATATCATTACGGAAGATATCATTCAAGCATGTTTGGTGGAAGCGGTTGAACTTCAAGGGGGGCCTATCGATGGAGTAGATGGTGCCATTGGCATTGGTAAGGGCAGCAAGAAAGACATTAAAGCTCAACCGACATTTCTTGTACCCATCCAGTATCTTGACGATGGCGCTTCAGATATTCACCACGAACTCTTCGTATTTAGGCCAATGAATAGAATGAAGTCTTTGGCATAGGCTATCAATTCGAGACAACATTGTACATGAAGAATCTCTATATTATTGACGACTACCTCCAACCATCAAAAGTGGCCCGGCGTACAGTATTAACATTCTATTTTCTATGGAACCTTTAGAATAGTTTAACTGCTAAGACTTATTTTTATGTATATTAATGACGAGACAAATTTACATACACGCATAATTTAGGGTGACTTTAGGTAAAGAGATACTGTAACTTCATCCCATTGTAATCTATGTTTGGTCATGGGTACTGGCTACTACTCTGTCATTATTAAATTAATCTAGAACTCTGCTCAGTGGACGGAGAAGTATCTTGATAATTTGTGGTTGTGCTATTCACAAAAATAATACAATCATTATGCATCCAATAATTTTCAACTTGTGAAAGTTCCATGACATGTTTGCCTAAATTGCCTACAACTCATCCTTTTCAGGGTCTGGTTCAAAGTCATCATCATCATTACCATCGTAGTAATCGTTGCTATCTTCGTCATCATCATCATCATCATAATAGTCTTCATCAATTTTTTCGTGACCGTCACCATCATCATCATCATGCATCTTCGCAACGGATCCTTCTGGGGTAGTTCTCTCCCACCATTCAATCAAATCATCTCCACTCTTAACAACAAAGAGAGAAGGAGCAATATTCTTTCCCAACCTTGGATCATCACACCTGACCCTTCCATAGCCCAGATGTTCCGTCTCCTTACTAACAACTTCCGAAGGAACATGGCATTCCCCTTCAACTTCCAGCAATGGCTCACGGCCTGGTGCTGCTGTCTGCTCCTTGTACCAATCATCTCCTTCCCCAATCGGTCTATAATGCGTGAATAAGTTTGTGTAATAGGAGTTTTCCCCCATCAATGGACGATTGCGACTGTGCAAGTTCTTTGCTGATTCGTAATACACAATATCTGAATTATCGAAAATCAAATGAAGTCAAGCCAAGTCATGCCGAGCCACCGATAAAGAAAGAATAATATGAGTCTCCTTATCAATTTTATAATCAAGAAATGCAGCGAACCATGAACACAATTTAAAAATGAACAACAACTTACCACCAGGTTCCATGACAACTTCATGCAATCTACCATAATGATCAAAGACCTCCACTGGCCAATCCTGACTCAAATTTCCTTGTGCAATGTTCACAATCAGACTAACAACATGAGTCTTCAAACGATCCACATGTGTCAAGAGCCTCGCACCGTCCTCATACTGCCTCATACCATACATGACCGTCTGCTCCACCGGAACCCCCGCCCATTCACTGACAAGATTAGACAGCCTTTTCTGCCAAGCATCCTTGAGCGACCACGGCACCTGGATCATGAAAATGTCAGTTTCCCACCAGTTCACGAAAACGCCTTTCCCCCTCCACTCCTCGCGGGTCTTATGGTCTCTGTTGTTATAGTAGAATGCGCCCATGGCAGCAAAGACATCGTCGGGAAGTCTCCCCTTTGAGAACCCGAGGGAGGAGAAAGTCCGCTTCGCCACATCTTGCTTTTTCCATTCGTTCTTGAGAGAGCTCCTGATTTCATCATCAAATTGTCCCTCTTGGATATCCTGTGCGTGAGGGGGTTGGGTCCCAAATGCTAGAATGAGAGGGAATTCGACGGTAAATTTGGCGATGATGCTATCATCTCTAGTAGTCTTGACTATGAATTTATGCCCTAGGAAACTTAGGAAGCATCTGGTGAATTTCTCTCCATATTTCAAGGCTTGGTTCAGCCTGGGTTCTCCATCGGGTGACACCCAGTAGTTTTCAAGTGCATATTCTTCATCGTAATAATTAATGAGACACACTTCCACCCCGCTGCATTTTTGAGCGAACCACTGATCGAAGTCAGTCGTTGTATCAGAAGCATTGTATCGCTTCTGCGGCATGGGATATCCGGCAATGGAGGCTTCGGCACCTCTCTCTAAACAGGCGGCCATGCATGGAGCATCTTCGTCAGTTTCGTCATAGTTGGGAAAGACAAATTCTAGCGCATCGCCTTCGAGAGCAGTTCGTTTGAAACCATAGTGCGCAGAATCAGGTCGAGTGGCAGGGCAATTCTTTGCCATGTCCCCTGCAGGGAACACTAAATGGTACGATGCCAGCCTACCGTTTTTATCATAAGGAAGGCCTTCTTCGATGGAAGAGACTGTTGCTATAGTAGGGGAATCTTGAGCTGATTCCTGAGCTCCCGCTTTAGTCGTGGATGAGGCAAAGCATAAGAATCCGAATGGAAGTGTGGTGAGAAGATGATTCTTCATTTCCAGAAAGATTCAGGATATATTTATGTTTTATATTTCGGTCTCATGCATTCTGTGATAAATATTAAATATTGTTTTGTTGTCGTTTGTCATTCTTCTTGTCAGTTTCGGTCTTCCAGTTTTCGGTTTCGGGAAAGATGTGTCGTTTCTTTTTGTGTCTGTTGGGAGGTTATTTCATAAATACCAACGGCTCTAAACGGTTTTATGCTTTCCAAGTCCCAAATCACCTTCTCTCCTCTCATTCTTTCCTTTTCTATCTTTCTCTTTCTGATAGAAGAGCAAAATCAATTCGACCACCGACGGACGAACGACGACCGCTTCTCTTCTTATCTCTTCTTACTTATGCAACTTTTACTTCTTGTAGGTATAATTATAATTGCACATGTTCCAACACTACCAACAACACCGACACCACCACCGAAACCAACACCGGCACCTAGAATGAGTTCAAGAAACCTTCGTCGTCTACGGGAGGAAAAAGATGCGCCTGGTGGAGTTGATGGACTGCCAAATATCAAAGAGAAGAATTCTGAAGAAAAAGAGGATGAGAGCGAAGATGATGAAAAGCATGGGCGCCGCCAACAAGCTGCCTTCCATCTCATGATGATGGATGATGATGATTCAGATTCATCATCATCCTCATCAGAAGAAGAAGAAGTGGAACACGAGGAGAAACCCGGACATGATGATAATCCCAATGATGTTTCTTCCACTAAAATAGAGAAAAATAATGACCTGGAGGATAAAGAGGACATTGATGCCATTTTATCTGAATTCAAAGTGCAAGCTAGTATTGAATCTCTTGATGGGCAGGGAAATGGAAATGGAAATGGGCATGAACCTTCATTCGATGCAAAGTTTGCAGGCGTGTTGTACGGTAATGACTCGAGGGAATATAATTTGGACAACGCAATGCGGAACATGTTGAATGGAACTGTAGATTCAGGAACTGCCATGTCGCATGACCAACAGACGCAGCATCAACATCCGCAGCATCAGAGCAAAAGGAGGTCTTCCAAGCAGAATCAAAGTCTCTTTGCAAGACAGAGAGATTCATGGGGGAAGCGTCCCTCGAGCTATATTGGAGGTGGTCTGGGAATGCAGCAACTAGACAATGTTAAAAATAAACTTGAGATTCCGTGGCCATACAGTGTCCATGATAATGATGGTGATGGTGATGGAGAAGGTTTCAAGTCGATACCTACCGATATGCAGCAGCAGTGGTGCTCTTTTCAACGATCAAACACCTATTCTGATAGAGTCACAGAGTATGAACATTACATTGCCAACACGGGAGATGTCAACACCATGGCCATGCATATTGCAGATAATCCATTCGTTATTGAACCCATGTTTCATTTTGCTATTTTCTTTCTCTCAATTGGAGAAAATGACAAGGGAACAGAGCTGCTGAAAAGGATATTGTGGGTCATGGAATGTGCGTCTTGCGGAAACTTCTTTCATGGGCATGAGCGATGTGATTTGGTTCACTTGATGGACTCTCATCGAGACGAGAATGAAATCTTCTTCCAAGTCTTATTTCGATTGGCACAAAGTAGTTGTATGGTGGGATGCGTGGTGACGGCCTTGGCGGTTGGAAGATTCTTGCTCTCCTTGGACCCCATGAGGGATCCAACTGGTATTCTGATGGTGCTAGACTATTATGCCTTGGCAACAATGAGGGAAAAGGATACTTTATTTTTATTGAAATTAGTTGACTCGGGCGTTGTCAAAGTTTGTCATGCCAAGGGTCAGGACAGTCGTCATGTTTGTGGGGTGAGAGAGATGCCCAATTGGGCATATAACTATGCCCTGGCCATGTATCGCAAAAGTCATTTTGATCGAGAGGAGGATGACGAAGATTGTATTTCGGTAGCAGGGCAAGCAGACAAGGCTCTAGATTTTGCCTTGGCAAGATATCCTTTTATTCCCCGCTTACTTTTGGAAAAGAATGGAGTGGATATGAAGGCTAGATCATTTCAAACTGATTGGCCTTCTATCATGGAATCATTAGATAAATTGAAATATAATGGTACCAGCAGGGGTGTTGAGAAGATTTCTTCTATTTTCGTGGAACGTAATCATAAACTTTGGAGTGGCGATGATGTGGTAAAATGGTTATATCGGGGTTGTCAAAGAATGTTCGAGATGAATGTTACTAATCGAAGCAGTGATGGCATATTGGAAGATAACATCTCTCCACTAGAGGCTCTGGATAAATATTCAGTTTTTGATCCAATTGATTTCCAGGATAGGTTTCTCCGGATTCCTACTGATGCTAACGCACTTGATCCCGGCTTGATGGATGCAGCCTTGAAGTATTCTCCAAATAGACGCAGGTTTCTGATTTTGAATAGACAACACGGAGGTGCAGTGGGTGGTTTCTAGCTCGGCCTTTCCTGGATGAGAATACTACAGTACTCCTGCAGATCTATGCAATTATGAGTGGGCTTGCTCCCTTCGAGACTTGCACACTCCTGAAAGTTAGAAACCACTGTAAACGGATATTACTTACGGGCCATTTATAGTGGAGGTTCATTTAACAACCGATTTCAAATCGGGCGTGCTTTCATATCCTTCCTAAACATGTGTTGAAATCAATAAGCTATGACTTAAAGCATTTAAGTACAGATAGTATAGTAGATTATGTAGTCTACTGGTCTACCTTTGTTATTGGCCAGCACAAAGGTAATGAAAGATCTTTGTCAAAATCATCGCCAGTGGTGGCCCCTGAATATGCATACCGTCATGCTGCACAGCAGTATCATAGGTCATTGCAGCTGTCATATCATACGCATTAATCATCTTGTAACCCTTTGGCGTGAGATATTGATCTCCCCAAATGCTGTATTGTCTCATTCGAGAAGAAGTGGTCAGCATTTCCCGCTCAGAACTAAGGAAAAATCCACTCACCCAAAGGAACTCTTCATTTTCAGTTACATTCAGTGCTCGGTTCTCAAACCAATCTTTCACTTCTTGCTGAGGATCGTTGCAACGATGCAACAGGCTGAAACTTGATAATGTAACTTTGGTGCCATCGCCCAAAGTATTATTGTACAACGTGATATTCTCAAAGCGCTGTGTAAGGGCCCCGTTCACCATAGCTGCTATAGATTGACCTTCAACCTGAAAGCCATAGAGTTTACGTCTATCAATGCACTGTTGTAATTCAATATTTGTATACTGCGAGTATGCGCAGCCACTGTCATGCTTCCAATGCCCCGCCCATTGCTCTTCTCCGTGCAATGGTGATGTCCACAAGGATTCAGGTTGTATCAATTCACATCCCCCTAAATAGCATCTTTGGTCATGCACGGAAAGGTTATCACGTCGAAAGCAGTTTGGATTACTGTCATTACCATAAGCCTTTGCCGTTTTAAAGGGGTGAGGGGTTTCAAAGGGGCGAGGGCATTCTTCTTCGGTAGGCCACGGTTCGCGAACCCATCTTCCAGAATGCTTTTCAAACGATTCGGACTCGATGGAACACCATGGTTCGATCAGGGAAGTATTATCACCATCACTCTCTTGGCCAATCAATGCGACTGCTTTTGTCTCGTCAATCTCAACTGATAATACAGCATCAGTCAGATTCATAGAATTGTTTGAAAAAAAGATATTATCATCAAGGGCACCCGAAATACAAGGATAATCAAGAGTGAACCAATAGCTCCAACCGCAGCCTAGAAAGTGGGAAGTATCATTATGGTGCGGCAATCCATACGATTTTTTGGAATGCCGTTTCACTGGTATATCAAATTGTGCCTGTCCTGTTTCGTTCAACTTGGCAATCATTGGAGAAACAGGAGGAACTCCCAAAACCATCAACTCGTTCTCAAAATACAACTCGCACCCTCGTCGAGCTTTCTGCCTTTGCTTCGCCCCCATTGGAAATGCAGGGATAGGCGTGGCCCATGCCTTGCAGTGACCCGCAAGACGAGAGCAAATTTCACAACACATTTCTTCTGGCTTGTACATTTTGAATCCAAGAAAACTTTTTCGGACAGGATAGGGTTCTACAATTGTGGCATTGGTAGTAACGACGGGGCACTGTTGGGGTCTAGGGACATGAGGTTTCCATTCCATCAGCTTTGCATCGATGTTGTAGGATCCAGATGATCTTGCATCAAAGTCAAATTCCCAATGACATTCATCGTCGTTGCTGTAATGATCGTTTGATGGCATGCCAGTATTAACGGGAGTATGTATAGCTTGTGCCTGACCTGCAAAAATTTCCTTGGGACCGTTGACGCGAACCCAAATCACAATATCCGAACAATTGACTTTATTTTCTTGGATGTTGTGGATGTGAACTGAATGCGTCTTGCTGCCAGTAACGTAAATGTATTTTCCAGCCAGCACCACCCCGTGCTGTTCGTAGAGATAACCAATGCCACGCATCCACCATGTAAAGAGTCTCTTTTGATCGTCGTAAATTTCAGAGGTGTCGGCGTAAAACTTTGTGTTTGTGCATGCGCATTTTGCGCATAAAATAGTGACTTACACCAACTTACGCAATGCGCATAAATAACAAATAGAGTGTCTGTTTTGCACAGAGATGC
>Ga0306864_1000155_pt1 | contig 33354 bp, 20 predicted proteins | sample AntRauTorckE5430_FD_190448 | JGI IMG/M metagenome (GOLD analysis project Ga0306864, IMG submission 190448) | Saline lake microbial communities from Rauer Islands, Antarctica - Metagenome Torckler E5 #430 (v2) (version 2) | ecosystem: Environmental > Aquatic > Non-marine Saline and Alkaline >...
TGCCATATTTGAGCGTAGGGAATCCCTGTACGCCATTCTCAGAACAGATGCCCTCATTCTCATCCAAGGTACAGTCAACCTCTGCAATGAGAGAGTCGGCAGCGGATGCGAAGTCTTCTGCGAGTGTTTCCCAATCGGCGGCCATGGATTTGCAATGTCCGCACCTACGGGTATTGAGACGTAAAATAATTCAAAATGTTAGATGGGTGGATGGTTTGGTACTTAGGGCGTTTGTTTGTGAATCTAAAGCTAGGGTACTTGGTAGGGAGCGGATGAGCTCTTGCTAACTTACCAAGGAGCAAAAAACTTGATAAATACAGATTTTCCTGCAGTCTCGGTAGCGAAGTTGGCAGGTGTAAGGCTAACTACACCTGCGGACGCTGCGGAAAGGAGGGATAGAACGATAGTAACTTCGAGCTTCATGATTGCAGTGACTTTGTTTTAGCGCTATATTATGAAATAATGCCGATGTGACGACGAGAAGAGAGAAGAGAAAGCATTTATATTATAGGCTACTGCTGGCTGCTGGCTATCGCTACCATACTGGCTATCGACCATACTTACCATACTTTCACTTGGTAAAATACCTTTCTAGCGTTTTGGCGTTATACATTCCGTTATACATTTTTTTCGTGATTTCGCATAAAAATACCACCTTGTTTCTTTTTCTTGACATGAATTTCGATTGTGCTTTTTTTAGCAGGTAGCAGAGTCAATGATGAGATAGTATAGGTATGCATGCATACAAGTGTGTCAAACGCTCCATTTACTCTCATCGAATAGATTCATATAGGAAATGAAGCAAATCAGGGTAGCCGTTGGTACGAAAAATCCTTGTAAAATTGATGCAGTGAAAGAGGCGTTCAGGGCGACCTTTCCACCTCACTGTGAAATTATTATTTTTCCGTTTCAATTGCGTCGGGTGTCCCGGATCAACCTTTTGGTGATTCAGAAACAAAACAAGGCGCCATGAACAGAGCACGGGGGGCATACGCTGAAGCTACCAAGAATGGGAATACAGTGGATTTTGGTGTTGGATTGGAAGGCGGCATTGAAATTATCAAGAACGCTGAGGGGAAAGACGATTTGTGGTGCATGGCATTCATGGGCATAATTGGAAATACAAGCGAATCTTGCACGATTTGTAAACATCCACACAGCACGTTTCAACCGTCGAAAGGGGACGTTCATAAGGAGATTGTAGGCATTGCCAAAACGGCTGTTTTCCCACTTCCAAGAGAGATTTCGCGCCTCGTGATGGAAGAGAAAAAAGAACTGGGCGATGCTGATGATATGGTGTTCAAAAGAGTCAACGGGAAACAAGGAGATGGGACAGTAGGCATACTGACCAAAACTCTCATTTCCAGAGCTCTGTACTATGAGCATGCTCTTACACTTGCCCTCATTCCATTCGTCTGGCCTGAGCATTATATTCAGCAGACATAATGAATGATGTGTTCCACCAACCAATAGCATTGAATTGACAATGCACATAACATCAATTCAAAATTCAAAGTATGTTGTAGACATTTATAGCTGTATATTTATTCCATAATATCATAAGTTTGAAATTATCAGCTGTGCTAGTAGGTCCTTTGTATACGGAAATAACACTTAAGTCCTTGTCGATGCCAATTATGATGTCATCAGGGATCAACCTCCAGGATATGATAATAGTAGTGATGCTTGACAATCGAAAAGTTAAAAACTTCAGAATGTAATATTCGAGAATTTAATTGCCGCTCAAATTGATTTCCTTAGCGATGATCTTCTCTTGGATATCATTGTCAGTAAAAATAGACAAGCCGCGAGAATGAGCAGGTTTTCCTCCTTGTTCTCCATCCACTGTGCTATCGTTCCTTCCCTTCTGGTGGACGGGTTGACAATATTCTGTTTCCTGTTCAACTTGAATATCGTGATGCTTCTTACACATACCATTGAGAATCGCTTGCTTGTTGCATGGATCAAACAGGCACAACTTCTTTTTCGCACCGTGAGCAATACATTTGCCACCTTGCACTGCAACCTTGGAGCAATGTTGGTATTCGCACAGTTTCCGAGGAGGACCATGAGCGCTACACATGCCTGCTTTCTTGACATTTTTCGTACAGCCAAGATGTCCGCAGGTTTTACGTTTCGCACCATGGGATATACATAGTCCACCTTGTACAACACGATTGTCACATGCGGGGACAGAACATTTGCGTCGGGCTCGTTTGCTGACTTTCCCTTGTATATGCCTTCCTATTGACTCGTAATCTGTAGGCCCTTCGGTTGATGATGATGAGGCGTTCATCGATACTATATCAGGGCCAGATGTAGCTGTGATCAACGATTCGTTTGAAGGAGCAGCGTAACTCCCGACTTCGTATGGAGAAGCGATGCTCTGACTTTGAGTCTGATCGGGGTACACAGTATACCCGTTGTGAGACATAGGATCCATGAATGTAGAAGGATTATGTAACGAATCTTGTGATTCTGCAATAATGACAGAAATAGGAGCAAGTGAGTCCGAGCGTTCACGTTCCCTCAAAATATTCTCTCCAAATAAAGCTTCGTCAAGGACCAGACTGTCAATGGATGCACCTCGCGTATGCACTTGTGAAGTCTCTATTGCCCTTATAAATGAATCATTGGAAGCTGTCCTTGCGCGAATTCCTGGAGGTGGTAACTGGACGTCACCATTGTTTCCTTGCGCGAATCTATTATCATAGGGAAGGCGATCTGGAGGAGGACATGCACTCAAGACCGCGTCAAACAATTGAGGGGATATTCTTGGATTTCCTTGCGAGGGTATGACTTGAGACCCTGTAGCAAATAGATTTTCTTCAGTTTCGATTCTACCTTCGCTACCTGTACCAAGTGAACATTGTGACATCTGGCGTTGATAAGAATCTGGAACAGGAGCGGGAGGAAGGGTAGAAGATGAATGATCCGCAAGTGGATGCAATGGAGGACCATGAGATGGTGGGGATCTTCTCACATTTCTATCATTGTGTTGGATAGGATAGGCATGTTGAGGAGGAGGTGCGTTCTGCGGATGATGCCCGTCTGCTATTTGTCCCGAGTAGTAAGGTGCAGGTTCCTCCCGCTGATAACGCTGTTGATAACTATCTGGTGTGTGTGTTCTACTACCACTTCTACTGCTAGCACTACCTATTGATTCTGAATAAGAAGACGGATGCGGTGATTGGTGCCGATAAATATTGTGTGGGTGAATATTGTGTACTGAGCCTACAGGAGGATTAGGAGGGTATCCACCACGATGATCGTGATAACGTGGCGGCGCACTACGGTGACCTCTGTGATAATATGGATCTTCTCTTGCACGATGACGCCCATCTTCCCTGGGGTGATCATAATGAGGTGGGGGCGATGGGTGAGGACTTGTTCTAAAATGTTGTGGTGGAGGCGGACCGTGAGGAGGTGCATACCCAGGATCCCGGTCGTAATGTGGAGAAGGCCTCCTCTGATGATGCCAGTTTGGTGGGTGCCCCTGATATCCACGATGTTCCACGGGAGGATGGTAATGTTGATCTCTATGTGATGGTGGATGTTGATTGTAACCCTTATTCTGAGATCTTCTATCAAATGATCCATCTGAAAGATGTCCTTGTCTATTAACAAAAGCTGTATTCCCTCCTGAGTCAACTCTCCTATGTGCCACAGAAGGGTTACTCTTTCCATGTGATAATCCTCGTCGATGCTTCCTTCCAACGCTCTCCCTCGATTGTTGTATAGGATAGGAAGTATCTAGGTCAGATGGCACTTTGAGCGCGTGTTTCGACACGCCTTCGTGAATGAATTCGTCTGAGGGTTCTATTACCTCTGGATCAGGACTATATGTAATAGAGTTGCTTGGCGAAAAGCTTCCCGATAGATTCATTCCGAACAATTGACCAGACAAAGAACGAACGTGACCGTCTTCTTCTGCCTTTCCCCGATCGCCAGTTGGGCGTGGCGAATCTAAGGTCAAAACGTCTCCATCAGATGTGAATTTATGATCTGCCCATGATGCATGTTTTGCATGCGAGCTCGTCTTAAGTAAGTCTGGATTGAATTCACCTTCTGTATGTTGTTTATGTAGCCCCACTGGATAGCGCATATCATCCTCTGAACTAGAGCTTGACATTCCTGCAAACGAAAGATAAGGATGGATGAGAAATGAAAATATGATAAGAGATGAGGCATGGAAAGAATTGAAACGCAAAAGTAATGCATGATTAAATACTGTATGATGAGAATCTCAGATCTCAGTAGTCAGGAGTCAGGAGCACATCATGCCATCATGTCGCACGGTACGCACCTATTCTTCAATAATCACTAATCAAATAACCGATGATGTTGCATAGACTTGGGTTCCGTGTCCTCTTAATTGTATTATGTGAAAGAGGAGGTTTTGGCTTCTTGAAATTAATTTGGTATTCTCCCTCTTGTTGCTTCAGTTTACTATTGCAAAGGTGTTTGACTTTTGGGATCCGTGCAAATTATGATATGCTGATACAAGCGAAAGAAAAGGCACGCTGTGAGAATTTGAATTCAAAATGGATGAGTATACCGTGGAATGAATAATTAGCTTTTGAAGAAGGACGAGGAAATTTCTTTCTTGTGTGTCGTGCGTCTTTCAAATTAAATGCAAGCTACAAGTACAGTATGTACCAAACTTGACGTAGTAGCTCGTAGTAGACATGAAGCCTAAAACATAACACATATCATTCACATGAGATAATTTTTTCTATTCTTTCTCTTCTCTCCTTTCCCTTTTTGTATTTTCCTCATGTGATACGCTCCATTTCTGTAACAACCAATGCACTTACTGATGAAAATATGTCTATCCCAATAGTTGTTGAAATACCTGAATGGATGCACAACAGAGACTGCGAGGGGGGATTGAAGTGTTCCAAAAAGATAGGTATGGTAGACGATTCAGTCACGCTGGATGTTTGTTCGGAAGAAGAAACAAGAAGGATGAGACAACAACAACGACAACGTGCCACCAACAGACTTCGCGCAAAATTCGGAGTTGCTTCTTTCTTATTTTTTGGTGTCACTTACTTTGATTGACGTACTTCAAAGATCCAGACTTTCAAAGTTATCACTTTCACTGATTGGTTTCATGAACAATGGAATGGAATTTGTAATCGCATATCTTATTTTTTTAATTAGGAAGAAGATAGAATGCTCAGGAATGCTAGAATCATCTACTATTGCACCTACAAAAAAAGGGGTACATAATTGGTTTTCTCTTTAGTCGTGGAGGGAAAGCTAATGTAGTAAGTCGTGCTTCAATCACATGTGCATAGTCGGTCAGGTGAATATGCTGCTCACATTTTGCAACAATAGTGCAGTAAACTACTTCATCTTTTGTTTTGAGAACACACAACCTGGTATCAAATGATAAAATATTACCTTTTGCCCTAATATCCTTCAATGCATCGTACTTTAGTATTACTTACCAGCTTGCTACTTGCACCACGTGAGTGAATGGCACGCGGAGACGAATATTACTTGGAAAAAAAGAATGTGCATCTGCTTTCGAGAATCAAAGAAATGGATGAAATAAGGCTAACCTACCAAGTGATAAGCTGCCGAAGACCAATTATATTCGAGGCAAGTGCGCTCGCAAATACAAAGTTAACGTAGAACCAGGTATAACCCCTACAATGACACCACCCTGAAAAAATGAAAAAACCTTTGGTTTCTCAGTAGATAAAGGAAATACTGCTACAAAAAGAAAATGCATTATCTAAACGATTTCAAAATTCTTTAATTAATGGTACCGTGGAAAACAACCTTAGTCTGAACCAAGGAACATTCCATACCCATCTTGACTTGAATATAGTTCATTCGTCCACTTTTACCACTAACTCAGTCAATCATCTTTCTCTTGATTTCATGTGTATACGAGTTGATCTAAGCAAGACGGGCAGCGGGTTATCTTCCAATACCATTTCCAATACATGTTTCTGAAACTTCCCCTTGTCGCTATCCTCGCAACCGTCAATCAGATTTGTTAATTGCTCTTTAGTCAGAGATGAAAGCAAAATTCCAGGATCATTACCTGGTGCAAATAAATTCACTTTCTGCGACGACAAGTCAGATGCAGATTCTTGTAATGTCAGCAATCCTCCAGAAATCGAAGACTCAAACGAGTTGCTTTGACCACATGCTTCGAAATTGAGATAATTTGGCATTGTCAACGTTGGTGAATCTTCGTCATGGCTGGCTTCCAATAATTGTTTTGAAGATTCGGGAGAAGCTTTTGCATCCATAGCGGTACATTCTTCTTTTCTTCGTGTCTTTTCTCCTGAAACAATTTTGGAGTCTGCACGTTTGAGCTTTGCTTCTTCCTTCGTAATGTATGTGAATTGGATGGATAGTCTAGAGTTAGCTTTTTTATCGTTGATGCTTCCTTTCACAGGGCTATGTGGCAACAAAATACTAATAATACTTCCATGAGTAATATCAATGGATTCTTGTTGGTGAACTCTTTTCTGATTGATTCGAATTAGTTTTGCACTCTTTTGAACAACTAGCTTGATTGAATCCTTATCCGCTGCTTCATTGCTGTTCAGTTTGAACATCATCATCTCTTTTGACAGGAACCGAGCAGCTGAGGTTATTTGACTGCATATAGAACAACTCTTTCGACTGTCACATGTATTGATGATAGCTGAAATAAGCTCTATCCGGCCAATTGGTGCGTTTAAGCACAGTGGAATTGCTTGCTGTAAACCAAGTATTGTAGGCGAGGTAGGAGTAAACAATGCCGCATCATTAGCGATGCCTTCTTGTTGGCAAGAAGTCGTTGCAACATTGTGTAGGTGAGGAACTAGCTTCTCCATTCATATGTTAGATCCTATCCATTCTGGAACGAACTTTGATCAGTTCGAAGAACGGATATTCCTTTTACCTTTTTACCGCAGAGAAGAAAAACAAGAGCACGATACAAGAAATACTATCTACCATCTCACAACTCACAACAGCGAGCTCGCGAGCACAACACAGGCTGGTGGGCAGACAACAGCACTACCTACTGAAACAGCGAGTCGCGAGCTAGTAGCTAGACAGGGAGGGAGAGTGCTCTCAATTCTCAATGATGAGGTTGTGCAATGTTTGCAATGAATATAGCCATATCTATAGCTATATCTACAGAAATTCTCATTTCAACTACAGATTTAGCCTGCACAACGTCGAGTTTAGACGAAGTTATTTCTACCGTCCGTTAATGTTTTGGCGAACGATCGCACATCTTATATTTTATATTTATAAATTGAAATTCTTTCCAACTTCTCTGGCTATCTCTCTAGAGAGAATAGACCCAAAAGCTGCCAAACAGTCATTTGTCTTCTTCCTTCATTAGTATCCTGTCACAATGGTAAACCAGGAAGTGGAAACAACGATCAACCCGGGGGATCCAATGGTCGTCGATGTGGCTGTAAATCGCAAAGCCAAAAGATCTGATAGACACTCTCCTCTCCGCACATCTACCCTTGGAAACCTGACTGTTCGGGATGACCCTACACTCGCAAACCCCTCTAGTGCTCTTACTTTCATGAATAATGAAACCAAGGTTTTCACTCTAGGACAGACCCAGATCGTCCTTGAAAAGAATCCAGGAAATAATGAAATTACTGCAAAACAGATCGAAGGAAGCACTCCAGGTTTGTTCCTGATTCGCGCGGCTTATACCCTAGTTGCTTTCCTCATGTCCGGTTTCCTCTTTATATTCTGTGTGCAGTTGATTCTCTTTCTCTTCCTTGGGTTGACAATTGAATCTGGACTGACTTCTTCCGAAGAATCGTTCACCTTCCTTGTCTTTGTGGGAACATTATTTGCCATCCCTGCGTATTTGTTCGCAATGGCAAATATGATGACCATTGCAATGGCATTCACCGTTGATACCTGGAACGGACAGAGGCTCATGAAAACTATCATGAGTTGGGACAGTGTGTTCATGGATTGGCTCGCTACCAGCGTTTATATTTTCGTGCCTTTTGTTGTGGGAGCAATTAGCCTTTTTGCGAGACTAGACGATTGGTGGGATAGAGTCCTCATTTCATGGTACGTTTGTAACAAGCATTTAGAAGTGGCAGATGCTTGCCTCCACTTGAAATCACTAACGCTGTTTCAAAAATGATAGGTTCTCTTGTATTTTCTTATTCTTCCTAATGTTTTCTGTGTGTACAATCTATCACGAGATTGATGGATGCTTGCAACTTATCCGCTATAGCCCCAACTCGAAGGAAATATATCCCGCAGGAGCTGGGAGGTTTAATATACAGACCATAAAAGCGGCTTGTCTCATGAAAATGAAATATAAGTTGTCAGGTACCAGTTTGGTAAATTACAACGCATACGGATCTGACCCTAAACCTGGTGAACTGAGCTTAAATGAACTCAATGCGCAAAAGACAGAGAATGGGCTTTATCAATTTACAGGCCCCCTTACGCGATTAAGTGAGTTTTTGGTGCGATTTGGGCTTTATCGAATGATAGATCCCATTCGTTTTTACTCTATTGATGAAGTCCGAGGACAGTCTAGTTTTCTTACAAACAGTACCTGGGGATTGGAGTCAATCTACTGCCGCAATCGTCAGAAACGGTTTGTTGCTGTAGTGGAAGGTGAATCCTCGTTGACTATATCGCAGGTACTTAGCAGTTTCCTTTGCTTTTTAATTGGCGTTGTCTTCACGCTCTTTGTCTTCGTTTCTTTTATGGTTTGGTTTCAGTTACCTCCTGGCGCGATTGGTGTCGTTTGTGGAATATACATTTTGTGGTGCATCAATTCGGTACGCGGTGCTGTTGGATTGAAGAGGGTGTACGAAAAGCTTCGTGAAGAGGTATATGTCTCTGACAAGGCTGAAGTCATATATCAGGTGTCCGAAATTTTTAGAATTAATGAACCCACAGAAAAGCTTTGCTGGGTTGTCCTATTCCTTGAAATGTTGTTGCTCTTTATTTTACCATTTGGGGCATTACTTCATGGTGGAAATATACCAGTTGGTACTCTCTTTATCTTCGTTTCGATTATAACGTTCGCAAGAAGATATTGTAACTCAACTGTTGCTGTCCAAGAGTATGGTACTTTAGATGGAATCGAAGCTGACAATGCCATCACAGATAGAAGTGCAGCCGCGATGGATGAAGAGTGGCGTGAAAAGCACCGTCTTGGAAAGATAATGTCAGAGATTTCTTCAGGCAAGAAAAACGATTTCTGGGTAAGAGTATTTATCTTCTTCGTTCTTGCCTTCTGCGGGGTGTTCATGTCTGCAATCGTCGTCGGAGCGAATGATGGAGCAGAGGAAAGTTTGAAATTGACGTCCGCATTCTCTTATGCTGGGAACAAGAATTTGGAATACACGTCATGCCAACTCGGGCAAGGAATTACCCCACCTGATACAACCGAGCACTCTTTGGCCGATTTTACTCTTCTTTCAAAAGCTGCATACTTAACAGATGAAGCTGCAAGCAGTACTCTACAGGATTGGTTCGGTGTAACCACGCTCGTAGAAAGTGAAATTGTTGAAAATTTTAAAGCCGATTATGAGGCCAAGAATGGTAAATCACCTGTTGAATACAAGTTCTTTGGATTTCCAGATTCAGACGTTGGAGTTATATCTATCCGTGGAACTGCAAACGGTTTTGATGCATTGTCTGACGTCCAGCTTTGGAGCGCCGCTGCACTTGCCCAGTGGATCCGTGCGATTATGCCTTTGGGTGGATTTTTCACCCCTGTCCTTCAATATTTGGTAGAAATCGTGTCATTAATAGAAAGTGACCATCTTGATCAAGTTGCTTTCTACAAGCAGACTTCTGCTTTTGTAAAATATGTGAAAGATAATACAAAAGAGGATGGAAACACCTACGAAGGAAACACCTACAATAATATCATTGTCACAGGCCATAGTCTTGGAGGTGGACTGGCTATGATTTCTGGTGCGCAACAAGAAGTTCCAGCCGTTGCTCTTTCGGGCCCAAATGCTGTCATTTCTCGCCGCACTTTCTCACCTGCGATTTCCAAAGCTGCGTTGGAAGCGTTTACTTTCAATATTGTACCTGATCGTGATATTGTACCTAGGTTGGACGATCTTTCTCAAAACTACCAGAGGATCAAATGCAGAACCGGTTTGAATGATCCAATCAGTTGTCACTGTAAGTACTGTTTTCTGCTAGTGCGTATCATTAGTCTTTGAGGAACGATTACTTATCTAATTTTCACATCATTTTTTACTGATAAATAGTTGCAACAAGGTCCCTTTGCGAGATTCTTCTCAGCTGTGGCTCTGGTGGTCGTCCTATCCCTTGCGATTGCTTTCAACAAGAGAGTATTTACATAGACTCTATAGTAACTGAAGTAGACGGAGCTACAATTGCGTCGGAGTGTCCTCTTACAACTAGGTTGTAAGTTATTCATGTACAGATAGTAAATATAGTAAAGTTGTCTATTTCTCTCCGGTTGCCCAACAGCCAACAGTGGGATTTTGCATGTTGTGGATCTAATTATCTAATTATAGAATTATTTCAACCTAAATAAAGGTAAATTAAGCAGTCAAGGCTTCTTCTCTGCTACTGCATCAAGCGCGAACGTAAAAGAGATGTCGACATTGGGACAGATGTCTCAAGGAAGATTGCAAACAACTTTGAAGACAATAATAGGTAATCAGAAGAAGAACGATTTTGAAACGGGTGAAACCATGAAGGCCAATCTTGAAAGCAATCAAACGCGTCTTAATAGACTTCTTGTTCGGCTGAGAAAAGGAGAAAAGGTCGCCTGAGTGCTAATTATTGGGCTAAGAGAGGCTAAGAGCATGTACCATAGTGGAATACAGAGTTTCGGAAAGGTTCATTAGCAATTGAGATTAATATTTAATGCATTTAGTTTAGGTTTGGAAACGTGAAATTGACCATTGCCAGTTTAGCAAATATTCTGCTACTTCGTTACTATAAATATTTAATCAGTAGATAGGATAGGTAAATAGTACATATTATTATGTAAGACGAGTTCAAAATGAAAGAAAATGCCCAACTACAAGCCAGACCAGACACAGAAATTTGGAAGTGCAAATAAATTCTAGTGGTGGTAGCACATATTAAACAAATATATATTTGATGTTATTTGTGTTTTCCTGGTTCCCAAATTGATGTTTTTTTTTGCAATTCATCTTTTCAGTTTCTTTGCAGGAGGGGCTTCATTTACCTCTGTAACACTTGCCATCGACTCGTCGTCATCTTCATCTTCTGCGATGCATCCAAGCAGTTCTACATGCATAACAGCATTGTCTGATTTTGGAATATGACAGTATTGGAAAGCAAACATGTTCTCTCCCTCTGAAATAATTGCAGCTTCTTGCCGAAATGCGAGAGGTTTAAATCCACCTGACTCCGTTTGTTTCTTGAAAATTTGAATCATTCCTTGCATTGTGTCGTCATTCGCCAAATTCTGGAGATGTTTAAGAATGTGAGAGACAAGTTTGTCCATAGTAGCAAGCTCGTAAGCATTGTGACCCAGCAAACAGCGTACTCGATCTTCATATTTACCGCCTTCTGCAGCATTTGAAGGTCCCATTCCAGAGTTATATCCTCCTTCCAAGAGTCCATAAACTAGGCTCAAATATGCGTCGTAACGTTTTTGACCAACATGTGCACTTCCATCGGGAGTCATGTGTTCAATAAGGGTACTAAGACTCTGCTCGTTATCGGCTGAAAAGGCAAGCTTCTTTGCAATATTTAATCTCTTGATAAGCACCTGGTGCAAACGGAAGAATAGGTATAGACTCTGAGGACCAAGAACGAACTTATCATCATCGCGTTCAAGCGGATCTTCCCCTGTTTCGACATGATGCTCCAGGTCATCATATGGATCGACAGGTAAAATTGTGCATAGAACCGAATTTCTGTTGAGATAAGCTTTTGCTCCGAATGGCAATGAGACGACGTATGATTTGTCCACGGAGTTGAAGTCAGAGATGATTCCATCACCATAGACGGTGGACACAAAAGCACCTGTAGGAATTGGCTGGTTATCGAGCAAGTTGTAATCGGTGACAGGGTCATTCGTAGCATTATTGCAGTCTTTCATATCCTCCTCGGTTACCATCAAGTCTCCTACCATTTCGTTCTCCTCCTCCGCACTGCACTCGTCGTCTTCATTCCCGCTATCGTTTCCATCGCTCACAATTGAAGGAGCACGATGATGAGGCGATGAGGCGTAAGCTACTGCTGGACTTTGCATCCAGATACTGCTCAGATCCAGAAAAGGAGCAAGGAAATCTGTCCAGACTTTGTGACACCTCTCTTTGTCACCAGGTGAGGTTGAACCACGTTCAAGGGCAAATGAAAGAATGCGGTAAGCATCGCGCTGGGCCCAAGAATTGTCTTCATATTTCATACTGTAATGGGGAGTAAAAATTAAAGAAGTGGGCTTTGGAAGATTGGTAAGATCTAATTTTCTTTGGAGATACCGTCCCATAGTCTTCTCGTAGAAACTTCCAAACTCTTCTTTCGCCTTATCTCGTTTTGCGAGAACAGTAGCTTCACTCTCAAACCCATTATTTGCTGCACGGTCTTTAATTTCAGCTGTTAGAGTCCTTGTACTTGTCGCACGCTTATCGATTGTTCTCCAGGTGAGGCTCCTGTGGTCGATGCTTTTATAGAAGTTTATTTCAGCTGATTCTTTCCATCTTCTGTTGAGGACGTTTCGAGCCGCACGAAAGTCTCTGTCTTTCTGTTTGAGACGTTTCACAACGACAGGTATTGCAACCACTGGGTTTTTATGCATCAGATCTAACATCTCTTGACCAGAATCGCCATATACACGAGCGATAGCATGTCTGTGGATGGTATTCAAGATGCTCTTATCAAAAGAATATTTGATAGTTTTTCCCCCAAGACCCCTACTGCATCTGTCCCTACCATCGGAACCAGAAATCTTTTCCAAAACATCATCGTTCTGCTGAAGCATCGCAATCTCCTCAGCAATAGGCTGAAGACGTGCCAATGCAGTTGCTGTACTATCAATGACCATATCAATTTCAAACCTTTCGTCCTCGCAGCGAAAAAGCACTTCCTCGTGTTGATTTTTACGCATATGTCGAAATGTATAGCTCTCTTCACTCCCATCTGGGAGACTGATCCAAACATTGTTAAGAATATTTGCCTCTTCTTCACTGCGCCCGCTGAATGGGGCAACGGGGTAATCTCTAGGTAACGCTCGATACGATGGCGTGCACCGTCTGCATCGACTGAAATCGATTTCGGATAGAGGCACTGAATGCCAGGCATCGTCGTGAGATGGCGCTCCGGCAGCACCTGCCGCCGAAAGAATTCTTTTGAACTCTTCAAACAAATCTACGTGAGGCTTCCCAAGTAAATCTTCCATGTATCGAAGCATGTCATTCTTTGAAAGGATTTCTTGTGCGTAGAGATCCATACACTTCAAAAACTCCGCCCACGCCAAGTCACCTTCGCGTGAAGAGGCTCTTAACGACTCTTTCGCTAGGTCAAAAAACTGTCTTTCTACTCCAGCATTGTATATCATGGTTTCCGGCATCATTGGATATTGCAAAGTGACATTAGAGGGGCTACTTGGGCTAGAACGTTTCTTACTTTCGGGCGGTAAAGTCAGTGCTTCAGCAGCTTCTTTCTCCGTCATATCGATCATGATCTCCTGGTCTTCATCTTGTGAAATTTCAATATGTGATCCGTAATGAGATGGAGGAGAATCCACGGCGCGCTGTCTTGCAGCTGCTTGTCTTGCCTCGGCTTCTGCTGCTGCTGCGTGAAGTCTCTCCTTTGCTTGCTCTTGAACTGCTTCAGGAAGAAAGTATGTAAATTGCTTCAGGAGATCCGGATGGTCCGCAAAAAGAGAAGAAACCTGTTCAAGAACTTCTCTGATACCACGCTGTTCCTTTTGATACGTATGAAGGATTTCTAAGAATTGTTGATATGTACGTGGTTCGTTACCAAAACGTTTCTTGATGGTAGTGACATATGTGATTGCATGATCAAACTCGATTGCAGGATTTTCATCCTGTCCACCCTGCTGGGCATTTTGTTCAGCATGTTGCTGCAACACTCCAATTGCATTGAGAATAGGCTGCTGCTGTTGTTGAGGTGGACCCTGCATTCCTTGATTCTGATTTGGTTTATGATTCATGGTATCGCTGCCCGTTTCACCTGGAAATTTGCCCCAATCCCTGGACATGGGTGCCATTGGATTATGATTAGGACTTGGACGTTGCCCGTGCATGAAGCCTGCTGGTCCTCTTGCCATTCCTGGTCCCATTTGTTGCGAAAGGTTCCTGTAAATCGAAATAAGTTAGTTGCCCGAGTATGAGAATTTGAGTGATATGAAAAAGATCAGAGCAAAAAATGGCTATTGGGGAACTTACATCATTTGACTGGCTCCTGCTTGAGCACCTGGAACGCCTGGAGGAAGCGGTTTCTTGCTTGCATATCTACCACCTTCAACCAAATCCTTGATACTAATCTTGAATCCATCTGGCAAAAAGGTATTGAATCCCAAGATCAATTTATTGTAACCACGAAACAAATCACTGACTCTCATGATTACTCCAGGTGTATCGATCTCGTGCGCCTTAAAATTCTTCATAATCTCTAAAAACTCATTGTAAATTCTTGGACGATCTCCAAATTCAAGTTTGACTTTGTCAAGATAGTTGAGCGCGTCTTCTACCTTCAACTCGCGCATGGCAGCAAATCTGGGAGGATCTTGTGTTTGTTGCTCCGCCATTGAAGTTGCGGATTCGGCATTTTGATTCAGGGGATTCATGTTTGGTCGTGGAGGTATTACATAACCTAACCGCGCATCCTTCATGTCAAAATTAGCATGAAATCGGGATGGTCTCTCCATGCTCAAATCATCAATATTGTGATTCGCATCAGGAGGCATCATGGACCCACTACTAGGCATCGAGTCCTGATTCTGGTTATTGGATTCTTTTGCCAAATGTCTGGAATACGCAGGTGGTTGCATCTCGTGGTCTCCATTGCCTAGACTTCCAAGATTAACTTCATTACCATCGCATTTCAACAAAGCATTAGCCATTTTCAACACGGAGATAGCAACAGGTGGTGGCATCTCTTCTGCATTCGAAGGATTCATATCCTCGACAGCCTGGACAGGACTAGGATCAGCCTTGAATGCAGGAGCTGGGGCTGGGGTAGGATCTGGGGTTGAGGCAGGAGCTAGCGCAGGAGTCGGTGTTGGGGCAGGAGCTGGGGATTGGGTAGGAGTTGGGACTGGAGCAACTGGTAACCTGTCACGAAACTGCTGAACAGCAAATAATGCAGCTTGTGCCGCACTCACTGCTCTAACTTCGGGTGGTGCCTTGGGATTTTCTTCTATCGCCATTACAGGCTCTTCAATCGCGACCTCCGCTGTGCTTGTATTGAATGTTGATGGAACAGCAACCGTAGAATCAGGAACAGGAACAGCAACCGTAGACTCATGGACAGGCACTGCTGCTGGTGCAGTGTCGAATGGTGCAGTAACACTGGCATTATCGGGCGCAGCAATAGAAACAGAAGGGACAGCAGCAGACGCATCAGTCATTTCTACGTCTTGTGTTTCATCAGGGTCAAATGTCTTGTAAAATGGAGATGGATGCACATCCAGCGGTTGGGCTGGCTTGGCTGGCTCATCAAACATTCGCAGCATAGTGCTAGAGGTACTTTGCGAATTGTTCAAATTTATGAATGAATCCGGAGCAAATCCAACCACGGCTGCTTCCGTCGCACTGACCTTATTGATGTCGACTTCATGGTTAGGGTTGGTTGGTTCTGGTTCTGGTTCAGGATCAGGATCAGGTTTAGGATTTGCAGCGGGATCGTTAGGAAGAAAAGCAGTTTCGGTATTCGAAAAGGCAATGTCGTCCTTGTCTGGTTTCTGCGCGGCATAACTGGTCCCAAATAACCCTGAAAGTGGCGAGGCGGATTCGGAGAAAGGCTGAACTGAAACTGATGCTAAAAGTGGTTGCACCAATGGAAGTGGTGCCGCCAAAGGAATATGAGGATCTTGATTGACTGGGACATTTGGAGAAGGTTCATTATCTTCGCTTTGAGTATTCTGCTGAGGAGGTTTCAACGGATCCTGTTGAAAGTAAGAAGGATCCATGATTTGACTTGACTTGACTTGATTGCAATGGGATAGTTGGAGGATGCTGTAATTTGGGAGCTAAAGGTCAGATTTCACACTAATACGATGTCACGCTTTTGCTTTGCATTCAATTGTAGGTTGTACCGATAGGTTGTGTGTTACTATCTACTGTTGTATCCGATAGGTCGGTATTAATAAGTTGTGGTTTGTAATCAGTATGCTTCTGCCATTATTATTTCTTGTCGGCACTGCTTTTTGTTTTGTGTCATCTATCCCTTACAATTGCCCCTCGATGGGGGGTATCTTGGTAAGTTGTCCCCCTTTTGGTCTACTGTAGAAAACAAAAGAAAGAGAGAAGATCGAGAGAGACCCACCACCTCCTCCATCGTTTATTTTCGTTTGGCGTTTGGAATATCGAATATCGAATATCGAATCAAAAATAACAACTAATTCATTGCCAAGAAACAAGAAGCAAGGTCAAAGCACGTTCCTATTTCCTATCGAATAAGAAAAGAAAGAACCACATAATATGGCCAGCAGCGGAGGAGCAATGCTCACAAGGGAAGAAGAAAGCAATGCTGAAGTTCGACATGAAGATCAGGAAAATATCAACACTTTCGGAAGATTGAATGCCAGACTCCACGATTGCCGCTGCGAACTTGCAGTGCTCAGGGTACGGAATTGTGCATGGTGCATGGTGTTTGTTGATGCCTTTGATTAATTATGCTTGCTACTATGCCGCAAAACATCTCACCCCTTCACGTTTCACTATTGCCCATTATTGCCATAGAAAAATTTGGAACAAATGGACGATGCGTCAACGGAGTTAATGATGGGATCAGGTGATGCCGTCATGCTCAACCTAGGCAATGCTTATTTTGAAATTGAAGAAGAGGAAGCTTCGGCATTCTGTGACGACGAAGTTACAAAAATGCAAGTGATTGTTGATAAGTTGGATGAAGAGGAAGGCGGTATTTTAAGGCAGCAAAAGGTGTTAAAGGCTGCGCTTTATGGAAGATTTGGAAAATCAATCAACCTTGAAGATAATTAGTGATCAGTTTACACATTAGACTTCGCAATGAGCAGGTAGGATTGGGTAGAATGGAATGTTCAACTTTCATAATGAATGGGAAATGGGAAGTCAATCAGCACATGTTTCATGTTATATTATTTTGTAAGAGATGGATGGATACTGTATGCTGTATGTATGTATGTAGTGAACTGTTTTCTTGTCAGGAGATATGATTCGATTCATCCTTTACTCATGCGGTTGCAGAACATTTACTCGCATAGAAAATGAACTGTAGTCTGTAGTGCAAGAATCGTTCACCACCACTTCCCTTTTCTTTGCATTATTTTTTTACGCATGCGTAGAATAACTGCTGAGACTTTTCCAATGCCGCCAATCGTATTCGGCCTCAATATCTGCGTGTCTGTCTCCTTATCTACAACTTTATATCCGAGCTTCTTGTATAATCTCAGTGCGGGGGTATTCTCTTCATCCACAAACAAGTAGCATTCGTTGTATCCCCATTCTGATGAAGCCAAATCTTCTGCAGCCTGAATCAGGTCTTCAGCTAAACCCATTCGTCTATATTTACCATTAATCACCAAATCACTCATTACTGGAGCTAGAGTTTTACATCCTTTTACTGGACAATCAATTTCCAACACTTGAACACCAATACAACCACATGGTTCACTCTGCTCTATGCGTGTGCTCATGAGGAGTTTTGATTCTATTCCTTTACCATTACCAATGTAACTTTTTCTCATTCCGTATCTCTTTCGGAACTCTGAAACCTGTGAGCTGAACAGTAATCGGAATTGATTCTCAGTGAGCGATCGTTCTCTTCCGCTACCGGTGGTGTGAGCAGTCCAAAATGATTCTGTGAAGAATTTCGCCGCTACTTGTAATTCCATATCTGACCCTTGATTTGGAGCAATTTCTGTTCGAAAGGGTGGAGATCTTCCTTCTTTTCCGAGCATGTTTGGAAGGAATGATGCAGATGGCGGAGAAAAGCATTGGACCTTCTGCTGGTGTACTAGTACGAACGTCACAATGACCATGATATGCAGCAATGGATTCATCGGGATTGTTTGTCTGAAAATGTTTACGATATCATTGTGGTGCTACACGCAATAGTTTCAGCTTAATCAGGAAGATGGCGTTGGTATTGTGTTGAAAATGCATCTTGCATTGAATATTTCCATTCATCACTCATCACTAATTACACCTAATTACACTCACATCATCAATCATCATCAATCATCAAGTCATTCGTCATTCTTCATTCTTCATTCTTCATTATTTCTAAATAGCAGTGTACCAGAGAAGATCTCTCTCTAAATACAGTGTCAAATATCAGATAGATAACCTATTTAGAATACAGATATTATGTATTTACGTATTCGCTATGAAATTAAAATATGTATTGATGTTCCCCAACGACTCTCAGACATATTATGATTTATCTATTATGATAGGAATGCAAGAAGATAGATCACAACAAATCTTGCTCGCTTATTTGTTCTTCTACTCACAACAACAGCAAAAACTACACAATATGGGTAACGAACAATCTAACCAGTACGATGGATGCACGACACTAGGCTACAGGGTGTTAGGGGTTCAACCCCAGTCCCCAGCATCCCTGGCGGGCCTCGTTTCTTTTTTTGATTTCTTGGTCGGTGTCAATGGCCAACTCTTATTTGACAATGGAGAGCATGGTGAATCGGGTGGTGAATACTTCGAAGATTTGGACTTTGTAGCTTTTCTCAAAGATCATGTCGACCAAGAAATCGAGTTGCTGGTCTGGAATATTAAAAACAAATCCCAGCGGTTTATTAATTTAACACCAACGACGAATTGGGAAGGAACGGGTTTGTTGGGAGTCACAATTCGGATGGATGACTACGTTACTGCAGAAGATAATTTGTTGAGAATTCTTGATGTGCAGCCTGGCTCTCCTGCTGCTCGTGCAGGAATGAGTGCTAATAAAGATGATTATTTGCTAGGAACAACCATGGAAAGCTTTGAAAATGAGGCAGTCCTTGGTGATGTGCTTTATGAAAATGAAGATCAAGAACTCCAAGTATATGTTTATAATACTGAGACAGACGTGGTGAAAGTTGTGACTATTGTTCCCAGTTTGAATTGGGATGGCGCGGGGTTATTAGGAGCTGAAGTCGGACGAGGATTTTTGCACAGGCTCCCACAGACTTGTAGAAAATCCTTGGGAGCATCATTTGAAAGAAAGGTTACAATTGGTGCAAATGACGAAATCGTCCAGGCGATGGACAAGAATGACATTAATGATGCGAATTTGTCAGCTTATGGGAGCTATGCTGTATCAGGCAAAAGTATTCTTGAGAAAGGGTCCATGAATTCTAAGGAATTAGTTGAAACAACGTTAGGAGTTATCGCAGATGGAGGGAAAGAGGCAGTAAAATCTGAACTTAATCTAGCTCCTGAAGCAAATCGGGAACAAAAAGAATTTTCTAAGCAGAATAAAGTTCTTGAAACAGATCAGCCATTACAACACAAAATGTCAGCGGTATCGATTCCGCTGAATATTCCTCTTCCATCTGCATTAGACATCAGTAATGATATCAGTGATGGAGTTCAAGCAATTGCTCTACTAAAAAACGACGATCTGCCGCCTCCGCCTATTATCATGATCGACGGTAGTACGTAAAAAAGGCATAATGCTGCTATTGTGTGCATCAGACATTTAATGTAGGAAGGCAAATGATATTTTTGCTGGTCTGCTAAATCCCAGCTTGCCAGCTCTCGTGTTGAGCATCAATATGTAATGCGTATAAAAAATGACGTCCAACGTAAAGGCACATAAAAGAACTTCATTTTCAGCTTATTTTCTACTATTCACTTGACATAATTTTTTCCACCTTGTCAACCTTTGCGATAACTGACTTGGCAATGGATTCTGACCTTGCAGTTTCTGCAGATCCAGCCAAGCCAATCCAAGTAGGTGGGGTATACTCACTCAATGAACTAATCCAGGCAAGACATTCATTCATTGAAGTTCCATCAGGGAGGCACGGAGCATCGTCTCCTTCGATCAACTTAAAGTTGACATCAAAGCAGCTTGGGACAAATAGACCAGAAACTAGGTTATCAAGAATCTTCTGGTCGGAATCTTTGGTAATTCTTCCACCAAAAATCCCCTTGCATAAAGTGGTGCGGATGGCATCCCAAGGCAGCAATTCAGGGTCAGTCGATTGCTTTCCATCAGATGTGTCGTCAAGTAGGGCGTCAACTACATCTAGGGCGTGGAGGGCATCTGCCTCAGTGAATTCATAAGCTTCGGACCATCCAGTTGGGATATAACGCAATCTTTCTTGGATCACTGCATGTGTCCAGCCCAAGAGAAGGTAGAGGCGGTTACGAATGGGGCTACTGTAGCGTTCAATTGAGATATTCGAGGTAAACCGTGTAAGAGAAGCCTTGATACCAGACGGTGCCTCGGCGACAATCATATCGCACATGCGAAGTAAAGCAGTTGGGAGATTGGGACTAATCTCGCTCGTAATAAACAGACGGAAGTTAGAGTTGGCCATCGACCCCAAACCTTGGATTTTCTTTACCAAGGTATGTTCAAGCCATTCTGTACAGAGATGACAGTTCTTAAGTAAAACCCAAGTCCCTCTCTTTGATGCAGTCATCACCATTCTTTCAGCAGTTGCGAATCCTTCTGCACTACCCATTGCAACTGAAGCCAATTCTTTGTTTTGTGTGCGTGCCATGACATCAATTCGTCCGCTGACGTCGTGACCGGGTGCACTGCAGAGGAGGAGTGGGTGGGCCGCAGTTATTTCATTTGCAGTCACATTCGATAGATCATTCAAGCCGCGACCTTGCCAAGGGAATCCATCACCGAACGCATTGGTAATGAACTCGGATATAACTTCAACGCTAAGATTCGTATCTGGTAACTCTTCAACGCATCCGAAAATCTTTGACAAGAGCATGGCAAATACCATTTTATCTTCGACAGCGAAGGCACGCCCAAATCTTGCGGCAACTTCCACGAACAGGCTGTGCTTGATATCAGCAAGTCGATCCCCTCCAGAATCTTTAGAGACCACCTTAGCCTGCGCGCTTTCCAGCGTTTTCATGAAAGCATGCGCACTAAATTCATAAAGGAAACTGATGTCACGAAAAGAAACAAGGAGAACATAAAGCTGTTTGCACAACTCAGCAAGAGGCTCGTATTGTCCAATTGCCTGTTGGACTTTCTTCATGATCGTTGCGCTATTAGCAATTTGTTCCTCAACTTGTCCTCCTTCCTTCATAAGATATTCCATTCCATCTACGACACGGTCGTCGTCAAGGATATTTCCTTCAATAGCGCTGATCTTGGAAAGCATCTGCTCCTCGAGCTCTCTAAGTTTGATCTGTTGTTCACCTTGAAGCTTCAACAAGTTGATTCTCTGTTCCTCTATTTCTGGCTTGTCCATTTTCAGGATAAGGCTGAGACTTTGACTTTGAAGACTTGCAGGGGTTACAGTGAAATTGATCAATGTGACGCGGGAACAAATATCAGGAGTGAGCCTTGCAGCAGGATTCTTAGTCGTCAAGATAATCTTAAACTTAGGACTGTAATCGACATCTTCCGTTCCAATTCTGACTAAGGAACGTCCACCTGTTCGCTGAATTTCCTTGTTCAAAAGAGGATTTAGCACTGGATCTATATTTTCCACATTCTCGACAAGAAGTGCAGTACCAAACCTAACCGCACCAGCTAGAGTTTTCATAAACGAATTGTCAAGGAAACTTGTTTTCTGGATTTTTTCATCTTTGAATTTGTTCATTACGAAATCAATAGCATGTCCAGACGGATCAATAATGAGAGGAAAACGCACGCAATGGTCGAGAATTACTCCATTTTCTATACTCAATGAATCAGAAGGAAGTCCTTCAGATTGCCAATGTAGACGATCAGATGCTTTGCTCAAAACTTCAACCATCGACAGATCTGGTCTAAATTCAATATCAAGGACATCAATCATGTTTCGCCATCTCTTCATGAGCGTCAACCTTGCCTTAAAATCGAAGAAGCCCGAATAAGTCAGGAAAGCTGCCATCAAGAGACCGTCGCCGATGAGGTTCTTCAACTCGTGTTCAAAGCCTTCCGAAGATTTTGACCACCTTTCGCTTTCCTTACTAAGACTATTAATAAGGCTTTCAGCTCTATCAACCTTTTTGGTCACAACCTTCATTTCACCTTTGAGAGATTCCACGTCCCTAATTAGTGTTGCATAATCGGCCTTATATTGACCGATAGAGTCTTGCAATTGCTTTACGTCAGCTTCTAGAACCGTCTTTCTAGTCATTGCTGTTTCAGCTTCCACCTCTAACCTTTCAACTTCATCACGCAAAGGCCGCACTCGATTGAATACGGTAGAATATTTGACCTGTGATTCAGCCCACTTATACAATGGTCCGCATGCTTTGCTCGATCTCATAACAGCTTCAAAGGTAAGATCATCGTTCCCATCCAAATAGTCTGAAGTAACGTGTTTTACCTGTTTCGGGGTAAGTGTAGCTGCAGCAAAATCCAGAATACTAGGAATGAAGTCGCTTTTGCCCAACAACTTTCGCACATGAGTCCATTCGAGATTGCTTTCTCCAAGCATAATGGCAACACACTCAAGAGTTGCTCTCACGTTTGGTGGCGGTCTCAAGAGATTTCTTATTTCGTCGAGATCTCTTTTCTTGATACCTTTTACAGCGATCTGAGCAGCTTTCAATGCGGGTTCAGCTTCGTCGAGCTCTCTCTGCGCTTGCTCTTTACGAGCGGCAATTGCCTCGCTTTGACGCGCCACGTCATTGCTCGTTTTCTCAGCTTCTCCTTTTCTTTTTTCAGCTTCGTTCTGATCACTGACCATCTGCTGTAACTTCTGGTTGGCAAGCTCTTCTTTTTGACGAAGTTCGATCTTCTTTGCACCTAGTGCAACTTTGAGATCTGCCACGTTGTCTTGAGTTTGACGAAGCTTACCTAGGCCAGCATTGACATGGAGCTGTTGATCTTCGATTTGTTCCCTCATCTTTCTCACGCTGGACACAAAATTATGAATAAGAGCCAAAAAGTCACGAGGACTAACATAAGTTCTAGATGCAGTGCTCGATGCCATTGCACACTCCGCTGCAGTGTTTTTCGATGTCTTGTGGATATCCACAAGGGCTGCCACAATGGCATGCCTGAGTCCATGGGCTGTGTTTCCTTGAAAGATTGAAGAGACTTCGTCCATAATCACTTTGCCATCCCCGATGCCCCATGAAGCACCCGCGATTTCAGCATCTCCCATATCGAGTGTCATTGTAAACTCCTTTCCAACCTCGCCTAGTGCTCGAGGTGACCATGTGCCAAACCAATCTACGACACATCTATTGAATAAGGCAGGACTGGTTGTAGATCGATTCTTCCACTCGCCTCCGCTAGGATTCATAGTAAAGACGACGTGAAGATTACGCTGCACAATCCCTGTGAATCTGCGCCATAGCTCCTCTTCACTATCCACTATCATACCATTGCGATGTTGGCTATCTCTAAAGGAGTTAATCAGTGCAGTATAGTCATCCCCTTCGAAGAGACCAGGAATTTCGCCAGAAGCAAGTAGTGCATTCATTGCTTCCAAGAAGCCACTGCCGAGAGCATTAGATTCATCAAAAATGAAACAGATCTTTTCTCCTTCGATTCCAACACGCCTCATTACAGACCTCAGGTCTTCGTTGAAATCATCCAGGTCGTACTTGGAATGAGCTTTGATCTGGAAGATGCTTAGCCCATTCATCCAGCTGACAAATTTACTTAGCACAGTCTTTCCAGCTCCAGAATCGCCCACAAGAAGGCAATGACCCATTGGCTGTCGAAGAACGCGATCGATCTAAAGAACAGAAAAAATTGTGAGGAATAGTTCTCAGTGACACACGAAGGTATGGTGCTAAAAGCAAAGAACTTACGCGTAGTATGTGGTCCAGAACCTCGTCAAAAATGACAAGAGGCACGTCAAGTTCTTCCTCGTAAAATACTGACAAACGAGCAGCGAGGAACGACTTGAGCTCATCTCTTCCAACCCTTCGAGTATCTTTACTCATCCAACTACTGTAAAGCAATGGCCGAGCTAGTGCCTTGTGATGATCAACACCTGCAAAGTGGCTGCGTGCAATATTATCAACCATCTCTTCACACAATACTCTTTCTTCGTTATCAACGAGACGGTCATGGAAAAGGCGTAAGGCTTCGTGAGCCCAGACTCGCACAAGCTCTTCTCTTGTCAAAGCATCTGTATCAACAATGGCTTCATATATTCCCCTAACCCAGCGGCTAAGTTCTCTTGGCGAATAGAAATATTGTGGTTGCATATCTGGTGTGAACTTGGCTTTAGCTTCACAGTACAATTCAACCATAGCATTTGTTAGGGCGCTAGTTTCACCCTTCAAGTTTGGAAATAACTTCATCATTCCTCCATTGAACGTCCCGTAGATTTGGAGAAGGGAATCCTTTTCGGGAAAGTCCACTAAAATTAACGGTGCGTGACGGAGGAACCGAGAGGACATCACTACTCTTCCAGCATCTGTTGGAGGATTACAAGCACCGACAAATTGGATGCGATTGATTTTGATCCAAGTGTTATCATCGCGCCAATAACCTCCCTGTTCTACGAGCTGCCTCATAAACATGATAACTCTCTGAGTACCGTAAGCATCATTTTCAGGTAAGTTGATCTCGTCACAGAAGACAACTAGCCAAGTATTTGCTCCAAGACTTTCAGATGGTTCTTGCACAATATCCTTTCCCTTTCGAACATAAGAACAGTACTGACTGAAAGTTTTCAAGATGATCTCAGGCGTAGTACGACTAGAAAAGTTCAGATTGGCCATCACAATCCCCTGAACCGTTTGTAAGACGGATGTCAAGGTCATTGTTTTACCCGATCCTAGGTTGTGGAGCAAGATTACAGTGAGATACATATTACAGAGAAGTATCAAATTTTAAAATTGTAGACTCACCAGGTGGACCGCATAGAATAAGAGGCATTCTGCTGGACAGCCAAGCCTCCAAAACATCAGAATGGCGCACAGTATCCGTAGTGGTTATCACAACGTCACTCGAGACCACTTTGTGGCTTTCAATCTCCATCCTAGGCACACTATCACTCCAAAGTTCGTACTCTCCATCTTCAACACGAACACGGTAATCAGAAATGCTCGTACCAGGTGTGGGTAAAGTAATACCACTATTCTGCACCAACACGTTCGACAGTTTTTGGCGATCGGGCCATTTCGCACTTCCCGAAAAAGACCACAAAAGCGAATGCATCAACCATCGCTTTGAAAATTTACCCATGTGATCTCCACCCATAGTAAAGTCGGGATGATTCTCGTCATAATCGATAGCTTTTGCAATACCTTTTATCAAAAGAGCTCGGAGTGATGCAAGTAAACGCTCCCTAGTTGGCTTCATGATGTGATTCTGACACATTGAAAATTCAATAGCTTCGATTAGCAACGACGTGGAGTCTTCATCTTCTGTCACAAGGAATTTCTTAATACACTTTAAGAATGATGATTGGGCGTCAGGGATTTCAGAGCCCATACCCAAAATATCTTCCTTTTGCAGAGAAAGGAATAAATGCTTTGCAGCCATAGGAGTTGTAATAGTGTTTTCACTAAACCAAACCATTCCACAACGAGATACAGTGGCTGGAGTTGCTTGCGCAAGACTGTCTACTTCCAATAGGATTCTCAGATTATCTGGAATACTAAGGCGTTCACCACTGGGAAGAGTCAGCAGCTTGTTATCATCCAAAACACTGTTGAGATTTTCTGCCCACTCTGGATCAACATCACCATCAAACACAATGTAGTGCCTTTTGTCAGATTCGCCCTTTTGGTTTGATAAAATCTTTCGTAGAACACTAGTAAATACTCCATCAGTCCATTCCATTGTATTACCATCAAGAACTCCATATAGACTATTCTTGTCCATTGCCTTGGGATCAATTATGTACTTTTCGTTCTTCACAGAGTCCATTAACTCCAAACCGCGCAAAAGAACGTCAATGGCAGAACTCTTTCCAACACCAGAAGGTCCCACCAGCATTACTCCGTGCCTCATTTCTAGAACTTGCCTCAGCTGCAGAATCTTCTGCACCCAGTCATCTCCTGGCACAAAACTCAAAGAATCACAGATATCTTGCAAATGTTTTTTGAGATTTAGGTCTTCCATCTTCGTAATACACGCCCCAGGGAATACCTCCGTAAGGATCGAAGGAAAAACTTCTAAATCATCGGCAACGAGTTTGGGCAAAATATTGTTGCATGCAATTTCAATCATAACGTTGGTTTCAGTGGTGGCGACATCCTGAATGAATGCCTCTCCCTTTTCTTCGATCATTTTCCTTTTTAAACCTCCAGCGCTGATAAGTAGTGATTTCAGTGCACGGAGGCTGAAATCATAATGGCTTTGAGAAGACATTTGAGATTGACAAAGTTTGTACAACGCTACAACCTTGCTTGATAAGGCTTGTGCGCTCACAATTCCCTGGCTGTAAAGCATAACCTGAGCAATCATTTTTGAATCGGGTTTCACCATCGCAACAGCGCGGAACAAAGTTTTTAGATTGTCTGGCAGATTACTTCTGCCGGCATAACCTGAGGTAAAGATGACATGAGCACTACGAATGAACACCTTTAGGTAACTTTAGCAGGATCACTTCAATCCTGTTTTAGAACGTACCTGGATTCATTGTCACAAAAATACCAACATTCTCGTGGAGTTTAATACTCCGGCCTAATAGCTCAATGCTTTTATGGCGCTCGATCAAACCGCGCTGGATGGTCAAGACCTGTTGCGACACAGCACTCAAAATCCGTTCTTCAAGACGATTAAATTCATCAAAGCACCCCCATGCTCCTACCTGACAAAGTCCGCAAAAGATTCGACCCCTATAAAGTATTAAAGTTGAATTTAGAGGGTTTGTACCAGAATCAAATTTGAGCATAGATATATAAACTATGAACTTACATTGCTCCAAAATCGAAAGCCTCGTCACCTGTGGAAAAATAAATTCATATCCTGTGAGAAAACGAAGCACGACAAGGATCGCACATCGGAAACAAACTTACAATTCATAACAACAACAAATCTCCCCAACTGTGCACCAAGAGCCTTCACGGTCTCGGTTTTGCCCGTTCCTGCTGGACCAAATGGATTACCCCCCATTCTGAAATGCAATGCTTGAGTCAATGTGAGGTAACATCGGTCAGTCAATGGCGTTTGGACCAATCTATCGCCAATGCCAAGATACTCAAAGCCATAAAAGAAGCTCGCGTTTGATAATGAAATCTGTAATTTTTCAGTAAGTGATGCAGCTTCGGGATTGTATTGGAAACGCAAATGGTACAACCATTTAAAGTCTGAAGGATCGTTTACTCTTTCATCTAACAAAGAACGAGTTACATCCCTTTGGTGCACTAATTCGGTGATGAGTTGTTCAAATTTCTTCCTCGATTCGGCTGGAAGGTCGAGTAGAACAGTTTCGGCCATTATTTCAAGTTTGCTCTCAATCGCGCTGAGAACTCCTGTTAGTGATGATTTACTATCTCCTTTCTCGCGAAGTGCAGCGTCTACGCTCATGCTCCAGGTAACCAAGGAAGCCAGTATCATTACCTGGGCAGGGAACTGCTTAGCCCAATTAATGAACAAGTCTTTACCACTGTGCTCGCTAAGGGTCAAAACGGACGAGGAATCCTGCTGAACAGCATCGAACAACAAATGTGCCAGTGTGTTGTGCATTCCATCTTCAAGTTTTCTAAGCCACTCCTTCACTGGCGATTTCGATACAACTTGAATCACATCATGAAGAGGGACGACCTCGCCATCTTTACTTACCATTGCATCAAACAAAGCAAGTATACCATCCTTAAGCTTCAAAGGATCAGAGCGTACACTAGATATTCCAGCAAATATTTTCCCAACATGGGCAAGGACCTTACCTGGCTCACCAGAGTTTCCTATGATTTCCAAGAGGTCGTCGTCACCCAAAAAGTAAAACCTACTAAAGTCACTACGTTGTTTTGCAAGATAGTCTCCGAGGGCTCGCTGAATAGCTACCATTAAACTCTCAAGTCTCTCAAGAGTACGCTGAAGATTCTCAATATTTAGAGCCTCCATGGCATAGGGACGACTGGATACGCGCCTCATTAGGGCAACAAACTCACCGTCAACGTTTCTAAAACGTGACCATTCAGCCTGAAGTTGAGCCTTAATATCAGCACTTCCAAAGAAAATTCCCTCGAGATATACCCATCTCCTCTGTACATTAACCCAAGAGTCAAATGCACCACGAAGCTTCGTGAGCCTGTCTTCCCACAATTTCCCCTCCTCTTGAAATTCTCTCACAGCTCTATAGTAAGGGGAGCTCTTCATCAAAACGAGACCACCAAGATGATCATCCAAAGCCGTGAATAAGATGTCCCACCCTTTAATAAGACGAACTCGGTTTTGATAAAGTACAAGTTCCAATTCCTGCTTCATCCATTTGTCGCGAACTTGGTCAAGAAATACTTCAAGGGCCATTTCACCCTGGGCCATGGTAAGAACTTCGTTGAGATCTTTTTTCCTGTGCACTACTCCATGATCCCATAGGATACCAATAGTGAGGTCGTTCAAGCTGGTATCGATACCCAACTTGGAAAAAATAGTCTTCCAATGCCGATCTTTCAACGCTTCAGTCTTTAATTCGCTGAGCACGACGTGACCAGAGAGATAGCCTTTAATCGTATCATTAAGATGAGAAAATGCATCAAACTGCCGGATTTTATTTGGTAAAGATCTCAATTCTAATTAAGATATCAGCGTTTAGTTACAAAAATTTGAAAACGAAGACACAATGAATAATAAAGTTTCCTGTCTTACCGTGTACAATGTCCTCAAGTTGCTTGCGTATCTGTCTCGTGACTACTGTAGACCAAGGTGACTCCTTGATCTTATCCAGCTTCTCATGGGGGTCTGACATAGCAGACCACACTTCTTTCAAATCTACAAGCTCTTCGTAACAATAGGCTATGGCGTTGTTGCTGATGGCGACATCGAGCCCAAGAGCGTCCTTAGCCTTCAGAAGATTGTCATCGTCCGCTTTTGCTTTCTTCATAGTGAATTCGTACTTGGAAAGCAATTCTAATGCTTCTCTTGGTTGAATGTTTCCTCGAAGGGGCTTTTCTTCTTCCCAATTCCCAAGTAACTCTTCGATTCTTTGATCCGCTACTTTGTCCTCTGAAATAATTCTTGATTGCAAAAGTGGAAGCTGATCATTCATGCTACGGCTTCTTTTGTGCAAAATCTGCATTAGTTGGTGATACTGTCCCTTAAGACGACTTCCTTCCAACCAATCAGTACCAAAAGAGTGGCGCTGGCGTTTCAGCAGTCTTTCCGCATCAAGAAGAGAAGTGATCTCCTCTCCCCAAGGTCCAATCTTCCTGACCACGTCTTGAATAGATGTCACACCGAGCACAATATCTTCAGTAGCAGCCCCACCGTCCAGGGCGATTTCCTCAAGCTTCACTTTAGATCTCGAAGCTTCATCATGGAGTTCCTCAATCCTCTTACCAAGAACACCGGCGTAGCAAGTTTGTAGTTCCTTTTGCCAGGAATCGTACTTCAAATTGATTTGTGACTGCACTTTATCAAATTTCACAACAATTGGGCCAAACTGAGAATATTCACGCGATGAATCAAGTGCTCTGCGTGCTGCGGCAGCTTCATCCAGAACAGAGTGCCATAAATTCATATCATCTCCTATGGCGCTGGCAACATCCACAACCCTTGTATCCCAAAGCGTTTGATATGCCAGCCATTGCGACACAAAGTCAGATACATAGTGCATGTGTACCTCGATACAACCATACGCCTGAGCCAATGTCACCGGGTTGATTTCACGTGCCAAATGACCGAAAGTGCTATTGATGGACTGACTCTCGTCCATGTTAGAATCAAAAACTTCGAAACGACCACTCTGTGGACTTTTAAGAGTGCACACCACTCCCATGTAATCATGTAATTCCTGAAGAAATTTTATTCGAATGGACGGGAGGCTAGGGGATGCAGAAATTTCTTGGTTTCGCAAGAGAATCTCCAAACCAATCGTAGGGACTTTGATTTTGGGCAATGTACTCATCTTTTCTTCGTCACTATCGCTGTCTTTCTCCTTTTCAAATGTTGTAATCCACGCTTCAATAGAATTTTCTAAACGAGCTCGTAACACATCCCCCATTCTCTCCTTAATAACAAGAACCCATGAGTTCAATTTGGTATACCCAGCAAGGCTTAACTCATCTACAGTCTTTTGAATATTTTCAACAACTGTTGAAAACAATTCCTTTTCATAAGCGACTTTAGAAAGAGAAACCAGATCATTCTCCACTTTAACACAAGCTTGAAGAAGGATCTCAACTCGCTCCTCAAAGCGGGTGACTAGCTCAGTAAGACCTGCGACCCAATCGCCGATTTCCTTTGCCCCCCATCGTACTCTACGAGTGGATGACGATCTTGCATTGCTATCGAGCGAAACGCCAAAAGCCTCTGCAACAGATTCGCGTATGTTCTTGAGGTGTGATAAAACAAGGGGCTCAAGTTCGGGGGTAATGAGATCTCTCACAACTGCGTAGGACCTTAGGGCACCTTTGAGAGCCATAGCATAGGGATATCGGGCCAAATTTTCTTCAGAGGCCAAAGCAAGCTGTAGAAGAGATCGTGGACGTAAGACGCAATATCGATACATTCATAAAAGACAATCATTCAATTCCACTCACTGTGCGTGGAATATCACGCTCAAACCCAAGCCATTTGAGATGTCTGATCTCACGGAAAAGTAACTCATACTTTTCGTCAAAGTTCACTCTTGCAAATAGGGCGCCATTCGATGCTCCTTTGTCAACCATAATTGGATATGAATTCAAGCGAGCATTTGCTGAGGTTGCCTCATTATTCATCTCTCGCTCCCAATCAGAAACCCAACCACGAAAAAAAGTTTTAGCGTCCAGCTTACTCAAAAGTTCATCACCACCGCGGCGTAACTGTCTGCCCTCCAGTTGCTGACCCCAATTGGCGCCAAGCACATTTCCCATACGTTTCATCAAGGCATTTACCTGCCTTTCAATCTGCTTGGCCCATAAAATTTTTCCTGAGATGGGGGGAATGCCTCGAACATGAGAAATGCGGGAAGCAGAAGACGACTCGTATTTATGTGTAAACTTAGATTGTAACTTTTCAATGGCCTTTGCAACAGTTTCAATGAGTTGAATTTGAAACTCCTTTACCGCATTATGCACCCTAGCTCTGGTAAGAAGAGGATTGAAACGCGCAAAGACTGCAAACATATCCTCGGCGTCCTTTACGTGCACAGTTGAAGGTGATGAGATATTGCATAAAGAAGACGAACAATAGGATTAGTTTGCGTACGTACCTGGCAAGCAGTCAATTTTGCCCTCAACAATTTTGCCAAGCGCTCTTCAATTGCATCAATCTTCCGCTCGTAACTCTCGATAGCAGCATCAAATGCCACTTGACCTTTGTCGCTAAGATCTAACAAATCAATAGACGCAAAAATCGATATAGGCGCTCCTTCCACTTCCCGAATTGCGCTTCCAGCAGAGAACCCGTCAATTCCATCTTCTTCACTTTCTTCATCCTCACCCAACAAAACCTCAATTACTACCGCCCTTAGTTTTTCGTGCTGCGAGCGAAAGGCATGAATGGCATCCATCCTCTCCCTCAATGGCGAATGATGCAAAGTGATGTTCTGTACAATTTGCGCAGGTGTCTTGTCGCCGAAAGCACCTCTTTTCCTACCGAATTCCAACACAAATTCCACAAAACGGCCATATAAATCTTCAAACCTTACAAAGATATCCTGAGTAGGCCCAAACACATCTATTTCATACTTATCGTAGGGGATCATGATGATTCCATTGGCCTTATACTCATTTCTCAAAGTAAAGTCAATTCTATCCTTCAAGGTTGCAGTGCTCGCCTCCAATAAATCGACCACCTTCAAATCATAATACTTTGACTGCCTCACCTTTGGCAAGTGATCAAAAATCTTCTGCAGGGAGTTCATAATCTGATCCCAGTCACCAGCACTAGCCAAGGCCTCTGCAGGATAGCCTTTAATGAAGTGATGAACATCATTTACAATTGCTTCAGCGGTATCCAATCCAGTATTGTTCTCCAAAGCGATTGTCGTGACAAAACGCTTAGCTGCTTTCAAAAGAGCCACGGTTAATAGTGTTGACGGTTTAGATAACTCTTCTCGAATATGCTGCAATGCAGAATGAAGATTTGCCCAGTAAGACACCTCATCCAAATCACTCTGACTGAAGGTATGTGAATTTGGTAGTGTTGTCACCTTACGAATAAGTTGGATCCAAGCATTGACCTTGGCCTGAACCTCATTCAGAAAGGTATCATTGGTCAGGTAACTGCTTAAACCAAGTTCTTCCAAATCAATTTTGGAATCAGCAGATAGTTCTACAGACTGAAGAATAGGGTGAGTCTGTAGAAATATATGGGGAATAGAGTGAAGAGTGGACTGCCTGGCTCTTGATAGAGTTAAATCTAATTCGCGAATCTTGGATTGCAGAGTAGACAGCATCTTGGAATCGTGCCCTGAGGCTGTAAGATCTTCATTATCATCACTTTTTTGATCCATTGTCATCGCCTGAATTGTTGGCGCAAAACAATGACGTGCGTACAGCTGCAATGTAAGGAATGTATCCGAGTTGCTGTTACTGTTACTGTCCGCAGCAGCAACCTCAGTGTCAATTTTCGAATCTACATCGCTGTCCTTGGCCTCTTCCACAAGACGAAGCGGCGAAATGGTCATGCAATGAATTTGATTAATGTTTTGGATAAGCCTGTCAGATGAGTTAACAAATACAATAGCTCCCAGATTGTTGGAATCAAAAGCCTCCGTGGATGAAATAACTTTCGAAGAAGAGCGCTGAATCCAGCAAAAAAGACGTGGTACGATAGTAATTGATGTCTCTTGCTCACCGCTAGCTTCTGAATCTAACTGTAGGAAGGAATCGATGGCATCTTGAGATGCTTTACTTGATGTATCTAATTCTTTTTGAAGATGCAACAGGCATGCTCCCCTGTGTGAATGATCAGTTTATATTAGTTGCTTGTATGATAGAAACGAGCAAA
>Ga0306864_1000157_pt1 | contig 33249 bp, 19 predicted proteins | sample AntRauTorckE5430_FD_190448 | JGI IMG/M metagenome (GOLD analysis project Ga0306864, IMG submission 190448) | Saline lake microbial communities from Rauer Islands, Antarctica - Metagenome Torckler E5 #430 (v2) (version 2) | ecosystem: Environmental > Aquatic > Non-marine Saline and Alkaline >...
ATCTTACCGCTAGTGCAGCTTGGGCAGGTGAGCATGCTTTTTCGTTTAGTCACCTTTAAGATAGTGACCCTGCTCAACTGTATGTTTATCGAGACCTACTCACCATTACATTTGATACACCGCCCAACTTTTATGGTCTACAAGAACAATTAACAGCCTCCTTAGTGATACATAATTTTACCCTTTTTCTACTCCTTTTCGTCACCTTAACGGTTTCGGCCCAAACCGTAAGTGACTGTACTGTAGATACCGCAACACCAATTATTGGTGGTCTTGATTTAATAGCATCCGACCAGCCATATACTGACGGAGTCGGTCAAACGTACTGCTTTGATACCGACCTTCCCATTGAGCTCGTGGACGGGCTTGGAGTCGTAAAGCTTACTTCTGACCTTCCAGGAGGCTATCCCTTTTTGTTGTTTGTCACCGACCTCGAAACTAATATTATTGACACACTCTCTGAATTTGGAGATAGCATTTTAATAAGCGAAGGGCAACTTTACTTTATCGAAATCATGCCCACCGCTATTGGAACCGGTGAGGTTGCGCTCATTCCTACGCCGTTCCTGGTGGCGTTGGGAGCCGCCCCTGACACGGTAGTCGTCGAGATAATTGATGCTATCTGTCCGACACCAGCCGAGTCCTTCACTTGTGGTAACCAGAACTACTTCCAGGTCCAGAATAACTTGTCGGAATTTACTTTTTCAACGGATGATGACGCATATCTCGCCGGAGGAGACTGGACGATTGATGGCCTGTCGTACGAAAGCTATAGTACAGCGTCCTTAGAAACGACTGATGGTATACTTCGTTTTGACATCCCCCAAAACGGTACCTACGAGATTTGCTATGAGACCCCTGATGAGGATGGATGTCCCAACTATTGCTGCCGAACATATTGTCTTGACGATAAACTCTCCAGTGATAATATTGACTTCAGGCAGGCATCCGACGGAATCAGTTACAACATCACCCTGGACTTGCCGGGAGCAACGAATATTTCTTATTACGGAGGTGAACCTTTCGTTGAAGAATTAGGGTCTAATTTGTTTGTCCCTTTTCCCTCGGTAGAGGATTGTTACTTTACAGACTATACTTTCCGCTATCAAGAAGAAGGTTGTTGGAAAACGGCTCGACTTCAGGCTTATATCTGTAATCCGTACGATTGCAACGACATCGTTTACGGCTTCGACCAACAGAATGAATCTTGGGAATTATCCTTTTTGGCTACTAACCCAAGTTCTGTCACCTGGTTCGACGACGATAATGAGGGAGCTATACTTGAGGGCAGAACGGCGGCTTTGAGGCTCGATCCCCGTCCGGAGGGACAGTGTGGACCCCGTAATATTTCTGTCCGCTACTTCGACGAAGTGAACTGGCGTTACTGCGGTCTTCGCTTTTGGGATTGCAACCCTTATGACTGCGCCAACTTCACTACCCAAACGGACGCAGCTGGTGAGGCCCTGAACCTAATCTTCAACGTTAGTAACGCGACACAGATCACCTGGATCGATGATGCCACGGGGCAAAATATTGAAGACAGTGATGGCCAAATGGGAGTTCTCCTGCCCTGGCCGGAAACCGGTTGTCAGACGCGCTTCATCAGCATACGATATTTTGATTCAGTGCTAGATATTACCCGGATCTGCTCCATTGAAGTGGAGGTGTGTCGTCCGGGCCCTTGTGAAGAGCCAACTACGTCCTTCTCCTGTGGCAATCAACGATTCTATCAAAACGGTATCAACGGAGGTTCAGACTTCTCGTTCAGTACCTCGGACCCAGCATATCCCAATTTGGGCAATTGGCGGATTGATGGTAACGATTACAGTGGCGTAAGCTACGCCAGCCTGCTTTCCGACGGAACTCTGGAATGTGATTTCCCCATCGAGGGCAGCTACGAAATCTGCTACCTTACGGTGGACGACGACGGTTGCGAGGATTATTGCTGCCGGAACTACTGCATCGACTTTGTTCCTCCCGTGGAACCAACCACTTTTGAGGTGACTGGTGACGGCCAGGGCTACGATCTGACCTTCAGCCTAGCCGGCGCAAGTGACGTATCCTGGTATGTACCGGGGCAGCCCGGCCTGGAAGGAGATGGGGTAAGCGTCAATATTTCTTTCCCGGTGGAAGGTTGTTTCTACCAGACTTATTACTTCCGTTACTTTGAGGGAGGTTGTTGGAAAACTGCTGTCCGCCGCGTCTACGTCTGTAATCCATTCAACTGTAACGACATTGTCTACGATTTTAATCGGCAGGAGCAGGCATGGAACTTCTTCTTCACGGCTACGAACGTAAACTCTATTACCTGGATTGACGACAATGGAGGAGCTACGCTTGCAAACGGAACAACTATCTTGAGCGTTGACCCTAGTCCAGAGGGGCAGTGTGGGTCACGTAATATTTCTGTCCACTATTTTGACGGCTTGGGCTGGCGCTACTGCAGCCTCCGATTTTGGGACTGTAACCCCTATAGTTGCGCCAACTTTACTACTCAAATGGACGAAGCCGGCGAGGCTCTCAACCTAATATTCAGCGCTAGTAACGCGACACAGATCACCTGGAGTGATGATGCTACGGGGCAAAATATCCAAGATAGTGACGGCGAGACAGTCGTCCCCTTACTCTGGCCGGGCACCGGCTGCCAAACCCGTTTTATCTGCGTACGGTACTTCGATGTTGCTTTGGAGGTTTTCCGGCTTTGCTGTATTAATGTGGAGGTCTGTAGTATGGAGTCTTGTGAGGAACCGACTCAGTCTTTCTCTTGTGGTAACCAGCAGTTCTACCAAGATGGTATTAGTGGAGGTTCAGACTTTACCTTCAGCACAACGGATCCCGCATACCCAGACTTGGGCAATTGGTGGATCGATGGCAACGATTACAGCGACATAAACTATGCCAACCTGCTTTCCGACGGAAGCCTAGAATGTGATTTCCCCGTTGAAGGTAGCTACGAAATCTGTTACGTTACGGTGGACGAAGACGGCTGCGAGGATTACTGCTGCCGGAACTATTGTGTTGATTTTACGCCTCCGGTGGAACCAACCACTTTTGAGGTCGCCGACGATGGCCAGGGCTACGACCTGACCTTCAGCCTGGTCGGTGCAAGTGACGTCTCCTGGTACGTACCGGGGCAGCCCGGCCTGGAAGGAGATGGGGCAAGCGTCAATATTTCTTTCCCGGTGGGAGATTGTTTCTACCAAACCTACTACTTTCGTTACTTTGAGGGAGGCTGCTGGAAAACCGCCGTTCGCCGCGTTTATGTCTGCAATTCGTTCAACTGTAACGATGTCGTTTATACTTTTGATCGCCAGGATGAGGCATGGGACTTGTCCTTCACGGCTGCGGACGCAAACTCCGTTACCTGGATAGATGACGACAATGGAGGAGCTACGCTTGCAATCGGAACAACTGCTTTAAGGATTAACCCTCGTCCGGAGGGGCAGTGTGGATTCCGCAACATCTCCATTCGTTATTTCGATGGCCTGGGCTGGCGCTACTGCAGCTTACGCTTCTGGGATTGTAACCCTTACGACTGTACCAACTTCACTACCCAAACGGACGAAACCGGAGAAGCCCTCAACCTCACTTTCATAGGCCTTAACGTGACACAGATCACCTGGAGTGATGATGCCACGGGGCAAAACCTCCAGAACAGTGACGACCAGAGGGTCGTTCCCTTACCCTGGCCTGATACTGGCTGCCAGACGCGCTTCATCAGCGTACGGTACTTTGATTCCGTGTTGGGCGTTTTTCGGATTTGTTGTATCGAGGTGGAGGTTTGCCGCCCAGAAATATGCACCGACAACGATTTCGTAGATAATTGCAACGACTTCGAGTATTTTCGATTGGGTTTGGGCAGTTATACCTTTACCAGTGCAGGAGAGGTAGCTGAAAACGAGAATTGGCTGATCAACCGGGTGCCGAGTTTAGAAGCTGGCTATCCCGCAACCACTACTCAGAATACACTAAGTTGTGTCTTTCCAGAAGCTGGTACCTACGAAATTTGTTACCCCTTCCTTGATGAAGATGGCTGCGTAGACTATTGCTGCAAAGAATACTGTATAGATGTTGTTTCAAACGAAGCGCTTATTGATTTCAACTATGAGGGAGTTGCTGAACGCTACCGCTTGCGTTTGGATGTAGAAGGAACCACCCAAGTTGCTTGGTATTACTTCAACGACTTGGGCAACTTACAACAAGTCGGTTCGGGAAACACCGCTTACGTTTCAGCCCCGGCACCAGGAAACTGTTTTACCCGCACTTACTACTTTTCTTACCTAGATGTCAGCGGTTGTCCGCGTGTGGCGTTCCGCCGGGTAAGGATTTGTAACCCACTGATTTGCGGCAACATAAGCTACCGTTATGATCGGGCAAATAACGAGTACGATCTCACCTTTACCGGAGACGGGCTTACTGGAAGTCTTCAGTGGCTGGACGATGACGCTGGCGGAATACCATTTAATTCATCTACCGAACAGCAGAGTGTCCCCTTATTACCCGGAGCAGTATGCGGGCCTCGCAACATTAGTATTCGGTACTTTGACGGGGAGAGTTGGAGTATCTGTTCCCTTAGGTACTGGGCTTGTAACCCTTACGAATGCAACGATCTGACGGCAACGAATGACGCTAACAGCGAGCAGTATACCTTCAGCTTTACGGGAAGTGACTCCGCTACGGAGATCAGTTGGGAGGATGATGTTTCAGGAGGTGAGATCACAGGAAGTAGCGGTCAGCGAGAGGTTATTCTTCCCTACCCGGAGGAAGGCTGTATCACCCGCTACATAAGTATTCGATACTTTGATCCTGGGTTTGGTGGTTACCGACTGTGCTGTATCGAACAGGAAATTTGCCGTCCGGAGCTCTGTGATACGCCTGTTTTTAGCGAAAATTGTAGTAACCAGAATTACTACCAGTTACAAAATGGTAACTACCGCTTTACCACGAGTAGCACCGTTGCTGAGGGTGAAACTTGGCTGGTAAATGGAAACCCGGAAGGGGAGGGTGGGGATAGCCTCACACTCAGCCTTTCCGTAGCGGGCAGCTACGTCGTTTGCAACCCCTATCTCGATGGCAACGGCTGCCTCAATTATTGCTGTCGGACCTACTGTATTGACAGTGAGTCGGAGGTGGCGGTAGACTACGGATATGAAAATAATGGCAATACACTGCGGTTAGAGCTTACCGAACAAGGGGCGACATCGGTAGACTGGTACTTCTACGATAACGGAGTCCGCACCAGCTTGGGCAACGGTCAGATAATCACCCGAACGGTGCCGCCAACTTGTGGTTTTATTACCTACTACGTACGTTACTTCTCCGGCGGGTGCTGGAAAGTGAACGCCCGGACGATCTGGGTTTGTAATCCATTCCGTTGTGAAGATATCAGCTTTACTTATAACCAGGCAAGTGGAGGTTTTGACTTGGAGTTGACCGCCGGAGGAATGGCCTCTAGTATCAGCTGGCAAGACGATGATACCGGAGTTGTGTTGGATGGCAGCGTACGAATGCTGTCTCTGCCGCTAGACGGCGAGTGCCGTTACCGCAACATCAGCGCTCGCTATTTCGATGGAACGGGCTGGCGGGTTTGTGGTCTGCGTTTATACGTGTGCGACCCGTATGCCTGCGGTGATATAAGCTATGTTTTTGCTCCGGATAGCAATGTGATTAACTTCAACTTCACCGGTGCTGATAACGTAACGGACATTAGCTGGACGGATGACAATTCGGGACAGCCTTTACCAGGTAGTGGTGACAGTACAACGCTGATCTGGGACGGAGACTGCCGGGTTCGTAACATCAGTATTCGGTACCGTGACCCCCTTATGGGTGGCTGGCGCGTTTGCGGCTTTCGTTTCTTCTCTTGTGCTCCTAGTTCTTGTGGGTCGCTTATTCTCTTTGAGCCGGGAGATGGAGACGAGGTACTGATTTTCACGGACGAGGACTTTTCGCAACTCCGTTGGGCAGTTGACGGCGCAGACGCAGGTACGGAGAATGTTTTAGGAGTAGTGATTCCACCCGGAGAAAGTCGGACAGTATGCGCACGGTATTTTGATCCTGCCAACGGCTACTTCAGAACTTGTTGCCGAACGATCACTATTCCAAGTTGTGACCTGCCAGTTCCCGTCTTCAGGGTTGAACGTAACTTGGATACAATAACCGTAGTAAACGAGTCTCCCGATGCTGACGTAACTTACTTATGGGAATTCGGTGAACTAGCGCAAAGTACATTGCCTCAACCTCCTTCCTTGAACCTGCCTGTGGGCCGCTACCTTATTTGCCTTACGGTTACTAATTCTTGTGGCTCTCAGCAAATTTGTCGGGAAGTGGTGATTCGTGACCCGGCAAACAATCTGGTTATGGAACTGGGAGCTCCCCCGCAGTGTGCTGCACCTGGAGAAACAGTCAGTGTGCCGCTGAGCGTTCAAAACTTTAGAGACATCACCTCCTTTCAATTTTCGCTCAGTCTGCCGATGCCGCGTTACGGAAAATTCAAGAGACTTAGGTTCCAGAACGAGGATGGTGTAGAAACAGATTTTGTGTTGAACGACTCAACGCTGGTCGTAACCTGGGTCAGGACGGATACTCTGAGCGCAACTATTGCTGACGGGACGGTGATCGGTATGGTGGACATAGAACTTACGGGTAATGAAACTGGAACCGGAGCGGTCGTCTTCTCGGATTTCCCTACGGTACCAGGCTTTGAGTACATCGATGAACAGGCTGGTTTACTAGGGATGATTGACGGTAGTTACAAGCTGTGTCTTTCCACGGGAAGTATTAGCGGACGTATCCGGAGAGAAGATGGTGCTGGCGTGGGCCAGGCTATCGTTTTACTGGAGTATAACGGCCTTAATGTTCAGAGCCTAACAACAGACGCTACTGGCGAATATATTTTCACCGGGCTTCGGCCGGAGCAAAGCTATAAGGTGGTTACGGTAAAGGACATCAATTACCGAAACGGTGTTACTTCGGGTGACCTGAGCCGGATTCTTCAGCACTTATCTCAGAGCCCCGAGCTGGCAACACCCTATAAACGAATTGCTGCGGACGTGAGCAGCCTTGGTCAAATAACAGAGGGTGATATTTCTGCAATCCGCCAGTTGATCTTTCGTGAGTTAATCTCTTTTGAGGACGTTAGTTCCTGGGGATTCGTGCCGCTGGCTTACAACTTCTCAGACCCTGATTCACCGCATGATCCCTCTTATCCTGACGGTTTAAACTTCACGGCGAGCAGTGTTGAGCTAAGCGCACAGGACTTTATGGGGATGAAAATGGGAGACATTGGAGACAGTGCTGACCCCGAGGACCTAAATGGTGGCGCAACCGACTGGGTAGCCAAATCCTTGTCTGATCTGTCGTTTGAATTGAGCGACGAGGTGCCAATCCGGAACCAGGCTTATCAGGTAGACGTACGGGCCAATGGTTTTGCTGATTTACTGGCTGCTCAATTTTCCTTAGGATGGGGCAACAACCAGTTGCGTTTTGATAGCCTCAGCAACTTGAACGAGGAGCTGGAGCTGAACGACGAGAACTTCTCTACGGTCAGTGCCACTAGCGGACGTCTGGCCTGGTTGTGGTTTACGGCTCTTCCGGTAAGCCTTACTGATTCGTCACTGTTATTCAGCGTTCACTTTACCGTAACCGGTGAAGTAGGAGAGGAACTGGCGGTTTCTTTTACGGAAAATCCTACCGAATTTGCCTTCGAAGACACGGACTCTGTTCTGATCGCCAGTTTTACGGATCTGCAAAGGACGATTGAGTTGCCGACTAGTGACCGTTCGTTTGTTGCGGTAAAAGAGTGGCGGGTTTTCCCGAACCCTGCGACGAAGTGGATCAACGTAGCGACCATCGGAGGAGGCTTCGGTCCGGAACGGCTTGAGTTGTTCGATAGTAGGGGGCGTAGTGTCCGTAATTGGACGTCGACGGCTGAGGGTAAGTACTCTATTGCCGGGTTGCCTACGGGTGTTTATCAGTTGATGTTGTCTTCTGCCGTTGGGGTTCAGGTTTCTCGGCTGGTTGTTATTGATTGACTTCCCTAGGGACGCCGTGAATTATTCGTACGGCGTTCCTCAATGGAGCTAATTCTGGGCATGGTGGGGCTTCTCGGGGCACCCTGTAGCGCTGTGCTTAGTAAAGCCAGTATACGGCGGCAAAGTTTTATACGGCGCGAACGCAGGTGCAGAGTAGGTTCAGGACCTGCACACGGTCACTGCCTCGAACTGGGACACAGATTGCCTTTAAACGTTCATTGCACCTGCGGCCGCGCCCTAAAAATGCCTAGTTCGAACATAAAAATGCGTGTCCCTAACTCCAAATGCCTTGACGAGCAACGGACTAACAATCACAATCACATTACGGTCCGTAACCTGATCGGGAATACGTGCGACCACCCGGGCATAGATGGTTTTGCGACTGCGCGGATCTTCGATTTCGATAAGACTGTTGATGGGGGCGGTACGGTGCAAAACCATCCATTTACTATGGTCGCCCTTCTTCGTCCAGGCTGCCTTTCCGTTCTGGCTAACCACCTTTTTACCCTCGGTTCTTACCCGCCAGAGTTCCCGCAGGCCGCGGTTCTGACGCACGTACTGGTCTTCAATCTCCCCTTGTAAATCCTTCGGGATGCCGTCCAGTTTCATGTATCCGATGGCGAGTACCTGGTTGGCACTCATGCGGGTCGGCTCTAAATCCGGGTTAAGTGCACGGAGCTGCTCGTCGTTGGGCAACTGAAGGGTGCGTTTGTAGAGTCCAAAGAGTGTTTCACCCTTACCCATCCGGTAATTGACCGGGACGAACCAGGCCATACTATCCGGAGCGGGAACCGCTCGTATCACCTGGCGGGGAATAGCAATACGCACTTTGTTTCCCGGCTCATATTTTACCCGTAACTGCGGATTGAGGTGATAGACATCATCAAGGCTAAGGCCGTAAAATTGCGAAATACCAAATAGCGTTTGCCCCGAAGCGATGAAATGATCGAAGATGATCTGAGCGGAAGAGACGTCGTTGTACACCTCCATAGTGTCCAGCGGACGGAGGTAATAGAGGCTATCTCCCGTAAAGGGTTGAGCCTGAAGGCCGCCGCAGAAAGCTACGACGAACAGGATAGAAAGAAAACGCTTCAAGGAGATGTATTTGGATCAGTAAAGTAGACGCGCTTCGCGCTTTTAGACGCGCTTCGCGCTTTTAGGGGTAGAGAGGGTAAGATAATACATATTAGGGGTTAGTCGCCTAGTTGGGCTTTGCCAAACTAGTGTAATAAAAGCGTTTTACGCTTTAAACAAGGCGACTCTGTGCGCCAAAAAAACATGGCAGCCTCAAAGGGAACTAAACGTTTCACGATTACTCAGGCCGGAAGAGCCGTGCGGTAGCCTAAAAGGCGGAGCCGTCTAAAAGGCGAAGCCGTCTAAAAGGCCGAAGGCCGCCTAAAGATGCCTTTCAGCATGGTAAGAACTACGTACCAGCGGCCCACTCTCCACATAGCTAAAGCCTTTCTCAAGCCCCATCGCTTTATAATGCGCGAAGGTGTCGGGCGTAACGAAGGACTCAACGGCAAGGTGCATAGCGGTTGGTTGCAGGTACTGGCCAATGGTGACAACGTCTACCCCGACTTCAAGGAGGTCATCCAGGATTTTCTCGACTTGTTCTTCGGTTTCGCCGAGGCCGACCATGAAGCCCGTCTTTGTCCGCTTACCAAATTCTTTGATGCGGCGGAGTTCTTCGAGGCTGCGATCGTACTTACCCTGAGGGCGGACTTTGCGGTAAAGCTCCCGAACGGTTTCCATATTATGGCTCACGACTTCCTGCCCGGCGTCGACCATGCGGTAGAGGGCGTCCCAGTTGCCGCGTACGTCGGGGATGAGGGTTTCGATGGTGGTTTGGGGGACGCGTTGCTTGATCTGGGTGACCGTTTGGTACCAGATTTCGGCGCCGCGGTCTTTCAGTTCGTCGCGGTTTACGGAGGTAAGAACCGCGTGTTTTACCTGCATCAGTTCGATGGCTTCAGCTACGCGGCGGGGCTCGTCGGTATCGTACTCCGTTGGGCGGCCTGTTTTTACCGCGCAGAAGCTACAGGAACGGGTGCAGGTGTTACCTAAAATCATGAAAGTGGCCGTGCCGGCACCCCAACATTCTCCCATATTGGGGCAGTTGCCGCTTTGGCAGATGGTGTTCAATTTGTACTCGTCCACTAGCGCGCGTACTTTCTTGTACTCGGGGCCAATGGGAAGTTTTACGCGCAGCCAGTCGGGCTTACGTTTGCGTTCACTTTTAGAAAGGGCTACGGGAAGATCGATCATAGATAAAGGTTATCTTGAGTAGAAGACAATGGTAGAGCGGATTAGTTTTTCAGCAGCGCGGAATCCCGCACAAAAGCCAATACCTACGTACAACAGAAAATGTTTGGACGCGGCGCGAAGCGACGCCTGCTGATTCAACTTTACCGAACCGAACATCCATCCTCTCCAAGCACTCGCCCCAGATAATCGACCAACTGATCCGCATTTTTTCGGTCAAAACACATCGGCGGTTTGACCTTGATCACGTTCTCATCCGGACCGTCGGTACTCATGAGGAACCCTTGTTCACGCATTCTATTTTTGAGGTAAGAAGCTTCTTTTGTGGCTGGAAGTATACCACCGTGCGGGCCATAATTATGCGCGGCCGTAAGTGCAAGAGTAGGTCGGACCAGCTCAAAACCAAGGAATAAGCCTTCCCCCCGGACATCACCGATGAGCGGGTACCGCTCTTGAAGCCCGTAGAGCAGTGTTTTTAAGTAATTGCCGGTTTCCAGCGCGTGCTGCTGTAAACCTTCCCGCCGGACGACTTCCAGCACGGCCCGGCCCGCCGCAGCGCTTACCGGGTTGCCACCGAAGGTGTTGAAGTACTCCATCCCGTTGGCGAAGTTGGCCGCCACCTCCGGCGTGCAAACCACCGCTGCCAGCGGATGCCCGTTGCCGAGCGGCTTACCGATCGTTACAATGTCCGGAACGACGCCCTGCAGCTCGAAGCCCCAGAAATGACTGCCTACCCGGCCTAGACCAACCTGCACTTCGTCGGCAATACAAAGCCCGCCAGCAGCTCGCACTTCGCGGTAGACCTCCCTAAGATAGCCTTCCGGTAAAACGATTTGCCCGCCACAGCTGAGGATGCTTTCAGCGATGAAGCCCCCTGGTTTTTCGCCCAGGTCCGCCCATTCCTTGATCCGCTGCCGGGCGTATGCGGCGTAGGCTTTGCCGGGGTCTTTTGCAGCACAGTGAATGCCCCGGAAAGTATCGGGTATGGGAATGATCTTCGTCTGCGGTGGACAGCCTTTACCTCCCTTGCCGTCGAACTTATAACCGCTAATATCGATCGTCCGACCGGTATTACCGTGGTAGCCAACCTCTACGGCCAACATATTTCTGGTGCCCGACCACTGCTCGCACATTCGTAGCGCAAGTTCGTTGGCCTCGCTGCCGGAGTTGACGAAGTGTACCACCGAAAGTTCCGGAGGCAGAGTTGCCGTTAGCTCTTCGGCGAAACGGACTACGTTTTCGTGTAGGTAGCGGGAGTTCGTGTTCAGTACCGCCGCCTGTCGTTGAATAGCCCTTACTACCGTCGGATGCTCGTGCCCGACATGGGCTACATTATTGACGGTGTCGAGGTAGCGGCGACCGGTGTGGTCGAGAAGGTATTGCCCACGACCCCGCTCAATTTGTAGTGGCTTTTTGTAGGAGACGGAAAGGGAGTAGCCGAGGTGCTTTTTACGGCCAACGAGCAGCTTTACATCTGGACCTTGAAGCGTCTTCAGCACCGAAGGCTGTATAGTTGCGGACGTTTCGCTCGGGGTTACGTCGCGGTCGGCCTTCTGCTCTGTCGAGCCCTGAGCTGGTACAACCTCAACCTCCGGACATAGCCAAAGCCAGGCTTCCTCTTCCGCCGGGTAGGCCACTCCTGGGCAGTTCTCCAGAAATCCCAGCATATTTCGCATTACCTGAAAGTGAAGGTGTGGTGGCCAGCCTCCGTTCTCGTCCGGTGTTCCGAACCTTGCTATTTCGTCCCCAGTTTGTACCTGCGTTCCCGCCTGAAGACCCGTAGTGGAAGCCGCCGAAAGATGACCGTACAGTGTGTAAAAGCGGTGCCCATTCTCATTGTGTTCAAGTATTATCACATTGCCGCAACCATGTTTTGTGGGATCCACTCCGACGCTGTAAACGCAGCCGCCGTAGGGAGCGAAAATAGGCGTTTCTGCCGCTCCCCAAATGTCGGTTCCAAGGTGGACCGTCCGCCAACGCGGCCCGTAATTTCCTTCGGTAGCGAAATCATCGGTGGTGTAAACTGGCCGCGTCTCTCCGTAGCCGCCGTAACCGAAATCCGCTCCATGGTCTTCCAGATGACGGGCGATGCGCTTAGTGAAAAGGTTCGGATCGTCGTAATTTGGGTAATTACCTAAATCCAGACTTCCAACGCTAAGGTCAAGGGGAATGATCGTTTTTCCGATAAGGTTAACAACGTTCGCCGGGTGCGCTTTGAGCCATTGCGCCAAACCGTCGTTTTCGACGGAGGAACGTTCCGTTCTGAAAGCTGCAGTAAATCGCGCATCTGCATAAACTGGATGCACCTCGCGTAAAATTTTCAGCAAAGTCCAGGCCGGAGCCGCACTGATCTGTAAATACTCGTTCTCCGGCTCTTGGTGCGCGTTCTCCGCAGCCGAGGCAACCGTGATCAGAAGGCGCCCAAGGATAAGGTTAAAAAGGTGGTGGATTTCCAGGTCTTTTTCGACGGCTTGCCCGTAGCCTGCCACTACTTCCGCCATCGCTCCTACCGGATCGGGAACGCCCATGCCCGCGTATGCGCAAGCGATGGCCAGCTCGTTTAGCGTCTGGGTGTAAATAGCATCTCCAAAATCAATGACGCCGCTGATGCTTCCATCCTGATCGAGTAGTAAGTTATGCTTGTGTGCATCGTTATAATTGACGGATTGGGGTAAGGAGCTCAGTTGCGGTAGCGTCTCCTTCTCGAACCGATCCCAAAATAAATTGGCTAATTCGGCTTGCTTTACCGTCATATACTTCGTCAACGGCCGGCCGCTTAACGTCTGGCTCGGGTTCCACTTGAAGTCAGTTGGTGCATCCGTATGAATAAAATCGGAGAGGGCGTTGGTCAGATGTGCAGCGGCCCGGCCCCACTGTAGGCGATGATCCTGTGTGATGGGGTTAAGGTCGCTAAGCATCCGCCCTGGCACCCAGGAGAGAAGCCTTAGCAAGCGGCCTTTTTCCAGTTCTATAATCTCCCCGACGGGTTGGGGCGTAGCAAAGGGTAGTTGCTTACCCGCCAGATGTATCAGTAATTCGTACTGAAAGCGGATAGACTTTTCATTCTGGCCGGGCTGGCTGACCTTGAGGGTGAAATGGGTACCGTCGGTGGTCGTAACGCGGTAATTCAGGTCTACTTCACCCACGAGGGGTGTGACCGTTGAAACGTCTAATTGGTAGTAGTCTTTTGCCAGCGCGCCGATGGCTACTGGGTCGTAATAGTTTGCCATGGCGGAAAGATAGGGAACGGTACTTAGTCGCCTTTGGCAAAGAGTTGGATCGTTGTTTAGTCAAGCGTTAATCTGCTACCGGAAGAGAGGAGGAGACGAAGAAGTTTAACCTGACAGAGTCTTAGCCCAACACAAGAACATCGTGACTTCGCTCGGTGGGTAGCCGGCGTCACCTCCTATTTAGGTAGGCAGGGAAGGTTCTTACGACTGATGGTCGCCAAGCGAAGCTGAGGGACGTGAAATAAATAAACCATGCTTCTTGCTCGGCGCCTTTTGACCGCGGGCTTCGTTAAAAAGCCTCGCCAACACTACGGCGTTGCCTACGTTTTTTGCTTCACCAGCAGTCAAAATTCACCAGATCAAGAAACACGTTTTATTTAATTCGCGTCCCTGAGTTGGACTTTAGCCATTTGGTTTCGCGATTCAATTGACGTTCTTTAACCAGATTAGTCGCTTAAACACAAGAGTTACACTTTAAGATAAAATAACATGTCAACCTGTAGGATTAATTATTCAACATCGCCTTGAATAGGCGATACCGAGTAATTAAACCGCTGCAACACATTAAAATTAAGTTGTATTCATAATTCCTGTAAAAAAGCATGTCTTGTGGCAGATCGTATCAAAAAGAGGTTTCTGAAATGGCTAAAGCCCAGCTGAGGTGCTAATCGAGAGTAATAATTGTTTCTGCCCTACCTCTTTTACAAACTACCTACTAATTTTCCTCTCGGCAAAGCAGCGGTAAAACAGTATCATACCAATCAATCAGCGCAATCTCCTTAGCGAGCCGCAGGTCTTCACAGGCACCGGAGAGCAGGTTGTTGTCCATTCGGGCCTGGCCGCGAACGATTCGGAAACGGCCGTCACGCGGGAACATCTCCACGGCACGGTCCATTTTCATGAGCCCCTGCTCCAGGCTCATGCTGTCTTTACTCAGGAGGTTGCCTTCGTTGATGAGGGTAACGGCGACGTTATAGTCGTCGATTACTGTTTTACAGGCGTCAGATTCCGGTGCGAAGGTGAAGCTCACGTCGTAAGCGGAGCTTACCGGCCGGCCGTCGTATTCGCCCGGGCTCCATTTATTGAAGGAGCTGGTGGCAATATTCATGGCCTCGAAGGTGAAGTCGGTGCCTAGGTCGTTGTAGTCGATAACGTCCTGAACGTCAACGCGTCCATCGGGGTGTATGATCAGCTGCACGTCTAACTGGCCGGTTCTGCAACTATCTTCACCGCTCGCGGGGTAGGTGAGGGCTTCGTTGAAGTAGCCGGCGAGGTCCCCATTCATACCGGTAAATTCTAGGGCTTTGGTAAGCTGGACATAAATCGTGTCGGCCCCACTCATCACGTAAGGCTTCTGTTCTTCCAGCCGGAAGCGGATGGGTAGGGTGTACCTGTACCGGACGGGCTTCCCGCCTTTGAATGCCGGGCGGAACGGTACTTCGTTGGCCATGCCGATCACGGAACGCAGCGCGGACATGCCCAATTGGCCACCGGGGTCTCGTAGGATGCGAGCTTCGGAAATGCGACCGTTTGCTTCCACGATAAAACCGATGACCACCATACCACTGATGTTCTGCTCACGCGCTTCAGCTGGGTACATGGCCCGCTTGTTAATGTAGCTCAGGAGCGCAATTTCGGAACACCCCTCCTTAGCCAAGGCGGTAGTGTCGTAGCGTTCGCAGGGAGTGGGGAAGCGGGGCTTCTCGTCAACAATCTGGTAAATAGTAGTATCAACAGCTACGGAATCAGTAGCGGATGGAGCCTGCGCCATGAGGAAGATGGGCAGGGAGAAAAGGAGCGTTAGTAGTACTTTCATTTGGTTGGTACGCGTAAGGGGGAATGCTGAACTGGTTTTAGCGCTCTAATAATGTGTCCGGCAAAGGTAGTTAAAGCTCTGGTCGTAAAGTATTCAGTCCGTTAGAAGTTAGACCGCTAGGCACCAACGGTCTAACTTCTAACGGGCTAATCCTGCTTTATTCCCTTTTCTCAAACGCACCAAATTTCACCCCTGGAGAAATCGGCGAAGTAGAATAGGCAAACCGCTTCGTCACCACCATCCGGGTCGCCGGTGAGATCAAAAACACCATCGGCTGCTCTTCGTGGATGATTTCCTGAAAGCGGCGGTACATCGGGTCGCGGTCCTTGTCGCTTACCGTTACGGCTATTTGTTTAATGAGGCGGTCAGCTTCAGCGTTGGCGAATCCCGTTCGGTTAGTTCCGTTGGGTGGTACACTGGTGGAAGCCCATACCTGGGTGAACTCATCCGGGTTCGGGTCAAGTCCCATACCCTGGAGGCCCATGTCAAAATCTCCTTTATTGAGCTCGTTGTAGAGGGCGCGTCCAGGCATGGCCACTACTTCAACTTCAACGCCTATTTCAGCCATCCACTCTTTCATCAGGGCCCCGATGCCTTCGGCTTCGGGGGAAGGGAAAGTGAGGAATTTAAATTTGAATTCCTGGCGGGTTCCTCTTACTTCTTTGTCAAGCGTACCGTCGCCGTTGGTGTCTTCCCAACCGGCTCCTGTCAGCAGGGTGAGAGCCTTGTCTGGGTCATAATCTTTGTGGGGCAGGTCGGCGTAATAATCTTTTCCGTCCAGTACCGGCCCGTGTACCCGGCGGGCTAGGTTGTTGGGAAAAAACTGATTTATGATGGCATTCACATCAACCAAGTGCGCCATTGCCTGGCGAGTGGCTTTATTCTTGAAAAAGCCTTCGCGCATATTCATCGTCAGACCGAAGTAACTCGTACCGGGAACGGTGGTGAAGTCGAAGCGCTGTTTGAGAAAATCATCGTCCCGGAGTTCCTGGAACTGGCCGGAGGATAGGTTGAGGGCGAAGTCGATCTTTTCGTCGCGTAGTGCGTTAACCGTCGTCTGCGGATCGGGGATGAATTCGAAAATAACCTGTTCAGGCTTACCCTGTAGTTCTTCCTTGCTGCTGCCCTTGGCCCAGTAGTCCGGGCGCCGATCTAGGGTTAGGCGCTGGCCGGCTTCCCAGGAAACGAGGCGGTAAGGCCCGCTACCAACGATCTTGTCGGGCTCCGTAGCCATGGCAACGCCGTTGAATTCTTTTGCAAACGCGACGAGGTCTTTGTTCTTACCCTTCAGGCGTGCGGCGGACTTTTCGTCGGTCAGGTCGCCGAGTCGGACTTTGCGCAGGCGTCTATCCGGATCGTAAGCATATTCAGGATAAATCACCAGGCTGGCAATAGCTTGTTGCGCCAACAGGTAAGGGCGGCGAGTCATCACCCGAAAGCGCCGCTCGTTGCCCGGGCTGGTGATGACGGATTTGATATTGTAGTAGTACGGTTTATAGGGCCCGGACTTTACATCGGGGTTCATGATGGCCTTCAGACTGAAGATTACGTCCGCAGCAGATACGGGTAAGCCATTGGGCCATTTTGCCTCAGGGTTAATTTCATAGGAGTAGGAAATACCGCCACCAGACTCTTTACGCACATCAGGAATAGTGGCGAGTAGGGGAATGATCTCGAAAGTCTCGGGGTCCTGATCGTTCAAAGTCTGAAAGATTAGTTCTCGGACGTAGCGGGCGTCGGCCTGTGCGGTTAGCACGGGGTTCAGGCCCTGTGGCTCCTGTCGTAAAGCGATGCGCAGAACATTATCATCGTGTTTGAAATCAACGCCGGAGACAGGTGTTTCGGTCGTCACCATCGGCTTCGGGTCCGGGCTGCACGCAAAGAAGGCCGCCGCCATTAGCAGGCAGAGGAAATAACGGATATTCATGGGATTGTCTGTTGGTATGTAAAACTCTCGGTAGCGAAGATAGGGCAAAGTGATTACATCAGTTATTGGGTATGCCATCTCTTGTCTGAATATTTACGGGGTGGCTCATTAGGTAAGCCCTTCAAGCAAATAATTTCGCCAGCTGGGGAATCCGTCAACAAGATAGGTTTCCGTATCCTCCGCATTGGAGGGAAGCCGCCTTCTCCTGCTTCAAAATCGGTTGCTTGTACCTGCAACTGTGCCGGATGTTTATTGTAAGCCAGCATCTCTACCTCCCAGTATATGTCCGTCCACTCGCTGAAGCGGAAATCATTGGCGGGGAGGTTGGTGTCGGACCAAGGGATGCGTCCGGTATCGCTGAAATGGGCACCGCTGCTGGGTATGCGAAGGGTAATGGCTCTCACGGGCGTAAGGTATTGTTCGGCAGCTTTAAAGCTGCTGTTCGTAGGCCTTTAGGTTGATATACGGCGGCCTAAAGTTCATCAGACAACAGCTTTAAAGCTGCCGAACAGATTAATAACCAGCAGAACCCCGCTTCTCAAACGGAGGACGCTTAGGCTCTACCACCGGCTTAGCCTTCAACGATTTCATAATCTCCATAATCGCCCGCTCCAACTGAGGGTCTTTGCCGGCCATGACTTCCGCCGGCCACTGCTCCACCTCAATGTCGGGCGCAACGCCCTCATTTTCGACACGGTAGCCATCCTTGTCCCAGAAACCAACGTTGGGTGCTGTTACTGAACCACCGTCGATGAACTCTGGGTAGCCGAGCACACCAACCAATCCGCCCCAGGTTCGCTTACCGATGATGGGCCCGAGATTGTTCTTGCGCCAGAGGTAGGGGAAAAGGTCGCCTCCGGAGCCAGCCGTCTCATCAGTCAGTAGTACTTTCGGGCCGTGAATGGCGGCCACCGGCGCGTGCTGATCCCGGCCGTAACGGTAGGTCCAGCTGTTCTGGTAGGGGCGCATCAGGTGCTCGATGTAGTAATCTGCAATCTGGCCACCGCCGTTGAAGCGCTCGTCCACAATGATGGCTTTTTTATTGACCTGTGGAAAGAAGTAACGCTTGAAGTACTGGAAACCACCACCACCGGTATTCGGAACGTAAACGTAAGCGACCTGGCCATTCGTTGCTTCGTCTACTTTTTTGATATTGCCCTCCACCCAGTCGCGATTGCGCAGGGAGTAGTCGTTATCGACGGGCGTAACGATGACCATACGGGCGTCATTACCGTTGGCGTTAAGGCCAACCGTAAGTTCAATGAGCTTGTCCGCCGTTGCCTCGAAGAAGCGATAGAGGTTATCGGTCCCGACGACGTCTTTACCGTTGACGGCCAGGATATATTCGCCTTCTTTTACGTTAATTCCGGGCTCGGTGAGGGGACTGCGTAGGTCGCCGTTCCAGTTCAGCCCACCGTAGATTTTGGTGATGCGGTAACGGTTGTTCTCAACTTGGTAATCAGCACCGAGCAGGCCGCCGCCAACGCGATTGGGATCGTTGAGGCGCGTCCCCCGGCTGCCGAAGCGGTGGTGGCCGACGCCGAGTTCGGAGCCCATCCATTCCATCACGCGGTAAAGGTCAGGGCGGGTCATTACGTGGGGCAGGAATACTTCGTACTTCTTCTTCATTGCTTCCCAATCGACGCCGTGCATGCCGGGATCGTAGAAATAGTCGCGGTTGACGCGCCACATCTCGTTGAAGATGTTGCCGAATTCGACCAGCGGCTCGATCCTGACCTTCATGCCGTAGCGGTCGGGAGATTTAAGGTCCTTCTCCGTTGGGCTGGCGACCGGGGTAACGGCCCATTGACCCTGGCTACCCACGAAGAGTTGCTCGCCGTTGCCGGTAACCTCGAACCAGGAGGCGGGCATGTATTCCTTGTCTTTCCGTTCCTCGAGGGAGTAGCGGTGAAGGGTGGAACCTTCGTCGTCGCGGGAGAGGTAGAGTAATTCACCCGCTTTGGCGGATTCCAGATTACTGTAATTACCACTGCCGATGGGTAGGTGAACGATGCGGCGCTCGATGCCGTCGAAATCAATGCGGATGGATTCGTCTTTTTCTTCGACCTCTTCCTGGCGCTCTTCAGCGTCTGTCTTTGTTCCTGCGTCCTCGCCCTTTTCCTCCGTAATTTCTTCCGTATCGTTGCGGCGGATGAGGGGAGAAACTTCATCGTTTTGCAGCGTCAGTAAGTAAACGGAATTCGTAGCTTCCATATCGTTACTTGACTGTTGGAACCAGTTTACAACCGGGCCTGCGTCGGTAGACGCAGCGAGGTAGAGGTACTTGCCGGAAGCATCAAAAGTAGGATCGGTCACGTGGGCCAGTGGATCGGAAACGGCCTTGCTCTCACTAGTTTTAGTATTGTAAATGTAGGCTCGCTCGAAGTTGGTCTCCGTAATTTTAGAGTATGCCAGCCACTTGCCATCTTTAGACCAGGAGCCGAATAAATCCCGGTAATCTCCGGGGAAGTAGGCGTCGTCGGTGTCTACCTTACTGATTTTTCCGGAAGCCACCTCCAGCACGTAAAGATTACGGCCATTGTCGACAAAAGCGATTTTCTTGCTGTTGGGTGACCAGTGGGGAAAGGCGTAAAATCCGGTGCCACTTAGGGCAACGGCACGTGCCTTCTTCGTTCTGTTATCGTAAAGGTGAAGTGCGTATTCTCCGGAAGCGTCTGAGAAAAAGGCAATGGTTTTACCGTCCGGGCTCCAGCGGGGATGGGTTTCGTGGACGCCGGGGGTGTTGCTCAGGTTCTGGACGTCACCGTTTTCCACCGGAGCGGTGAGTACTTCGCCGCGGAAGTCGGCCACGACGCGTTTGCCGGAAGGGGAAACGCCAACGTGACGGATGTTATCTGAGTCGGAAATCCAGTAGGGGCGCACGTCGATGATGTCAGCGTTTACTGTTGCGTTTATCTGGTCATGCTTACCCGTTTTAGGGTCGAAGACATGGAGGTAGCCGGCCTGCTCGAAGACGATCTTCCCGCCGCCCGAATTGATGTTTAGGACGGGGAAGTCCTTGAATTTGGTCAGCTGTATTACGGTCTTGGTCGCGGGGTCGAATTCGAAGAGGTTGAACTCTTTGTTGCGGTCGCTCATGAAGTAGACCTTACCGTTGATCCACTGCGGCCGGGTATCGTTGCAGCCGCCTTCAGGTTTGGGGATTTCGACCACGGAATTGTCTGCCATTTTCATCACCCAGATACGAGAAATGGTGCCACCACGGTAATTTTTCCACATACTGAAACGATCCCCAAGGGGGGTGTAGGCCAGGTACTTTCCGTCTTTAGAGTAAGTGGCGTGGTTGACCGTCGGGATGTCAAGTGGGGTGGCGGCTCCTCCGTCCGTGCCTATGGTGAAGGCCTGGTCAAAGCGGTTGGTAAATGCTTCACGTCGGGAGGTGAAAAGAATACTTTTACCGTCCGGGGTGAAATCGCGGACCATGTCCCCACCGGGGTGCCAGGTCAGCCGTTTGGGGATGCCGCCGTCGACGGAGACGGTGTACACGTCATAGTTGCCGTCGTACTGGCCGGTGAAGGCTAGGGTTTTTCCGTCTGGGCTGAATACGGGCGCGACCTCAACGCCGTCGTCGATGGTAAGACGGCGGGGGTTGTTGCCGTCGCGGTCGGCGACCCATAGGTCTCCGGCGTAGCTAAAGGCAATGTGGTTGGCGCTGATGGCGGGGTCGGCTAGTAGCCGGGTCTGGGCGTGAAGGTTCCCGGCGAGGTAAAGTGCGGCCAGGGTAAAAAGGAGGCGAAATTTCATTTGGGCGGTTTTGGTTAGTACCTGTGGAAGGTAATGATTTTTTAGTTTTAGAAAATTTCCGGGGTGAGCACAGCACAGGATACTCGCAGGAATGGGTCAATCATAGTCCTGGAGGGACGCCTGGCGGAGCGGGATGGCGATAGCCATTCGCGGAACCTCTCGTTGATGATGAGATTCGCGACCGTCAGAGGGACGAGAAAGCAATAAAATGGTTGCACGGCAATGACCGCGTTCTTACCGACCTTTACGTCCAGCGTACGCGCTAAAAAAACAAATACCATGCCCGATACCTTACAAAAAGCCTGGCTACTAGCCGCCTTCCACCACGATACCCAACGCTACAGTACCCCTAGAGAGGGCGTGACCGTGCCCTACCTTACCCACCTCGGTGCCGTACTCATCGAAGTCAACTATATTATCAGCCAGGAACCTGGGCTGGATGCTGACCTGGCTCGCCTTTGCGCCATCCTGCACGACAGCCTTGAGGATACCGACCTGGATGAAGAGACCCTGAGGGAAGAGTTCGGCGACCGGGTTTTAGCTGGCGTAAAAGCCCTGACGAAAAACGAAACCCTCTCCACCAAACGTGTACAAATGGAGGACAGCCTCGCTCGCATCCTCGCTCAGCCCCGCGAAATTGCCGTAGTGAAACTCTGCGACCGCATCAACAATCTTTCACCCGCTCCAGACTACTGGACCCGCGAAAAAAAGATAGCCTACCGCGACGAAGCAGCACTAATTCTTAAACAACTTGGCCCCGCTAGCCCGATCGCCGCCGACCGGCTGCGCAAGAAAATTGAAAGGTACGACGTTTCCTGATTCGGTGAAATCTTAATAGCAGCAGCCCGCCGGCACACCCTCGTTCGCAGTACAGAATCGCCCTTTAGTAGTATTTACGAACCACTTGCAGCTGCTCTTATGCCGTTTGTTGCCGTTGAGGTTCAGCCAGAATTTCCCCGTTTTAGTAACCGGATGTCTCCGCTGTTCGGCCGTTGATGCTGGCTTAATGCCCGGAAAGTCATCCGGCCAAATCCAAACCGTAATGCTATTGCCTAGTCCAGCATAATCCAACGCAGAACCTAACTGAATGGCGTACTTTCTTTGCGCTGGAGATTCGATCAGTAAGATGATACCAGGCTGTTTGTTGCGCTGTAAACCGTACCACAAGGCTTGGCCGATGCTCTCTTTCCATTTGGGGGCACGCTCTACTTCGATGGCGTGGGTGGCGGTCTCAATGTCTACCCGGCCACTGGTTACGGCTACTTCCGTCTGCGCCCCCAGGTGAGTGGCTAGGGCTTCGATGTAGCTGGCTTCCGATTGGGCGGAGAGGAGGGTTAAGCTCATAATGAGCAGGGTCGTTAGAAAGGGTTTTAGCATTTGCTTAAAGAGGTTTAGTTGTGTTCGTTTTTTGTGGAGATGCCTTAACAGCTAGGAACTGTATGCTTTTAAAAATCCGAGATTTCATTCCGTTGTATCTTGGGTCACTATCCTTACTGTTGAATCTCTCGTCACGGGGGGACACTCGCTCCAGATGGAACCGATAGCAGGTAAGTGCAACCAACTCTCCGTCACTACCTTGCCTATTAATCCCTGCACTGCATCCCGCGTCAGCGCCAGATCTGCTAAATGTTGGGCGGCTTGCTTGTCGAATTGCTTCGCGCCCTGGTAAACATCCTGAACCAAAATTACCTTGTCGGCGTCCAGCTCGAGTAGCCAGTCTGTGGTGATTTGCACATGCTTTTTTCCAACGTAAAAACTAAGCGGTACCCGCCGCCTGATGATTGTATCTGGATATTTTTTGGTGAGCCATGAGAAAAAGGCAGCAGCCTGCTTTACCATTTCAGCCGGTTCGGGGTCACCTCCGGGGAGGTAGCTTTCTAGTAATCCGGCTGCTCGTTCAAGCTGGATGTTTTCGTTGAGCTGGGTAGGTAAACCTAGTAGGAAATTGCCGACGGCCTGCCCGTAAAGCTTGTCGTCCGTTGCGGGGTCAGGTGCTAGGGGGGAGAAGTACTGCTCGTGTTCACCGAGCGCTCCGCCACCATAAGTGGCCAACCTCCATTCTGGAGATGCGAAGCCGTCGGTGTAAGCTTTTCGTCCTGCGCGCAGGCCATCGATAAACGGTACGGTAGTGTAGCCGAGGTCTGCAGAGGGGAGATTACGCGGCTCCGTCCAGGTCTGGAGGAATTTATTGACTTCCTTGCCGTTCCAATCGAAGGGCGCATCGGCAGAATCGGGTGTGAGGACGGGTACGGTGCCGCCGCCGCGCGCAAAGGCGCGGTCGAGCCAGGGCGCTCCATCTTTATTCGTAGGTAAGATCAAGTAGTCGCGGGCGCGGGTGAAGCCGACGTACAGGAGGCGGGCTTCTTCGGCCGTTGCGGCGGCGGTAGAACTGACTTGCCACTTGCTTTCCTGAAGGGCTTCGAGCCAGTCGACGCCCTTGGTTTGTTTGCCGTAAGGATTGACCCAGTACTTCAGCCAACGATCGGCCAGCGGGCGGCTGAGGTCTACCTTTTCTTTTTCGGCTTCGACGGAGATACCCCACACATCGGCGCGGAGTTTTTGGTCGAGGTTCATGGCTACTACGGCGGGCCATTCGAGGCCTTTACTGCGGTGGTAGGTGAGTACGTTGACCGCCTCGGGGCGCTCGCTGGCACCCTGGGCGTCTTTTTCGGCCCGGAGTAATTGATCGAGGTAAAGAAGGTAGCCGCCGAGGGACGCTGCGCGGTGTAATCGGTGGCAATTGTCTTCGTAGGCTACGGAGAGGCGGCGGAGCTCGTCCACATTACTGAGCCGCTGCTCACCTTCACCCCAGGCGACGATAATGCGGCGCAGTTCTAGCCGCTCCAGTAGCAGGTTGATCATTTCACTGGTGGAATGCTCGCTGGTAGTCGTCCTGAGTTCGTCGAGGGTATTGATGAATGGATCGTTTTTCTCCCAGCGGGCGACGCGTTCGTCTTCTTTGCGGCCCTCCAATGCTTCGAGGTAATCCAAGCGAGAGTCGATGATTTTCGGAAGGTTGTGGCGGCTGCCAAAGAGAAGAATCTCCGCTACGGAAAGACTGTCGGAGGAGTTCAATAGGTACTTCAGGCAGGCGAGAATCAGCGTCGCTTCGGCGGTTTGGAGGAGTCCGTTGCGGGCGATGGCGGCGGGCATTCCTTGCTTTGCCAGCGCAGAGGCCATGGCTACGCAGCCGTAATTTGACCGGCAGAGGATGGCGATGTCTCCGGCGATGAGCGGGCGTTCTTCGTCACTTCCTTTGGGGCGGATTAGGGGCGGGTTGGCGAGGAGTTCGCTGATGGCCTTGGCGAGCACGTCCATCGTCCAGGCTTTAGAGATGCGGCCTTTGCCGTCGAGCTCGAAATGCCAGTGGAGGATGCTGGAGCGCTCGGCGAATTCCTTGCTCTCCGCCGGAGCGAATTTGTTGCCCTTGCGGGTACGGACGGGCTCCAGGACCACCGCTTCCTCCGCAATGTCCGGAAAAGCACTGGTGAAAATGGCGTTGCAGGCATGGACGATGTCTTCCCGGCTACGCCAGCTTTTCTTCTGGATGTTGGCGGGGTTGACCGGTCCGTTGGCGTTCATTACGGCCTTCATCAGCCGGGGCTCTGCCCCGCGGAAACCGTAGATGGATTGCTTGGGGTCGCCGACCCAAACGGATTGTTTTGCCAGTTCGCTCAGGCGGAGAAATAAGGCGAGTTGGATGGGGCTGGTGTCTTGAAATTCATCGACCATCAGCAGGTCCAGCTCACGGCGGAGGGTTTTCTGCACCGCCGGGTTGTCTAGTAGGCCGAGGACGAGGACTTCCATGTCGGTATAGTCAATCCGGCCCCGGTTTTTTTTATATTTATCGTATTCGGCGATGGCTGCTTCGGCGGAGTCGAAGATCAGGTCCTGGTAGCGGTGAAGGTCGTTCTGGAAGGCGGGAAGGGTGGGGTGTAGCTGGCCGATTTCTACGACGGCATCCACCAGTTCCCGACTTTTAGCGCCGACACCTTTGGCTTTGAAGTTGGCCAGTTTGCAGAGCTCGTACCAGGGGAGGTAGCCCTTGCGGTTGAGCTGGCTGAGTAGTCGTTTGAGGGTGCTTTTGCCGGTGGCGGTGACCTTCGTTGCGTCAATGTCTTCGTTGCCTTCCAACGCGGCGATGGTTTCGGATAGGGCGATCTTCAGCCGTGAACTGAAGGATTTGTCGGTGATCTTGTCGTTGACCGGCGGGAGAATTTTTGCTAGTTCTTCCCAAGATTTACGCTTGCTCTTGGCAATTGCCGCAGCATCAAAGTTGTTGCCCCGGATGATGTCTACAACGCGCAGTACTTCCTTGCGCCAGTTGAATTTCTCCCCGTCGAGGCTGAGACCGAGCTTATCGCAGAGTTCCTCGATTTCTTCGATGGTTTTCACTTTAATTACGGCGGCCATGCTTAGGTTAAACAGCCGCTGATGGTCTTCGTCGGCAATAATGTCGACCTGGGGAGATACCCCGGCCTCAAATGCAAAGCGCTTCAATAGTTTAACGCCGAGGCCGTGGACGGTACCGATTAGGGCGTTCTTTAGCTCGTTTGCCTCTTCGGTCATGCCCTTGCGTAGTAGGCTTACCCGGACGCGCTCCTTCAGCTCCGCCGCTGCCCGTTTGGTGAAGGTAGTGGCGATGATGCCGGAGGGGCGGGCTGCTCCGGAGGTGAGCAGGTCGGTCATCTCTTGGGTTAGGCGGTAGGTTTTACCGGAGCCTGCTCCTGCTGAGATTAGTTTTAGGTTTTTTAGGGGCATAGGCGCTAAGGTACGTAGCCAAGTAGTCACCTAGTCAAGCAGTCAAACATGGGCTATTGGGCTGGTTGACTATGTGATTGTTTTAGGTTGCGTAAACACTGCGCTGTTTTATTGAGAATGCGTGTGTTTAGGCGTGGGTGGTGTGCTGTTTATTCAAGGATGCAGGACGTATGTTGTTGGACTAAACAAATAAGAACCTACACACTAATTATAACTTCTTGCTTATTTATATCATGTCAAATGAATCAAGAATTTGCAGATCAATCAATGGCTAAATTTGACGATCAGGCTTGTAAAGACGTTGTTGCACTAGTTGAATTATAGAATTTAAGAAATGGTAGCGATCCTGTAACAATCGAAAACATGGCTTAAGGTCAGGAGGATATAAAAATGTGGTTGATTTTAGCCAAGTCAAAGAACTTCTTGCACAAGAAAAATTCAACTAACCTAAACAAACATCTCAAACAACAAAGGCTGGTCATTCATATGCTCAAACTGAATACCCCCACTCTTCAACCGGTCCACCAGCTTCTGAAAGTCTGCCTGGCCACCAAGCTGGATGCCCACCAGCGCCGGCCCGGAAGCCCGGTTATGCTTCTTGGTGTATTCAAAATGTGTGATGTCATCCTCCGGCCCGAGGATGTTCAGGAAATCGCGTAAAGCGCCCGCCCGCTGCGGAAATTCGACGATGAAGTAGTGCTTTAAACCGCCGTATAAAAGCGCCCGTTCCTGAATCTCTGCCGTGCGGGTAATGTCGTTATTGCCACCACCGATCACGCAGACAATGGTCTTACCAGTCAGGTCGTATTTTGTCGCCAACTCATCGAGCGCGGCAACGGAAAGCGTACCTGCGGGCTCTACCACTAGCCCGTCTTCATTATAAAGCTCCAGCATCACCTCGCAGACCTTTCCTTCGGGGACCAGCATTACGGATTCGATGACTTTCTGAACGATGGGGAAGTTGTTTTTACCGACCCGGCGCACGGCTGCTCCGTCGACGAAGCTGTCGATCTTGCCTAAGGTAACGATTTCTCCCTTTTTTAGGCTGTCGTACATCGCGGGAGCTCCTTCCGGCTCTACGCCGAAGATGGTGGTTTCTGGGCTGAGCTGATGGAACACACTACCGACACCTGCGCTCAAGCCACCGCCACCGATGGCCATAAGGAGGTAATCGACTGGCCTTGGCGCATCGTCCAGAATCTCCAGACCGACCGTTCCCTGGCCAGCGATCGTGTCCCGGTCATCGAAGGGGTGAACGCAGGCGAGGTCGTGCTTTTTCATCGCCTTCATCGATTCGGCGTAGGCGTCATCGTACGTATCACCCGTAAGTACGACTTCTACGAATTGCTTGCCAAAGGAGCGAACTTTCCTGACTTTCTGCATCGGAGTCACTACTGGCATGAAGATCATTCCTTTTACTCCCATCCGCGCGCAGGCCATGGCTACGCCCTGCGCATGGTTGCCCGCGCTGGCGCACACTACGCCGCGTTCCTTTTGCTCTTTGGAGAGTAGGCTCATCTTATTGTAAGCGCCGCGGATTTTATAGCTGCGCACCTCCTGGAGGTCTTCTCGCTTCAGGTAAACCTCCGCTCCGTAGCGGTCACTTAGGCGGTGGCTGCGTTGCAGCGGGGTGTGTAGAGCGACGTTGCGTAGGCGGCGGCGCGCGCGCATTACTTCGTCTACGGATATTAGGCTAGCGGACATCTGATAAGGGATAAGGGATTGGCGATAAGCGATTTGGCTGCCGCACGCGATAGATTTTCGATTTCACTACGTAGCTGCTGCACGTCTTTCGCACTACCGATAAGGGATAAGTGATTTGCGGCCGCACGAGGGAGACCGTTCGTAAGTACAGAAACGCCGGTAATACCCTGAGGTGTTACCGGCGCTACGTGGTTTTACACCTCCGATCAACATTTTATCTCCGGCTTTGCCTACGAGAAATGAGGCATCGGAGGAGAAACCCACTCCGTTGGGTCTAAAAGACTAAAAGACTAAAAGTCTAACAGTCTAACAGACTAAAAGACTAGTTATTCTCCGGACGGAGGCCACGCACAGTACGTCCAGCCTGCCACATCTCAGAATCATGCAGTTCTTTCAGTTCGGCTTCTAGCTTTACGCGGTAGTCTTCCTTGCTGTTGGAATCGATGCTGCGTTGGGCTTCTTCGCCAGCGGCGACGCTGCGGTAGAGGTCTTCGAAGACGGGGCGGGTGGCGTCGCGGAACTTGTCTTTCCAGTCCAGGGCACCACGCTGGGCGGTGGTGGAGCAGTTGGCGTACATCCAGTCCATACCGTTCTCAGCGACAAGGGGCATCAGGCTCTGGGTGAGTTCTTCGACGGTTTCGTTGAAGGCTTCCGAAGGCGTGTGGCCGTTCTCGCGGAGTACACCGTACTGGGCTTCGAAGATGCCCTGGATGGCGCCCATAAGGGTGCCGCGCTCGCCGGTGAGGTCGGAGTAGACTTCGCGTTTGAAGTCGGTTTCGAAGAGGTAGCCGGAGCCAACGCCGATGCCGAGGGCAATGACGCGCTCGTAGGCACGGCCGGTGGCGTCCTGGGCGATGGCGTAGCTGGAGTTGAGTCCGCGGCCAGCCAGGAACATCCGGCGAAGGGAAGTACCGGAGCCTTTAGGGGCAACCAGGATCACGTCGACACCTTCGGGAGCGATGATGCCGGTGCGCTCGTTGTAAGTGATGCCGAAACCGTGGCTGAAGTACAGTGCCTTACCGGGGGTGAGGTGCGGCTTCAGGACCGGCCAGACTTCGATCTGGGCAGCGTCGGAGAGGAGGTACTGAATGATGGTGCCCTTGGCAGCCGCTTCTTCGATGGGGAAGAGTGTTTCACCGGGGATCCAGCCATCGGCGACGGCTTTGTCCCAGCTGGCACCTCCTTTGCGCTGGCCAACGATTACATTGAAACCGTTGTCGCGCAGGTTCATGCTCTGGCCGGGGCCTTGCACGCCGTAACCAAGTACAGCGATGGTTTCATCTTTTAAGGTTTCCCGGGCTTTCTCCAGGGGGAATTCTTCACGCAGGACGACCTTCTCTTCAGTGCCGCCGAAATTTAACATTGCCATGTCTCAATATTTTGATTGGAGTGCAAATATGCGAAAGGTGTCGGAACTGACTTAGGGTAAAAGCTAAGATAATTACGATGGGTAAGGGGACAAGTAGTCAAACAGTCACATCTTCAAGTAGTCACTTGGGGATGCTCAGGTCGTTCGTGGGTAGCGACTATTCGACTCATAAGGCGCGGCCGCAGGATGCAACGTGCGTTTTTTGAAGAGCAATGTTTCTCCAACTTCTTCTTTGCACCTGCGTCCGCGCTTAAATAGACAGAATGTTTGTCCGAAATCAGGAAGCTGGGCTAGGGACGGGTTTAAGACCCGAACTGACCCTCCTGATTCAAGACGGGCGCTTCGGCCTAGGGAGCGTTCATAGGTGTTTCCGTCCACGATGAATCTTCCTCTATCTCACTTTTTATTCTCGCTTTAAGCCCAGGAGTAAATTGAAGTGTTATTCCAATTGAGGTGTGGGAAAAGCCCCGGTATCGACGTGGCATCACCTTTCTAAGCAGTAGTTATTCATGGCTTACTAATTACAAACTCAAGCCTTGCTTATAACGGTGCTCGGGGTCACTAGCCCTACGGATCTCATTATTCAGGACATCGCTTTCTACGTAACCGTCGCGTAACCGAACGATGCGGTGCGCGTGCTCAGCAATGTCGGGCTCGTGCGTAACAACGATGACGGTGTTGCCTTCAGACTGGATCTTCTCGAAGATCTCCATGATTTCGATACTCGTCTTAGTGTCTAGGTTGCCGGTAGGCTCATCCGCGAGGATGATCTTGGGGTTGTTGACCAGCGCGCGGGCGATGGCTACGCGCTGCCGCTGACCACCGGAGAGCTCGTTGGGCCGGTGGCTCGTCCGGTCACCTAAGCCAACGGAAACGAGTACCTCGTGCGCCCGGGCTTCCCGCTCTTTGCGGCTGACACCAGCGTACACGAGCGGCAAGGCGACGTTTTCCAGGGTGGTCTGGCGTGGGAGTAGGTTAAACGTCTGGAAGACAAAGCCAATCTTCTCGTTGCGGATGTTGGCGAGTTCGGTATCGTCCATTTTGGAAACGTCCTTTCCATCCAGCAGGTAATTACCGGCCGTCGGAGTATCAAGACAACCGAGCAGGTTCATCAGCGTGGATTTTCCTGAACCCGAAGGCCCCATCAGGGCAACGTACTCGTTCGTATTGATGAGCAATTCGATGCCGCGCAGGGCGTGGACCTTCGTTTGACCCATTATATAGGTCTTAGTGAGGTCGTTAATTTGGATTACGGGAAGAGACATGTTAGGTATTTAGTTCGTTAGTATTTTAGTTTGTTAGTCCGTTGGCTTGTTGGTCTAAAAGACTAACGAACTAACGGTCTATTCAATAACTCTTGGCACCCGGAAAAAACCACCTTCTACATCCGCATCCGGAGCATTCTCCAGGGCGCGGTCGCGGTCGATGTGGCCAGAGGCCTCGTCGGGGCGCAGAACGTTTTCTACTCCGGTGACGTAGCGGAGGGGTTCGACGGCGTCGAGCTCCAACTCGTCCAGCTTCTTGACCATACCCAGGATGTTTTTCAGGTCTTGTTGTAATTTAACGGACTGCTTCGGGGTGGGAGAGAGGCGGGAAAGTTTTGCTAAACGCGATATTAAGGCATCGTCTACGATCATGGTATTTTTTTAGACAAATGTAGGGTAGGGGGGGATGGAATATCCGTTTAGTAGATGAAATAAACGGCCTTATGGTTGGGCGAGTATTTTGAATAATCCTTTTAAGAGAATACTTTTTGGTTTGGTTTGAACATCAATCGACTTTACCGCGAAGTCCAAGTTCAATTACTTCAAGGTTTTCGATTCGTCCTTTCTCAACATCAAAGCGTAAAAGCGTCCGCATGTGGTGAAAGCCGTGTTTGCCGCAGGCACCAGGGTTCATGTGCAGGCAGTGCCGTTTTTTGTCCATCATCACCTTTAGGATGTGGCTGTGACCGCAGATGTAGAGGCCGGGCTTAGTCTCATCTAGTAGTTTGCGGACGCGGTGAGTGTAGCGACCGGGATAACCACCGATGTGGGTGATGAAAACGCGCAACCCCTCCACTTCGAAATCGAGGTTGAGAGGTAGTCGCCGTCGTACGGCTGTACCGTCGATGTTTCCGTAGACCCCGCGGAGGGGTTTGAAGGCTTCCAGTTGGTCGAGAAGGGATTCGTCGCCAACATCACCACCGTGCCATACTTCGTCGCAGTCTGCGAAGTACTCGAAGACTTTGGGGTCGAGGTAGGAGTGGGTGTCGGAGAGGAGGCCGATCTTCATAGTAGTGTAGTCTAGTGTTAATATATTCGTTATCCCGTGTTGTAGGGTGAGTACTCGCTTTGCTCATGCGGTTTTGCCTTAGTATGGAAATTAATGGGGCAAAAGTAAACAGGCGTTACCGGAGTGAAAAGTCACTCTGATAACGCCTGTGAGGGTAGCAGTTTGTAATGTGCGGTAGCAACTAGATTACCACACAACTAGACGGAGAGCTGCAAGTCCGGCCCAAAAGCGTAGTTCCGAACTACGCTAAGCAACCGTCGGCGGGCGCCGAAGCGAACGCGCGGCAGGGATGCCTGGGTTTGAGTAAGCTCCGTCAGCTCTCCGCGCAGGACTGGGTCAGCAGCGAGGGCTGCTTCCGTCGCCCGCGTCTGGGCTGGGGTGCTTTCGCCGTACAAATAGGCGACTATGTCATTAGGAGTAAAAGTTTGCTGCATGATGATATTTAAGAAGGTGAAAAAAACAGAAACTAGTGGGTTAACTACTAGTTCCCTAGTCTCTATTCCCGTACCCAGGTTTGTGTCCGGTAGAGTCCGGTCCAGTGCTTTCCTCGGATTAAGAGTTTATCGGGGTTGTCGTTTTCGTACCAGGCGGAGAGTTTGTACTCGGCACCCTTTTGGGGGTCGAGGATGGTACCACTGTCCCAAGAGTCGCCATCTTTTTTTAGATCTTTAATGATGACGAGGCCTAGTATGGGGCGTCCTTTGTCCTTACCGCTGCATTTATCGCAGACGGCGTTGTTGTCACCGATTAGGATCTTAGCAATTTTGCCAAAGTATTCGCCGTCCTGCTCGTATATATTGATGACAGATTTTGCTTCACCGGTCTCGTCGTCGAGCGTCTGCCAACGGCCGGTTGGGGTGTCAAGGCTTTGCGCCTGGAGACCAACTGAAAACAAGACCGCGATGAAAAGGAGGAAAGGGTAGCGTTTTGCCATCAAGTTTTTTTTGAGATACAGCATTATAACGGATATTTTTTCGGGTTTGGTATACGAAGGAGTGAGTTCTTGACTCAATAACTCAATAACTTAATCTAAGATAGTGTACAAGTAACACAAAGTTAACACCCCAAGAAGGTAGGCTTAACGATAGCCATTGACCTTTGTGGCATAATTAAATTCGCTCTTTATGACAACTAAGTTCACTTTACTTTTTGCGGCGCTATTTTGTAGCCTTTTTGCTGCAGCTGCTGATATTCGCGTAACGGACGCCGACCTTATCGGTGGCCAAACCTACGACTGGACAGCTGATAACGTCTACATCCTCGACGGCCTCGTTTACCTTGAAGAAGGTGGCGTTCTTAATATCGAAGCCGGTACCACTATTAAAGGTGCGACCTCCATCACTACCGGAGACAACACCTCCGCTCTCATCATTACCCGTGGTGCCCGCATCGTAGCTCGTGGCACTGCTTCAGCTCCCATCATTTTTACTGCCGAAGAAGACGACTTGTCTGATTCTGGAGACTTCACGGCTCAGGACTGTGGCGAATGGGGTGGCCTTGTCATCCTCGGTAACGCAACGATCGCTCGCCCCGGTGGCGAAGACGGCATCGAAGGCATCGACGCCGACGAAGCTCGTGCCCGTTTCGGCGGCGGTATGAGCCCGGACGATTCTGATGATTCTGGTGTACTCTCCTATGTCTCTATCCGCCACGGCGGAGCCCAGCTTTCTACCGACAACGAAATCAACGGCCTCACCCTTGGTGGTGTAGGCTCCGGTACTACGCTCGATTATATTGAGGTGTTTGCCAACGAAGACGACGGCATTGAGTTCTTCGGTGGTACCGTTGGTATCAAGCACGCATCCGTAGCTTTCTGCGGAGACGACGGCTTTGACTACGACTTCGGCTGGCGCGGGAAGGGCCAGTTCTGGTTCGCACTTCAAGCCCCCGGCACTGGTACCGGTCGTTCCGGCGAGCACGATGGCGCTAACCCCGACGGCCAGGCTCCCTTTAGCCAGCCAACCATCTATAACGCTACCTACATTGGTATCGGAACCAGTGCTTCTGCTTCCGGTGGCGACGCTAACCGTGCCCTGCCGTTGTCCATTCTCTTTCGCGACAACGCCGGTGGTTACTACAACAACTCTGTATTTACGGGTTTCAAC
>Ga0306864_1000158_pt1 | contig 33230 bp, 18 predicted proteins | sample AntRauTorckE5430_FD_190448 | JGI IMG/M metagenome (GOLD analysis project Ga0306864, IMG submission 190448) | Saline lake microbial communities from Rauer Islands, Antarctica - Metagenome Torckler E5 #430 (v2) (version 2) | ecosystem: Environmental > Aquatic > Non-marine Saline and Alkaline >...
CCTTCAATAGCATGCACGGAATCGAGTCTTCATCGCCATGTTCCCTTGTCTCATTAAATGCACTAGACAAGGATACCAAACAAATTGACAAAGGTTCAGCAAAACGTAAGGATGGTTCGAAAGAATTTAATGTGCAAGGAGAATTAGCTGAAAACATATTTCGCAGCAATCCAACTTTCTCCGGCTGGATGGATGCCAGCTTCTCTGTCACGTGTGGGTCTTCTAAATCTAGAGAACTGTTTCGCTGGTGCAAGGAAAGAAGCAATCATAAATCGTGGAGTGAGTGTGGAATTGCCAAAGCTACCAGTGCAGTAAGACATGTAGGAGAAAATATATTCTCAAATACTGACAGTTCCATGGAGGCTACAAGTCACAAGTCGAATATTTTCTACATCAAACAGCTTGTGCAGGGTAAACGAAATGTAGCATTGTATCAGGATGCATCTCAATCGTCATCTGTTGTGTACAAAGGATTAGGAGCGGCTTCAAGTGCTGTTGATGGGAACACCGACCCATCCTTCAAAATCGGTAGTGTTACTGCGACAAAAGATGGAGAATGTAATCCATGGTGGATGGTCAAGCTGGATAAGATCTACCCCATTCACAGTGTTGAGCTTTATAGCCGGTTGGACTCATGTTGCTCGGAGCGATTGGCAAATTTCACAGTGGAGGTACTAAGTCCAAATGGAAATTCCTTGGTTACAACAGCTCAAGTAGAAGGAAGCGGAAAGCTTGGTGCTGTAGGGTTGATTGTCTTCCCAAGTGGAAGTTACGGTTCTATTGTTCGAGTTAGCCTTCGTAGCTGCAATCAATTGTCATTGGCAGAAGTCATGGTTTATGAAAATGAAAGTGGCACTATTCCTGAACTTAATTTGTTCAATAACAAACTTTCTGTCGAGCTTGAAGCAAAAGATACTGAATTACGTCTCAGTTCCTTGAAGTTTTACTTGTACAATGACAGCGTTCTTACCTTTGAGAAGAAGCTGAAACCAAATAAAAATACTTTCAAAAGATTTCTTGGTGAAACTCTGTTTGATGAGGCTTTGCTGACGATTCTGAAGCGGTCCACGTTCCGAACCTTGGATTCAAAAGCAGCCGACGTGTTCGTGCCTCTGATTCCCTTCAGTCGTTTCACAAATCGTTTAAAAAACAAGACTGACATATTACCTGCACTGGAATATCTTATCAACAATGAAGTGTTTAAGGAGAATTCAGGACATAGGCATGTTTTCATTGGCACTTCATTTTGCCTATTTAGGAAAGATTGTAACTTTGCTGCGGTAATGCTGCCGTATATGCATCATTTTGTCAACACAACACTTGCAATGAGCTGGGATCCAAACGCATTATCAACAGCGATTAAACAAGGATATGATTTTAAAGAGTACCAAAAAGCCTTTGTGAGATATGGAGAACCTTTTACTCATTCTTCAATCTCCCTTGGACTCAATCCTCAGCCAAGTTCGTCTATTATTTCATTTCCAGAATACCTCAACTATGGAGATTTTAAGCCTGCAACTCTTGAGATCACTGTCCCAATACAAGATGCATCAATGGCCAAGTGGTCAAAAGCTTCGAACTTTGTCTTTTATCAGGTCAAGAAATCTGATTTTTTCAACAACTCTACCATTTATAGAATATCTCCCTTGATCAAGTCGATGGATATGTTACCCAAGTCTAAAATAGGATGGGGGATCGAATCTCCCAAAGAATATGTCAAAGAGCTTCTAGACTCAAAATTCTGCCTCGTGATTCGAGGAGACTCGCCTCATTCAAAGTCTTTCCTCCGTTCTATTCGCGCGGGATGTATCCCAGTTGTTGTAGCTGATTGCCTTGCAATCTACTCACCGATCATGAAATCTACTATCAACATGACTGATTATTCCATTATGTTGGATGAGACAAGGTTTGTAGAAAATCCCGAAAGAGAATTGCTATCATTATTGGATCTGAGTGATGAAACAATTGAAGCAAAATTGAAGCATCTTGCATTTGCGCAGAAAGTGACGTTGCTGGATCATCCAGAGAGCCTGTTTGTTCCAGCTTTTCTTCGTGAGGCTGTGAATGCATTCAACAGTGATTATGATACTATAACTGTCGAGAAAAGCGTGATTGAAGTAGGAGGCAATGGTGAGGTGATCCATGACATTTGATATGTTTATATGAGTAATATGGAGAATATTATGTTTCTAACATCATGTTCGCATGAACAAATTACAAATTTTTTTGGCAAGAAAGCTGGTAACCTAACTTATCCACGACAGACTAAACACAGCTTGAAGCCCAAATATAAGACTGGGTCCTTTGAAAACTGTACAACACCTGCGAAGTATCAGAGAAGAGAAACTGACGGCCTCCAAAACGCTACGAGCGATGTAATCTATATTGCTTGCAAAGAAATCGCCTTCAAAGCTCCAAAATCGAAAATTCAGAAAACAAGTAATGTCATATATGGTATTCTTTCACAAGCAGGCGGCGAGGGCCCTCTTCGCAGGAATGCAATTCGAAATACCTGGATGTCTGAACTTGCAACCAAAGAGAATCCCAATCATGGGGCTTACTTTGTAGTTGCTGGAAAATGGAACGATATAAAAGAAGAGTTTGAAATGTTTCAAGATATGATATGGATAGATCAAGCAGAAGTCTACAATGGAGCACGTAGTGTGCTTCCTCTGAAAACCTTGTCATTCTTTGCTGTTGCGCATATCTTCGCAAACGATCTAAACGATGGAGGTTGGAAATATGCCATGAAGGTGGACGACGACTCGTATGTCAATGTGCGCAAGATTCTTCAACATATCCAGGAGCTCGACGAAAAGGATTCTAATTGCTTTGGTTTGGTAAACACGAGAGCCGTCAAACCTGACCGAGAACCAGGGCATAAATGGTCTGTTTCATCGACAATGTACCCTGAATCTCAATTTCCTCTATATCCTGTTGGTGCAGGATTTGGTGTCTCAAGAAACTTTGTAAAAGATGCATTTGAAGGAGGACATTTCATGAGTTTTCGTCCCATGGCTTTTGAAGATGTTGCGATTGGCATGCTTGCGGAGAGAACTGGCTATTATCCTCCAAAACATATCAAAGGCTTTGTTAGAGATGACATGGGGAGAAAGTATAGGAAAAGGAAGGTGAAGTGCATGCTGGAGAGTAAAGACATGCATGCTTGTTTCAATGACGTCGATGTAGGTATTGATGGTAACTTCACGATTCAACACCATGTTGATGCCGACGATTTCAAAATCATTCATCAGATAGTTAGGCGACAACAAGTTAATCTTGGTTGGCCTATCAAGGCTGAATTAATCGTGTAACGCGGAACGCGGCTCAGTTCGACTGTACGGTCCGATATTTTTCTAACGTCTGTTCCCTCTTGAGTTCTCATGTTTTATGATCTCTACCTAGATGTCTACCTAGAGGTATTACTTCGTTGCTATTTCCATTATATTTAAAGTATTAATAGAAATTGGCTGACACCATTAGGTTCCTCGTTGATTTCGATTTCTCGGCAATAACGTGCTCTCTTAGCATGTGACCTGACCAGAGTTCATGCAAATATTCGTACCTAGACTCGTCCATGTTTAGAGGCCTTCCCCGGTACTGCGGAGTTTCTCCATGGCTATCCACGTAAGGGCTTGTGGTGTACGCTGCGGTTCCTTTGTGGATTGCAATGCATACACATTCTTGAAGAAGAAAGAAGATACCACAACCTGCACCACATGTTAAAGTGTGACGTGTGCACTCTCCCTTACCTCCAGCATCTAGAACTTGACCACAAACGAAACAGATTGCGGTCAATTCGCTATCGGGTAACATGCATCCGAGGGTGGCGTAGAGATCTGTGTATGAAATAGGAAGTGAGTGTATCTTGTTGACGGAATTTTCCACAATCGATTCCTCCTCGTTGACAATCACGCCCCTTAGCAAAGGAAGCCTTCCTTTGGGGAGGTTTAGGGACTGCAACGCTGGCTTGGTGCATTGGAGATGGGGCCAGTCGTTGACTCTGTAGCTCCTGTTCGTATCGATATCCTTCTCGATCCCTACAAGTTTTTTTGATCGGGCGTTCCCATACCAGTGCCTAATTATCTCTGAAGTCAAAGGAGAATCAATCATGGTCTCCAAGCTTTCGATGCATAGGAGTGACAAGAGACTATCGATCTCGCCTTCACTTTCTTTTTTGGGTCCTGCCATTTCTTGAAAAATTGTAATACTTTTAGGAAGGATCAATTGCAGAATGGCTCCAGCATAGCAAATAAAGCCTGAAGAATGTTCCCTTGCCTTTTCACATGCATTCCAAAAGATAAGTAGGCTGCCTTCCTCATCAACTCCAATCTGTTCTTTGAAGTCTTCCCACAACTGAGGATGTACCGAACATTCCGACAATGCAGTCCTAAGGAGAAGATGACAACCCCGCTGCCAATCCGACATTGTTTTGTTTGAGTCAAGCTCATCCACAATCATGGATATCTGGGATTCGCGCGAATTCCAGTCACCACTTAGTTCTTGGTGGAAAACTCCAAGCAGCGTTTGAAGGATTCGGGCTATGTAACCCAACTGGATAAAGTTCACACTATCGTCGACTGCTGCTCCTTCGGGAAGTTTACCAAGAGTAGGGATAAGGGTTGAAGTAAAATATTGTGCGTTTCCAATTGCTTCACTAAGTAACCTATCCTGTGCACAAGATGCGCAAATCGCAGCAATTGTGTGTGTTAACACGTGACCACACAAGATCGGGGCCGCGAGTACGGATCTTTTGAGATTTGACTCCTCATTGATTGTCGGGGGGTCATTTTTTTTAGTGGTTGGAAAGTCCATACAGAGATGCACTACTTCCTTTGCCACGGGACCTGTAGCCATAGATATGGCTAGAGCATAGTATCTTAATCTTCCGATTTTGCCATGAAAGAGCTGCGATATGTCATCACTCGATGGTAATGGCATGATGATGAACTTGCCATTGCATGCAAATCGATCCACTCCGAATTTGGCACAGATACTATCTAACTTTGTAGCAGTACTTTTTTGCGCAAGTCGTGTGCACTCAAGGCTTTCAGTACAGAAAGTGTAGGTCAAACCTTGAATTGACAAAAGGATCTTCGACAAGAGTTTTTCTCTTGAGAAAGCCTGACGTTTCTCATGAGAAGGGGAAGGAAGCATGCAGGCTGGCCACTGTTATGTTTGGAATGATAGCATATAAAAGCAAAGAAGATTTATTAATGTGAGAAAATCAATTGAAATTGTAAATTCAGATTTCCAACCGAGCATCTGAAAACAGTAAACTCACCTCGGTTGGATCGATTGTGTTGGCTAGAAGGTTTCCTCGATTGTAGGCTACCTTCTCAACTAAATAATGCCTAAATTCGCCCAGATTGTGTTGCAGATTTTCTTCTCCGATTCTTTTCGAGTCTGCTTTGTATGATGTCTCAGAGATTTGATCAAGAATCCTTCTCCAAACAACAGTCACGGCGGTTGATGTTAGAGATCGCATATAATAAGCCTGGCTGGGATCCTCCCTTGGAATGTTTGGAGGAGTCCACATGACAGTACTCCAGGCTTTACATAAATCCTTCTTTCCAAACGCTGTTACTCTTGCTTGTGCATTGCTAGTGCTATTCCAGAGTTGTCTAGGTATGAACGAGCATCTTCCATTCCAGACCAAAGAGTTATCATTTCTTGCTGCCCACCAACGTGACTGATCTAGGAAGTCATGAAGTAGCCTTGTACTTGTTTTGCAAGTATTTGGTTCAGAAGGTTTAGCTGGAAGCGCCCATGATTCGCTGACATCAATGAATGGCACTAGACAATTGCTTAAACGCCTGCACAATGGACACTTGAAATCACCTCGTTTATCATGTCGTTCATAGTTCCCTTCTGCATCCTTCAAGTGGGATTCACAACAAGAGGAGTGTATCGCATGTCCACACAATGATATATGTGTGCCTACCAAGTGATTGATATGATAACCTTGCTCAGGTGGGACACCACCTCCTCCTCGAGCTACGGTACTGGCTTGAATAAAGCCACACCATGTTAATATTTTTTTCTTCGGTTTAATAGAGTCATCTTTTAAATCACTTTGCTCTGCCTCGTGATGTACTGTTCCATCATCGCCGCATATTATGCACTTAGGACGTTCCCGAAGAAGTCGAGGGATAAAGACCGATGATCTGTGTTGTGGGGAGTCTATTTCTTTATTTAGTGTGGGCAAACCAGGACCACTACCAGTGGCTTTCTGAGCATACTCTATCGCAGTTTCTGTTGTCTTTGGTGTTGTTCGAATGCTGTTATTATTTGTGTCAATAAGCATTGAGCTGGAGACTTGTGGACTTGCAGGCGATTCACTATCAGCAGTTGTGCCAATGATATCCTGATTTCCGTTATCGGTATCATCAGTAGACTGCATAGAGCTCGCAAACTTTGCCATTTGAACTTGCATTCGTTTCATCACCCGTGCTTTCGCTTCTTTTCTACGGCGCTGCTTATCAGTTACTAGAGAATTCTCAACATTCACGGCATCGCTTGCTTTTTCACGGTCTCCCAGGATCTTTGCGGCGGTAGAACTATGACGGGCAGCATATTCGCAAAGCCATGCAGCTCCGCAGCGTATAGACCTGTCTTGGACTTTGAATTGGTCAGATCCTCCGACGGTTGCAAGAGCGTTCAATAGCTGTAAGGCATTCTTCTCATTTGAATAGAGTTGAGAACCCATTATTTCTTCGGGCTTGGCAAGTAGTATTCTTTTTACCCAGTCTTCATGCGTGGGAGCTGATGTGAATTTGTGGAATACACTACCTGCATCTCCACCACCGCCATCTTTCCAATAATTGGGATCTTCTACGGCTAAGCTTTCCCATGCGTACGTTCCCAGGGTCAGCAAATGAATCACTCTCCCAAGAATAGTCTCACTCATAGCATGGATCCCATATGACTCCTGTTCGGGTAGTCAAACAAACACTTAGCGACTAGTCCTGATGGTCAAATGAGAAATAAACTATGAAGATGAAAACAACTTACACTAAGTAACTTCTCTGCGTTCTTTGCAAATGTATTATCTTCGCCAACAACATCTCGGCAGTGGATATGAAGTGCACGATATATGATAGCAACGATAGAAGAATCCGAAGTGATGTCTCTTCTCAGACGTATAAAGGTCCGATGTGCAGGAGGTGGGAAAGGTGCATAGGGCATCGGAGTGATGCTACGATCCTTTGAGTCTAAACTATTCGGCCTCGCTTCAGAAGCATTTTGATGGTGTCTTAAACTCAAGTGGAAAAATGCAGGGTCGTACTCATTCCAAGCCCATCGCTGCAATTCCCATTTGTCAGACTTTCCTTTAAACGATTTGCAGTCTGCAACTTCGACCAGAGCGGCCTCTAGAGCTGCTCCCGCGGCATCATCGGGATTTACAACTGTGCAATTTAAGGGGTCAGGTCAGATTAGAGTGATATGCGTCCAATACAAATATTCGACAATATTCCATGGACTTACGTTTGCCTTCTTCCGCAAGAACCATCTGTTGTTTTAAAAAGATGGAATTGTCAGAAATATTGTTCGCTCAGCCGGAACTCATAATCTTTATTGATTGTAACTTACATTATCTCTCAAAGGAAGCACGTGATTTACCTCGGCCAGTTCACTATGTGCTTTGGGCCCTGATGCTAAGCGATGGACGATTTCTCTTCTTAATCGCGATTTTGCTTGCCTTGCAGCTCCTTCTGCGTTAACTGGGGGTGGGGCAAAAAGCTCTGTCACTAGAATGATCATAGTATACAAGAATTCTTCCAACATTGATTTATGTCTTTCAGGATCATCCGTGGCTGAATATGTCCAAGGCAAATCCTTATTCTTGCCAACAGTTTCTTTTTCAGCAGGGTAGTACCCTTTATCGACGTCGTCAAAATAGCGGTCTTCGTATTGATGGGGAGCTTTAATGAAACCTGTATAGTCAAAAATACCAAAGCGATGGAGAAAAAGATTCACTAGCTTTGCACAAGAAAATGATTGAACTTTGTGCTTTTCGTCTTTAGTACATGCATCCAAATCGCATTGTCTTAAGCTTGACAAACCAACGAAAGCAAATTGTACAAGAGCCAAATCAGCGTCCCGTAGTGCCTTGCAAAAATGAGGTTCTGAATAGTTGAGGACCTGTTATACGAGTTGTGAGGAACTTCTATATACGGTAAATTTAAAAAAAAATGGAATACAATTTCTTACCATATCAAACATCCCTCGTCCGTTGCGAAGCCACAGATCTGATCGAATCTGAGAATTTCGTGCCAGCACCACAGTCGGAAATTCCAGTAAACCGGAATAGATTTTGAACAAATTTTTAGCATCTTCTTGTTGTTTCATTGTCTCAATTAATTCGTGAACGCCTCTATTTTGACCGGAATCGTTTGTGTATGGACGCCGTGTTAATTCTCTCAAACATGATGCGACAAATCGATGTAAGGGAAGATGGAAACTCCAAAGCTGGCACTGCGATACCGGTAAGGCTGTCATAGCAACAGGGGCACCATAATTAGCTGCCGTTGTAGACATTGGAAGGCAAACTGGACAATCAAACTCTGGTGTAGGGCCCTTTGCTGTTGCGATAAAACTCAAAGCTTCTGAGCATTGCCAAAGATGTACTCCTTTTAAGAGAATATAATGCGTCAACTCTGCAGCGCTTAGAAATGTGTTCGACTTTTTGAAGCCGCAAAAGAGAGAATTTTTAAGAAGAGCATCTCCGTCTGTAGATGAGAAGAGAAAGATGGGTCATTAATGTTAGTGCAACAATGGTAGATGAATTCCAAAAGAAAGCTAAACAGAAGTACTCAATTCTTACCTTCCCAAGCGAGTAGTCGTTCGAAAAGACTCCCGATTGCGATATCTGCGTTGAAAGCTCCGACCCAATCTCTTGGCTCCTGTTCTATGTGACCTTCTTCTTCTCTTCGCCACCTCTGTCTATCCATATTTTGACAAATTGAAAGAAGATTTATCCAAGCGTCTAGTAGACACGGTTTGTTATATGGACTTGCTTGGCTGTCCTCTTCAAACTTTGTGTTAGGCAATGCTGAAAATAAACGAGATACGCCTGGAACATTCAGTACACATTTTAAGTCGCTCACACAAGGACTGTATCTTCGATGGAAAAGAATATGATGAAGGGGGTCCAAAGTTGTATTCAGCCTTGTTGCTGTGATATTGTTAGAGTCATATTGTTCCTCCCGTCCCTCGTCCCTCGCAAACAGAGACCTCCACTGCGACGGTGACCTTGCCCCCAGTGGATTGATAAAATCATCAATTGCATGATGAATCATGTTGATCGTCCAACTTGGCGATGTGCTACTACATCGTTGCGTACTGGAGTCATTCATAAGGCCAGCATTTTTCTTGCTCGCAACAGACATTGTTCGGAATAGGCTTCTGACCAAACAACCTAATAGGTCTCGCTCTTTTACCAAATCTTCGACGTATGTCACTCTATTTAAGAACTGCACTGAAAGGGTATATGAACTTTTGTCAAAAATACCAATTCCGTGTGCAAATTCAGAAGTAACAGCAGCGTAGGTATCAACGTATGCATTTGCAAGCGCTGCCTTGAAGTTTGGCACTGCCAATAGTGTCAACAGTAGATCATGCCACAATTTTCCAATCTTTCTCGGTAATTTCAAGTCGTTCTGGAGCATTATAGATAATTCATTGGAATGGCCCATGGGAGATGTTTGAGACTCTTCATTCATTGTCGTATCGCCATCTCCCCTTTCCGCATTATCAGTGTCTTCCATTGCACCAAGACCCACACTCACAAGAAGGCACAGTGGATCACAACTACTCGACATTAGATTTAAAAATTCCAGGATAGCTGCACACCTGACTTCTCTGCATAACTCCCATCTCGTCTTAATGCTAACCACCATCCCACATCCACTCAATATCTTTGCCTTTTCAAGTATAAGCGCTCCAAATCTAGTGCACGCCAACTCATCTCCATCCTTCCAGCATACAGACAGCACAGGTCCAAGTTCCTGCATCAGCTCTTCCGTGCCCCATACGATCAAATCGCCAGTTTCTTCGACTAGCAAGTGGGCAATTTTATTACTAATACCATCCAAATTCGAAAAATTGCCATGATAGGGATGGGAAGTATACAACTTCCGCAGGGCATTGGTGACATCGATTGATTTATGAACCTCGTCTGCATGCAACAGGAGAAATATTCCATCTTCTTGCGACCCCAGAAGACCAAGATACTGCGCAGGAGTCATATTCTCGGGATTAATTCTCTTCTTAGCAGCACATGACTGTGATTTGGAAGTGGATGCTGCCTCAGGATTAAATGTTTCCCCTTCACTTTTCGCAACAGTCTTACAGTCACCATCAAATTCTAGCCCTTGCCTTTCGATCTCTTCATCAATGAAATCAGACGAATGATAGGAGGAGCTGCCAATAATGCGTGATTTGGAAGTACTCGCTGCATTAGGATTAAATTGACATTCATCTTGCATGCTACCATCTTGCATACCTTCCTCGTCACCACTGTGCTCTTCTTGAATTGCAATGGATGGACCGGACATGTGATCATCATTATCTCCCTCATCTTGCTCCGTATGATTGGAAACATGCATAGATTCCAACGATAACCCCCCCTCGTGCTGCATACCACCACCATCACCACTGGAAGCACGATCACCGACACCAGGCTCCAAATCACCCCCTGCATACGTATTATACCTCTGAAAGCTCCGATGCGCCCTCGACGCGGCATCACCTCCCACATCAATATCGATGACTGCACTCTGACTCCTCCCCAACTGAAACTTCCTCTTCCCACCACCCCTCTCACCATAAACATCCATCCCTCCCACCGCATGCCCGTTGCCATTGCCATTGGCTCTCCTATAACCCTTATCAACACCATTGACAACCTTGATCAAGAACTCCACACAACCATCCACGACCCCCTTGACCCTTTCCTGCATTTCCAGTTCTAGTTCCACATTAATCTCTTTCCCATGCATGGGACAGAATCCTTCCGAGTCCCATGCTTGTGGATCACCACAATCGCAACACCCACCTGCTTGCGCATGGTAAAACGCAACATCGTGCCCTTCGTGATGAGAGTTATCATAGCATGTATGGCAGAGGACGCATGTTTCATCTGCTTGACAAGTCCTACATACCCATACGATATCATTGCGTTTGAATGGATGTTGGCACACTTTTTTAGGAATGGTGGAACCATAGTTTTTGAATAGATCTTGTGCGGTTTGGAGATGTGTTCTATTTTGCTGCTTTTGTTGCTGTTGCTGTTGCTGTTGCTGTTGATGTTCCTGTCCCCCCAGCGCAATATTGTCATTGTTTCCATGCTTCTCTTCAAAAACAATGGATGTGAGGAGCAAGACCGTCTCCGCCGGATCTTGATCCACATTCGTAATCTGTAGTTTGCTGGTGGTAGGGTATCTGTTTCGTCTGTTGTTGAGAGAATGAGAATTCGATCCCAGCATCCCCCGCATGGAATGATGTTGTCCTATTCCTTGCAGATTATAATCCTGTTCGATACCCTGCAGATGGGCCTGGAGCGATCTCTGCAGTATTTGGATTCCTTCTTGGGACGGAGAAGATTGCGAATCATCATGATTGCTATTGTTATTTGTATTGATATTGGTATTGTTATTGTTGGTGAAAGGAGGCGAGACGGAAGGAGGGGAGTCGGAATGGAAAAATGTTGCGGATGTGGAACACAGCGCTGGAGAGATGAAGCGCATTTGCTGATGCTGATGCTGATGATGCTGATGATGATGATGGCTTGAATCGAAATCATTACTGGATCTCGAGGACGCTGACGATGATGATGACGGAGCTCTATTGGTGCCGCTTCCTATATTTCTTTCAGTGTCAGAGGAGGAGGAAGACGTAAAATGGTTTTGGCCGTGAAAGGATCGATAGAGCAATTCATCAACTTGATTCCTGGCAACGCTGTAGCTTTCGTTGCTGGTTGAGATTGCCATTACAGTGTATCAGTCCGTCCCTGCTCTTTATTAATTGAAATCTCGATGAATGTCCTATTGATTCTTATCGAAGAGATGATTATGATGGACGATGGACGATGGATGATGGATGATAGTTAATGGACGATGACTTTAGGCTTTATGTTTCATTCATGTTCTGTCCTGTTCTTTCTGTTGGAGAGCTCCGTCGTGTTTTTGTGTCTGACTGAAAGAAGAAGAAGAAAGTTTGCAACATGTACGTACAAGGAAACACTCCATCAAGATAGACGACACAAGATACGATACAGGTATTGAGTATTGAGACTTATAAAGAGGCCTTCCATTATTTGACTTCATAAGTTTCCCGCCAAATTTAAAATAGTTTACCCAACTCAGTGCGTACTTTTGCGCCCACTCCACACCATCCAGTCATCTTTTGAATTTTCCCAAAGCGTTCTTCTGACCAGTCAGAAAGACGTGTTGCAATGTTGATGTTCCGATCGCACTTGTGTTTTTGCTATCTACGATAGTTCCAGCATCAGAAGACAATCATTCTCATCATCGACATCCACTTCCATAGTTTCAAGTTGTTGCGCCGTGATCTTTACATCCTCCGCTACGATCCCATCTATCAGGAAAAGAAACACTTTCACCAACATGAAATTCCTTCTTTCTTGCACCCTCCTCCTCGCCTCCGCAAGCGCCTTCGCGCCTCTGCCCATCGCATCGAACATCAGGGCTGCTGCCTCCACCTCCACCCTATTCTCCACCGAGGCAGAGGTCGAGAAGGATGATATTGTCTTCATGACGGAAGATTACAAATCAGCCACCATCTACGGTCCCGTAGTTGCAGATGAAAAGATTCGTAACATTGCAGTTATTGCGCATGTCGATCATGGAAAGACTACCCTTGTCGATGCAATGATTAAGCAGTCTGGTGTGTTCAGAGATCAGCAGCAGGCAGATGAGGCCGGTGGTACTATCATGGATAGCAATGATCAAGAGAGAGAAAGAGGTATTACCATTCTTGCGAAGAATCTTGCTGTCATGAATGGAGATACGAAGATTAATGTCATGGATACCCCAGGTACGTTATCGTTATCCTCCTTTTTCAAGGGGAGAAAGAGAGGGATGAGGCACTGGATGAATATTTTCTCTTTTCTTCTGAAGGCAGTGACTGACATTCTGTTTCTTTTCCCTTTCTTCTAGGCCATGCAGATTTCGGAGGAGAGGTCGAACGTGTCCTCAACATGGCAGATGGTGTTCTTCTCGTCGTTGATTCCGTCGAAGGACCCAAACCCCAAACAAGATTCGTGCTGGATAAAGCACTCAAGAAGGGAATGAAGGCACTCGTTGTCATTAACAAGATTGACCGTCCGGCTGCTAGACCCGATTACGTCATTGATAAATGCTTTGACCTTTTCGTGGAACTTGGTGCCACGGATGAACAGACTGATTTCCGTGTGGTGTACGCATCCGGTCTTCAGGGTAAGGCCGGACACACGGAGGAATTGGCAGATGATTTGGCTCCCATGTTTGAAGCCATTATGGAGGGGATTCCTGCACCTAGGTGCGAAACCAAGGAACCCGATACTCTACAGGCCATGATTTCGAATATTGATTATGATGATTTCAAGGGAAAGATGGGAATCGCAAGAATTACGAATGGATCCGTCAAGGCTGGACAGCCAATTGCACTTCAGAAGCCTGGACAGAAGAAGAAGACTGGAAGAATTTCCAAGCTTTTTGTTTTTGATAATCTTGGTCAGAAGGAGGTCGAATCTGCGAGTGCTGGAGAGATTATTATGTAAGTGCTTTGTGTATGTCAAGTCTTTTTGTGATCTTGTCTTCGCGATGATGTTGAACTTATTCTTTTTTTCATGGAATCGCAGGTTTGCTGGAATTGATGATATCGAAATTGGAGATACTCTCATCACCAACGAGAGCCAAGGAGCAAACGCGGCTGTGCCTCTACCACCCATTGCTGTTGAGCAACCTACTGTCCGAATGACTATTGGAGTCAACAAATCTAGTCTTGCTGGACGTGAGGGTAAATTCCTCACCTCCCGTATGATTCGTGACCGTCTTTTCAAGGAGTTGGACAGAAATGTAGCTCTTAATGTGGAAGAGACTGAATCTGCTGATCGTTACATGGTATCTGGACGTGGACAGCTTCACTTGACTGTATTGATTGAGACTATGCGTCGTGAGGGATTCGAGCTTGAGGTTGGACCCCCCTCCGTCATTAACAAGGTGAATGAGGAAACTGGAGTTACTGAGGAGCCATGGGAGGCCGTTGAGGTTCGTATTCCTGAGGAATATGTTGGAGGAGTTGTTGATTTGTTCAATCAGCGTAAGGGAGAGTTGCAAGACATGGGAATTGAGGGAGAGGGAGGAGATGGAGCTTTGAGTGTTGTCAAATACCTTGTTCCCACCCGTGGAATGCTTGGATTAAGGTCTGCAATGTTGAGTGCCACCCGTGGAACTGCCATCATTGATAGTGTGTTTGATTCGTACAGAACTGCAATCAAGGGAGATATCTCTGGTCGCACTAAGGGAAGTCTCCTTTCGTTCGCTGATGGAACTATTACTCCCTTTGGGATGGAGGGAGCACAAGAACGTGGAAACCTAATGGTTGGCCCTGGAACCGAAGTTTACAAGGGAATGATTATTGGAATCCATCAGAGACCTGGTGATCTTGAGGTCAATGTTTGCAAGGCCAAGGCTCTTACCAATATGCGTAGTGCCAACAAGGGAATTACCACCGGAATCACTGCCCCCATTGATATGTCCCTTGATGCATGTGTAGAATATCTTGGTGTTGATGAGCTTTTGGAGATTACCCCAACAAAGTTCAGAATGGCAAAGAATCCCGCCATGTCAAAAAAGGGTAGAAAGACGTAAACGTCTTTCGAACACTTGAACAATAGATAAACATTTAATGTGGATGCATTTCTTATCCAAATTTAGCTTCTTGATAATTAAACTAGTAGGTACGACAGTACTTTAAAAATTATTAAATATTGAAAGCTTCTGCCCTTATGCTGTTCCGTTTCATATCGTAGAAGGACAGCAACTATTGTTGTCACTCCTTTGTAATGTGGATCGACTAGACTTCTGATACGCAAGAAAGACATTTTACTAGAGCCATAGTGCGAGTAAGTACAATAATAGTATATTAGGTTTTACTCCAATTATTGATAGAAAGAAATGTTTGTATGTAAGCATCAAATCAATTCAATTGGATCAGTTCGGGATCAATAACTCAATAACGTGGCAAAAGTTCGATTGGAGGAGGATAATAAAGTTAGAAACTGGAGGAAGGGCACGAAGGAATTATTAGGTAGAACTCAATGAACAAAAAATGCTATTTAGCTAGGTATAATGGGGAGAGGGATGAAGGATGAAGGACAAAGGATAAAGTGATGATCTTACATTTTGCTCTCATGTGACATGTCCATGTAGCATGCGATTCACACACTCCTTGCTCGCGTCCAGAGTCCAGAGCAGGTGAAAAACATCAAAACGACTTTTGTTTGCCTCAAAACCCCAAGAAATGCCAGTATTATAACGGTGATCAAGGTTTAAATTACAAACTCTTCTGCATCATACAGGAGCTGAAGAATTGTTAGCGTAGCTGCACATGCTGATTAGATAGCTCATACTAAACACGATCATCACGACGATGGGTGGCGGCGCGTATCGATCCGATCTTAGCGAATCGCGGACGGACTATTGAGCATAAGAATAATGAGTATCGTAGTATCGTACGCACCTCCTGATGTGCAACAACAATTATTACTAAAGTGACACATACACATCGAGCGGCACAGAAACAATAGATCACAAATTTAAAAAGTCTCCTGTGAGAAATGATAGTCAATAAACATGATATAGTTTTAGCGCTTACTTTAGCACTATGTACCACCGCGAAGATGGTTCAGGCATTCTCTGTCACCCCTGGCACGATGGCGATAGTAAGCAGAACAAATTCTGAGATATTTCATGCGTCACTTTGGTCGTCAGAGAGAAAGTCTTCTTCATCTCTTCATGAATCCATCACCAGCCCAAAGATTGATTCGAGCAAAGAATCCGGGGGGAGGGTCATGGAGGATTTAGCATCTATCGCCATCGGGCAAGCAGATTACGACTGGAAGAAATCTGTGTGGTACCCCTTGACTTACGAATCTTACATTCCAAGCCTCAAGGAGTCTGCAGAGGCAATTCCAATTGCCATTTTCAACGAACCCCTTGTTTTATGGCGTGATTTGAAGGATAAGATCCATTGCGCTTATGATGTTTGTCCGCATCGTTCTGCTGCACTCAGTGAAGGCAGAACAAGAGATGGTAATCTTGAATGTCTTTATCATGGTTGGCAATACAGCGCAGAAAAGGATGGGAAGTGCGTGAAAATTCCACAACTTGCTGATGGAGCAACTATTCCAAAACAAGCTTGTATCAAAATGAAACATATTCGTATAGTGGAGGGCATAGTTTGGGTGTACATGAGTGACGATCCTCCTCCTGAAGGTTTGGACCCACCCACATCGGGAGATGACGTCGGTTCCCCATCATTCAACGACAAATATTCTCTGTATGACTTTCAAATTGATCTTCCATATGATCATTCGTACCTTGTTGAAAATCTCTTGGATCCTGCCCATATTCCAATTAGTCACGATAGAACACCGGGAGGAGGCAAGAGGGAGAATGCACAAGCTTATGAGATGGAAATTGACAAAGATAGTATGTCCCCCCAGGGTTTTACAGGCCGGTATCGGAATACTGTAAAAAAGAAGGATGGGTCAGAGAATCCATGGACAATGACAAAATTTGAAGCACCTGGTATCATCCGCTATCGGACAGTGTCAGGCAAAATCACGTTTGCCGGTAACCTTCATTGTATTCCTGTCGGACTTGGTCGTTCTCGTCTTCTGTTTCGTGTTTATTTTGCGGGCATTCCGAAGTTTGCAAGAATGCTTATTGAACTGAATCCAATGTGGTACAGACATTTGAAAAGTTGCAAAATTCTAGAACAGGATTTGGGTTTGATAACTACTCAAGAGGATTACTTTACTCGCACAAATCGGAATCTCTCTCAAGATTTTTTGCTCTTGAGATCTTCAGATGCCTTTGTAGGCCAATACAGAAAGTGGCTTGACGTCGTTGGAGGGGGAATGCCTTGGTTTCAGGGATTGACAAATGCGTCTAAAGAAATACGATCGAGTGCGACGAGTCATGAATTGCGGCCAGGCTTGGACCCAATTAGGCACAGATCTAGTGGAATTTTGGAAACCAGGTACCATCGCCATGTTTTACGTTGTCCTGCTTCACGAAAGGCGCTGATGAGGATCAAGAAAGGGAAAAAAATATCTTTGGCAGTTGCGTGTGTAGCCTTCGCCGCTAGTATCAACATGTTGGCACTCCCTGTAAACCCAGTACGGACTTCCCCAGCTATCTTTCGTCGGCTTGGTTCCTTATCAGTTCCATTGTTTGCAGGTTTAGCGGCGCTGCTTGGTAGATTGGAAAAGTCATTCTATGTGTCATTTAGCAGGAGGGAGGAATTACAAACAGAGGTTGGACTTTAAGTTGAAGTGCAGGTGGGAAAGCCTGAACCACAGAAGATCGATGAGCGCGCTTTCAATCTAGAAGCTCTTAAGAAGACGTACAAACTATATTTATAGACTCCCTTGCTCAACACTCAAAACCGACCGAAATTACCTGAAACAAATTCTTTATCTTCGTCGTCGTCATAGTTGGGCGAGTTGGTTGCTTTTGCTCTGTCTAACTGCTTGCGAAACTTTTGAAACATTATAGTCCTTTTTCTTGCCTTTTCCTGTAATCTTGCATTTCCTCCAGAAAGCCATACAGATGAGACTTTCTGAGACCCCTCTGAAAGAGATTCAGGACTTATTTTGGTTGCGTCGTGAAAGTCATGGTTTTGTGATTCTTTTGAAGTAATTGAATTTGGGCTTGCTTCAATTCGCTCTACTCCCTCTCCCTCCTGAGCACTATCTCCTTCCTGTAGACTGCCATCATCCCTTCTTTCTATTATTTCCGCCTTGGTAGAATTAGAAAGATAACCACCTCCTCTTGCTGCTCTTAACTTTTCGACTGTTGCCCTCCTTTCCGCTATTCTTTCTTTCCTCGCCTTGAAGTGGTTCCTCGACTTTTTGGAAAGTATGGTTGACTCGTCGACCTTGCCTGGTTTCTCCAAATGCTCATCTGCGTGAGTAGTTATTCCTGTAAGAGATGCTTCGCGATGGAACTTTGCGAGTTCACTTCGAATTTTTTCTTTCAGCTCTTTGTTGGTGTGTGAACTGTTTGTCTCTGACTGGGTGTCCTCTATCTCTATTTCTTCCGCTGTCTCATTTTGCTCTAGCGGTTCAAAATCTAGCTTGATTTCTTTGTCAGCTGCATCATTATTTTCTGATGACACAAAAAAGTCGTGACTCTCTTTTCCTGTTGTATTTTTATCAACTGGCGATACCTTTTGGTATATTTCTGCCAGCTCATGTTGCACTGATCGTTGTCTTTGTGCCTTTGAAAGAAGATCATAGGCAGCAGACACTAAGGCAGCTGTACCACGAAGCTTTGCCGATTCCACACTTCTTGTTGTAGCGTCGCCATTCTGCCCATAAGCTATTGTTGACAACGGTTCTTGAGCTTGAGAAGGATGAATCTGAACCTTTTTGATACCTTGATTTGTAGCTTCGTCAGTATTATTGTCCTCTTTCAAAAAAACGGTATCGTCTCTTTTCTCCGTTATCTTGGCATTTATTTGTCTGTGTTTAATCTTTATATTGCTATTGGGATTATGTGATGGATCAGATGTAAAGCAATTCATCTGTGCATCTATTTGCTCTTTATTTGTTTTTGGAGATATTTCGAGCTGGGGTACGAAACCAGTACTAGAGTCGTCCTCAACATATAAATTGGCGCTTGAAGTAGCTGTTGAATCATAAGTTGTCGACGAACAACTCATACCATCACTATCACTATGGTCTTTACGCGTAGAAGAATCTTCTGCTATTTTTGGAACAAGTATCTTCAGTTCCTTCTTATCAACCGAGAGTTCCAGGGTCCGAGAAATATCACCATCAGCTCTGCCCCCAGGTATTGCCTGTCTACTTTTGCTTTTAGTAAGAGAAGCTGCGCTTGCATTTTTAAGAGCAGCAGTCACGTTTTTGAGAATACTTTCAGGGATACCATCAATATCCTCTTCTGATGAGTTTTCACTGGAGGTACCTACGGTTGGTTGATCTACTTCGAAACTTCCATGCTCATTGCAAAAACGAAATTGCAACGCTGGACCGCCAAAATTACTGTCACCAACATACTGGCGGTCGTCAAGATCGTCGTAATCATCATCTGATATGAATCCGTTATCCTCAATTGGCAGACAATTAGATTCTACCATTGCGATGACACCCCTCATTCGGTCCTCCTCCTCGTCGTCAGAAGAATCATCAGAGAAGAAACCGCTATCTGAGCACAAATCGACCGAATCTGAATCAATCTGTGCTATTACCATGTCTCTAAAATCTCTTCGAATTGTATCGCCATCTTTCCTCTTGAAATCACCTAAATAAAGAGTTCGTGTTGATGATACATTTTCAAGATCAGTTTCAAAATGGAGCTCTTTTCCTCGTACGAATGCACTATCTTCGAATGAGACGTCCCTATTTAATTCTTGATTAGTCACAACATCTCTCATCTCTATTTCATTTCCGCTTTTCGGTAAGTCAATTTTGTCTGCATCACTCTTCACCAATATCCCCGCATATAATGTACGCAGTGATGATTCTTTCAGAAAATTCTCAGAATCTTCAACAATGCTCTCGTCGTCATCATCATCATCATCGTCATCGGATATGAAGCCAGACTCTGACTTTGACATATCTTCACCTTCTTGCTCAATAATAATATCTCGAAGATCAATATTATGATCTCTTTCCGGGGCATCGTTGTTCAGAAAGGAAGTTGCCATCTGTGGCATGCGATGATCTTGTTTTGATCTTTGCTGTGATTCACAATCAATACTGCTCTCTCCTTCATCTCCTTCATCGTCGTCATCATCATCTTCATCATCATCGGATATGAAGCCAGACTCCGACTTTGACATATCTTCACCTTCTTGATCAAAAATAATGTCTCGAAGATCAATATTATCATCTCTTTCTTGGGCATCGTTGCTCAGAAAGGAAGGTGCCATCTGTGGTATACGAGGATCTTGTTTTGATCTTTGTTGCAATTCGCCATTACTACTGCTCTCTCCTTCACCTCCTTCATCTCTTTCGTTTCCTTCGTCATTATCATCATCATCGTCATCATCATCGTCATCGGATATGAAGCCAGACTCTGACTTTGACATATCTTTACCTTCTTGCTCAATAATTATGTCTCGAAGATCAATATTATCATCTCTTTCCGGGACATCGTTGCTCAAAAAGGAAGGTGCCATCTGTGGTATACGATGATCTTGTTTTGATCTTTGCTGTGAATCACAATCAATACTGCTCTCTCCTTCATCTCCTTCATCGTCATCATCGTCATCATCGTCATCGTCATCGTCATCGGATATGAAGCCAGACTCTGACTTTGACATATCTTCACTTTCTTGCTCAAAAATAATGTCTCGAAGATCAATAATATCATCTCTTTCCGGGGCATCGTTGCTCAGAAAGGAAGTTGCCATCTGTGGTATACGAGGATCTTGTTTTGATCTTTGTTGCGATTCGCCATTACTACTGCTCTCTCCTTCATCGTCTTCATCTTCATCATCATCGTCATCGGATATGAAGCTAGACTCCGCATTTGACACATCTTCACCTTCTTGCTCAATAATTATGTCTCGAAGATCAATATTGTCATCTCTTTCCGGGACATCGTTGCTCAGAAAGGAAGTTGCCATCTGTGGTATACGATGATCTTGTTTTGATCTTTGCTGTGATTCGCCATTACTACTGCTCTCTCCTTCACCTCCTTCATCGTCATCATCTTCTTCATTTTCATCATTGGATAAATATCCATGATCCGACATAGAAACGGTGCCGATTTCCTGCTGAATTAACACATCGCGTATGTCTTTTATTGACATACCCCCCTCTAATGGTTCGCCATTGAAAAGAGATCGGACAGAGGCATTGTGATCTTGCATATGCAATTTGGGACCTTCCACCTCGTTAGTTTCTATGAAATGTCCTTGAACTGTGGCCTCATCACAGATTTTACCATGATGTTCATTGTGATAATTATTATGTTCTGTAACTCCGACGACCTTCTTATCTAGATCATTCAAAATCGTTTTCTCTGAAGGTACTGATGTCCCTCCTTCTTCATCATCATCGTCATCATCATCTGATGATATATATGACCCGTTCACATTTTCAATTGTATTCCAGGAATCAATGAGTTTTTCTTCCCGTATGTGGATCTCTTTTGTATTCGTAGGTATACATTCCTCAAGATTATCTTTTGGTATGTCTGCCTTTATCGTATTTGTAGGCAAACATTGATCTGGCACATGAAAAACCTGACTTCGATATTGCGATGGCATTGATAATTGTCCCTTATATCCCAATGAAATTGAATCGTTCTCCAGCACACGTCGATCACCTTCATCGCATCCACCATTAAAATTAAAATACTTTTCATCTGCGTCTTTGTTGACTTCTTCTGTATTAGTATGCGTTCGAGGATGTTCCACATTATTATGCAATGCCATTTCCTCCTGTACCATTCTAATGCTTAGTATTTCTTTTGTGCTCATTGCATCACCATCTGCTGCTATTCCAGTCGTATCACTCATTGATGAGTACATCGTATGACCATCCACAGATATTTCGGTCGTATCATTCATTGATGATGAGAACTGGCGTTGTGAATGATTTATTGAAGATGATGCTTTCAACGCATCTTTCCTGTCTAATTCTTCGATCAAAGCCAGATCTTCATCTTCCTCATGAAATAGCAGTTTCCCTAAATACGCTCCAGCTGCATTGATAAACCTTTCAGTAGGCTCCAAAATTTTGCAACTACTTTCACTTTGCCCTTGAAGCAAATTATTCTGCATTGTATTTTTCGATGATTTTCCGTTGAACTCTGTCTGCTGCTTGCGTATTTGTGCGAATTTGCGTGCAACATTGCTATGCCGCGGTGTTTTCTCAAAATCAACACCTTCCCCGCTGTTATGGCCATCATATTCAATACTATACGAAACAGATTCAGAAATCGACCTCATAATCTCCTCGTCTAAACCAAGTTCTTCCATAGCTCTTGAACTCGTACCCAAGCCACTTTCCTCCAGATCTCGTGCTCTCTCTGGGGGCCTTTCCGGCTCAACTTCCTCGGTATTGATCATACTATCATGGGGTCCTCTTTGCGATGGAAACTCAGAAAATGACCTTACAGCCTCTCTGTCCAAACCAAGCTCTTCCATAGCCCTTGCACTAGTTCCCAATTCATTCTCTTCCCAACCTCGTGCACTTCTTCTCGAAGGAATTTCTTGAGTCACTTCTTCACCAGTGGACATCATCTGTTCTTTAGTGCATCTCACTTTTGCATTCGATGCATTCTTATTCCAAGGAGGCAGAGAAGTATCACTGCTGTTGCTGCTATGACTTCCATTCGCCAAAGATTTTCCTAATCCATTATCCTTCTTCAGTTGATATCCTATTCTCAGTGATTCTTGTGGACTGCTACTTTCACTGGAACTACCAGATATATCAGATGTAATACGTAGCATATTTAAGGATAGCTTCGAATTTGGAATCTCAATCTTGTCTACCGGTAGATACTCAGACGGCCCGCACCCGCACACGCTATAACACAACGGGTGTTCGATAACAGTGGAAGCATTTAAAGTACTTCCGTCGTCATCACTTTCATGTTTATCCTTGTCACTACGCGACGAGAGAGTTCCAGCAACAAAGGCTGACCGCTTTCCCTCGTCACTATTCTTTTTACTACTATCCAACTTAGTAATTATTTCATCTTTTCTGTCTCCATCATTGAACATGTATTCTTCCGAGCGCGACGATGAGTAGCAACCTTTTCTGTCGGTGAATAGCATAGGCACCGCCTTATTATTGTCTATTTCATTTTTTGCGTCTGCCTCAGTGTAGACACTTTCTACATGAGTGCTGTCTTCTGAGCGCAACGATGGAGATGCGTAGCTACCGTTTTTGTTGTCATATTGCTCATCGTTACCTTTCGTCGTGTCTGCATCAGTGTACATATTTTCTGCATATGTGCTTTCTTCTGAGCGCGACGACGAGGACGCGTAGCTACCTTTTCTGTCTGTGAATTGCGCAGGTACTGCCTCATTGTTGTAGCTTTCATCTTTCGTCTCTGTATCAGCGAAAATACTTTCTGCATATGTGATATCTTCTGATCGCGATGATGAGGATGAGGTGGTGCTGCCCTTTGCGTTGCTAAAATACTCATCATCACCTTTCATGTTTGCATCAGCACGAGTGTCATCTTCTGATATGTGGCGAACCCTTTGATTCTGCATTATGCAGAGCTGTATCAAGATATTAATGTAATGAGCCCCTTTGATGCTTTTTGCCGCAGTTCATGAGAAAGCTAGAAATTTCAGCGATACACAAACATTAAAAAAGAAACGTTAAATGCAACGGTTATGACCAAATTTTTGTATGTGTGCCAAAAAAGTAGGGGATAGAAAAGGACGAAGGAGGGATGCTAAATCATCATCATCAATTCGCTTCGTTGTTCTTTGGGATACTCGTACAATACAATACAACAGCTCAAGCCTGTGCACAATGCGCCTTCCTTCAACGATATTGATTGCTTTATTTAGGCTGCTGAAATTTAGGAGGGATTCGAAACCAAAATATTTGAGGATATCTTCTGTAGGACACCTTTTGATCTCAAACAACCAATAAATCTACGAAAAGGCGTTGGAGAATCTGTTCATGATTGATGCACGATATGGTTTACATTCTCTATACACTACCGGATTGATATGACACAATTCAATTCAATTCAACGCGATTCCTCTAACATTCAACTTATGCATTCTGCCTAACTGCATCCACCACAGAATTCAACTGCGTACAGAAACTTGTAATTGCTCCATCAAATTCAACAAGTTTCTTCACTTGTCCATCTTCTCCCCCCTCAAAACAAATAACCCCATCCACCTGATCAATATATGCTTTTAAACTCCCATCCAATATCATTTTACTCGCAACCTTTTCTGTTTTTTCAGTAGAAAGACCCAATAACTGCCCCAATGCTTCAAAGTATATACTAGAATAAATCCGACTCACAGCCACCATATTGTGCTCAATCAATGCTCTCTGAAAGATCGTTAATCCATCCCCCATAATTGCCTTCTGATGATCACCCAATGAATCCTCAAACTGTATCAAATCCCGATCCCTCCGAATGACTTGCTCCCTATACATCTTGGAAAGGATCGAAGTGTGCGTTGCAAAATGAGCCAGCGAATCAAGCTGCCCCAATCTTCCATCATTATACACCATCCCTAATATTCTCTGACGCTGAGAAGAACTGGGCGCCAGCATGGCACATGTAGCCGCTCTTCCCAGAAATTCCACCAAATCGTCCGCATCGATGATATCCGTCTGGCTTCCTAGAGCTGAAAGGTCATAGTATCTGCTTGCCGCAGAAAGGAATTTTCTATTCTTGTCCAAGACCCTAGCGTGTGCGGATTTATACCTCAAAATGATGGAATTATGTTCATCCGATACCAAATGTTCTTGATCATCATCTAGCAGGGCTCCTCCTCCATCATTATTATTATTATTACTATTCTGATTATTATTCATGCTGTTCATCATCGAGAGGGCTTGGACGGCAGCACCAGCTTTGGAAACGAACGTATCCGCCTCAACAATTTCATCTTCGTGCAAAAAGCATTCAGCGATCTTGACATAAATGTCAGTTTTGACATCCGGGGTTGAGTAATAGGGGCTATCCTCATTCTCATCAAATCGATAGGCGGAAAGAATATTCGCTGCCTCGGTGAAATCCTGTAATTCGACCAGGAGGTCAAAGAGTTTGAGTCTTATAGCGTTATCGGCCTGGTGCTCGACCGTAGAAGGCAATTGCGCCAAGGCTGCTTGAAATATTTGGAGGGCTAGATCATAGGTACCTTGTTCCGTAAATGCTTGGGACAGAAAAAGTGGATGATTGAGTGCGGCCAGGAGAAAATTTGCAGAAAGAGATTTTTGTTCGCCTTGGCCGAGGGATTGCCAGGAAGATGAAAAGATTTCATGAAGTTCTGTGACGTTGATGTTCTTCACAGCTTCTTGGACGCGTTGATCCATTTCAGAATTGTTGAGGAGTGCTTTGCTCTTTGTGGTGGTGTGGAATGTGGAATATGGAATATGGAATTCGAGTTTCGAGCATTCTTTGGAGAGAATTTGCTCATCCAACGATGTCACAGCTGTGCTTAATCTAGAGGGGCGATACATAGTAAATAATCATAAATCTAAACCCCCCTTTATTCACGGGAAAAAGTTCTGTTTTATTAGTTATTAGACCCGGGTTGGTGTTCGTGCGTCTACTATTGTAATATGATACAGAAATTAAAACGTCACATGAAAATATTAAAATATAAAGAAGCCAAGATACTTGTTAATGCTGAATGGACGACGTGCACCTGTTAACTGTTAATGCTGAATGGACGAAGTGCTAGCCACTAGACCAATAAGGGTTTCCTTACTGGTTTCGTGGCTACTACGGTTCATACAAAATTACTGTTCCTATTTCCTATTTCCAAAAAAGGAAGATAATGAACTTGAAGTTATGTAGGATGGGAAGGGAACTGACGTTTTACCGCCGTTCCCAAGGGGGGGGCTGTGGCGTCAGTCGAAGAAGTCGTAATGAAAATAGGTTCATACAAATTGCAAGATGTCTATACTTTTAACTTTCAAGAGCCTCGCTTCGTCCTCAAGCCCTTCCAAACCTCATCACTTCCAGCCATACAATCTTTTAATGTGTCAATGAACACCTCCGGCGAATCTTTATCTTTTATCAGCGTATAACAGCGCCTCACTGCTTCTCATTATTGGCCGAGTGCTGCTTTATATTGCATGTCATGTTTTGCTTTTCAATGCAACAAGCTCTGAACACTGTCTTTTTTTAATCTTTAGACAGCTTTCCTATCTTTTCTTTCCAAATTAAAGCCCAACATTTGAAGCTTTCTAACTTGATCCAGGGATAATGGTCGTTTTGGAATCTTTCCCGCTTGCATCTGCTTGTAAGAATACTGAACTTGAATGCACCAATGATGGAGTGTTTTATGTTTGATGCCTGTATGATCAACGGGAGGATTGCAATGTCCATACTTCTTTTTATACTCAGCAAGCTCTGCAAGCCTACTATCGAATTTACTAATATTCCTGACCCATTCAAACCCCATTATTTCAAGTCTACCAATCTGGTGCTGTGTCAATGAACCACGTGGACTCTTTCCCTCTTGTATTTGACTGTGATAGCACCTTAGATTACTGCACCATTTACCGAGAGATTTATACTCGCTTCCTGGAGTACTGGGGGGATTGCAATGTCCATTTTTCGCCTTGAACTTGGAAAGCTCAATAAACCTTTCCTCAAACGATTTCCTCTTGAGTGGTTTCAGCACAGGAGCTAGATGGTGCTTTTGATGTTTTATCAAATCTCCCAATTTCAACACACCAATCCCTTCTTGAGATTCCCGTTTCCTCTCCTTTTCTCTGCGTATCATTTCCTCTTTCATTTTTCTCTTCTTACTGTTTTGGTGTTCTTTCGCAGCGATTGTGGAATCACTATTATCACTCACCTCTCGCACGTAGGGCGACACTGCACTTGTCTTCAGCAGAACCTCTGAGAGCTATAATGCCAGGAAGCAACACATCAAATTTGTTAGATCCACTGAGGAATACGATATACTTCCGGCATACAGAAATATTCCTGCCTCCGTGTCAGTCGTACTCATAAACAGGAAATGACATTTAACTTACCGTTTCGTCGAGATCCCTTCGACATGCTAAGCACTTATCAACTTTCCACAGTCTAAGATTAGTGTCACTATTGAAACAGGTTCTGCAGAATCGGTGAAGGCATTCAGGTCGTAAAATGGTGTGGTCCTTGCCAGCACGAGTCTCGAGACAGATGCTGCAACATTGAAAGTCTTCGGGTAATGATGCGGATGGTGCGGGAGGAGCAGTAGCAGAGACGTCTAGCTTTGAGACGCACTGCTGCCGATGAGAACATATCAGTAATACTTCTGACAGCTGTTGTACAATATCAGGAGGAAGTAAAGCATAGAATTTGTCAGATCATGATACACCAACACGAACACGGAAATAAAGAACGTTATCCCCAGCTGGTGGCAGGTAGGTTTCAACTTACCGTTTCATCTAAGTCATTTTGACATGGAAGACACTTATCCAATTTCCATAGCCGAAGATTGTCTTCCTCGTTGAAGCAGGTTCTGCAGAATCGGTGAAGGCATTCAGCTCGTAAAATGGTGTGATTCTTGTTACGATGTAATCTGAGACAGATGCTACATTGAACTGTGCAAAGAGGTTCCGGTAATGATGCAGATGGTGCGGTAGGAGGTTTCGAGATATTCAGCTCCTGCTGACGAGAGCTTCGAGATGACATTAATTTATTATCAGTTGATGGAAAAAATTATACAGTATTGTATGCGGATCGGGATTAGGGCTGGTAAGTTGTGTATCTGCGACTGTAATGCTGCTTGTGATTCTTCGTGTAACACTGAGAAGAGCTGAAAGGATCGTTCCAAAAAATAACGCCCAATCCAATAAGTCTTAAAATGGAGTGTTTTGCAAGGTTCATGTCTTGGTCTATTATTTTAATAAACCCATCCCCGTGTATAAGAGCATGAATGAATGATTTAGATCCATTGCTGGTCAGCAGTAATACAAAAATAACATGTGTCAACGTATTAATTTAAGTGAGTACAAAAACTTTCCATTCAGGCGGGATAGCTATTGATGGAAGGTGGAAGGTCTAATCAGGTCTAATCAGGTCTAATCCCGATTTAAATCCTTTATTTTTGTCAGATCCGTTTCAGTCCGTTTTCTGTTTTCTGTACCACGGTGGTTACGTACCACACACTTAAATTTGAAGTTCGGTTCGCTCGTAAGTTATCCCTTTTCACATGAACATTACAAGCCGCTGCTATGATACAACAGTAGTGCATGCTGTATCTGTATTCTTTCAAGCTATCATCCAATGCTAAATCAAGTAGTCGTTTTTCCCATTCAACCTATTTAATTCTCCGTATGTTCATGTAGTGATATTGTCATTTAGCGGTTTCATTGATGTGAATTCAGCCATTTTTTTATCCGATCTAACTGACGACTCTAATCATTTATGCTAAAATAGCTAATACCGTAGTTGAATATTTATTCTCATCAATTCTTGTTCACTCTTATTTACATTATATTTATTCAAGCACCATCTTCATCCAAGTAACTTGGGTTCTTCTGCTACTCATCGTGATCTACATTCAAACAATGTCGTCAGCAATGTATGCTGCCGTTTGACGGAAAATGAGTGAAAGAAAGAATTCTCAATTTTAGATGACACTCCAAGTATCACCTAGGAAAATTATCCAGTCCTATCTCATTCCTCCTCATCCTCCATGAACACTCTCTTCACTCCGCGAGATGTCAATTCAACCCCTATGCGTTGATGAAGGAAAGGCCGAGTGACGTTAGTTCACGTTTGTACATTTATTGCAAAGAAAACGATTAACAATGCGAAACTAACCAACAAAATTTTCATCACATTCAGTACCGCCAGTAATATCTCTAGTGTTCTTCTTCGTCTTCTTCTGCACAATTTTTCTGCCCATAATCCCTGCTCTCTGCCTCTTCTGCTTCAAAAACTCAATCTGTCCAGTAACCACTGCTTCATCAGAATCAATGTCCATTTGTCCATCACCCTTCATACATTTCTTCACACTGATGGTTCCCTCAGTAACATCTTCCATCATGTTCAAGAAAGTCATTGTAATCCTTCTCCTCTTTCTCCACTGATTCGACATATTGTCAATTTTCTTCTTCAGCGCCTTCCTGCGCTTCTCATTTTCCTTGAACCCGAACGAGATCTCAACCTTCCCTCTAAGCCCCTCAACCTCTTCTTGCAAATTTTCCATAATCCCATCCAGATCCGCATTCGTTGGCTCCGACAGCAACTGCACCGTTTCGCCCAACATCCCCTTGGAACGATCATTGAGACCCTGAAACTCATTCTTGCCAACCTCATGAGACGAAAGCAGCTCATTCCTATCTTCTGCAAACATACCATCCCCATTATTGAACAACTTCTTATAGTCCACAAAGTAGAGAGTTGCATTCACACTCCTTCCCTCTTTGCAAATCATGGATCCATCGAATTCCCCACCTGGCAGATGTAACTTCGCCTTCTTTTTAGGCTTGCTGTCGCCATCTTCATCATCGTCACTATCTGCAAATTGTGTTTCAGCGTTGAAGTTCCCCAATGTCATGTCAGTAAGGCATATTTTGAGGATACTGTTCGGAATGACACCTTGGAATGCCTGGTGAATTGGAAGTTTCAAAGAGTGTAAGCGGACATGAGATTGAGATTTAAAAATATATCCATTTATATATATATGTATAAACGCATTGCAAATACAACAAATGGACCAAACTCACCTCGTACAACTGCGTAATATTCATAGGCTGGAACGCATCATTGCTCCGTTCGAAAATCATTTTCTTCGCTTCAGTTTTGTCCACCACAATCTTTCCATTCCCTCCCATACGCCGACTGGCCTTTCTCCAATCTTCCAACACTTTGGAAGACTTGGAAAGGATGGGAGAGGGAGTCACCATTGATTTAGCAGTGATTTTGGAGGAGGGTTTGAGGGAGGATGGCGGCGGCGTCTTGGTCTGCACCTTTCGTTTCGCCTTCTTGACCGATGATGGTGGTGGATCCAGGGACGAAGCATCACTACTGACGCTGGCACTGGCACTGGTACTGGCTCCCTCAGGAACTTTGACCGAGGGGGCGCATTCGTCATGATCGACATCAGCGGCCCCATCCATTTCAACGACAGCATCACCTTCCATATCTCCATTTTCATGAATGGGAATAGCTGGCATTGCAGGATTGTACTGTCCCGTACACATTTCTATCATGATCTTACGGTGCTCCATGGTAATGAAGTTGACGGGGATCTCCTCCTTTGTCTCTGGCCAGCCGTCATAATCTTGTTCTTGGCAATCGATGCAGCTATGCCAAATGGATTCTGGGTCCAAGCTCGAGATGTAGGTGACGCATGCGAGGAGAGGACAATTTTTGGTCATGCATTGTGTTGGAGTTGGGGATTGGAGTTGGGAAATTGAGAAGATGTGTTTGAGGTCCCATTGTTCTTCTTCTTCTTCTTGATCGTCGCCTTGTTGTCCGGCTTCCACATGAGCAGGGGTGACTTCATCTTCAACTTCATTACTTTCAACTCCATCTCCATTCACTTCTTCTGGGTTTGCAGTAGTTTCTAGCTCGCGCCCTTGGTCTTGCTCGTGTTCGATATTGCTGCCCTTGCTATGATCGGAAGTGGATTCTAAAAGAGCATCAGCGCTGCCGTCTTGTTTCTGTTTGCTTGTTGCCATTCTTGATTCGTTCTGCCTTTCTTGACTAACAAGATTGAAAATGTGGACCGAATGGATCATGTCATGCAAACAACAATCAGTCAGTCAGTCATTCCATTCAACAGAACAATATAACATATATACAATATCAATCGATTCAAAGGCGACGAGATGATTCACGCGCATGACATGGAATACAAGGCTTTGCTTGAAGATCGATCAATTCATCGATTGCCGGACGAGAATCGAAATCAAATTTGAGATACTTCTCCTTCCTTTCCCCAATCTATAGATTCACTTACAGTGCTGGATATAGATACTGATATGGATACTGATATGGATACTGATGAAGCTGTTGATGTGGTGTTGAACAGCAATGTGTGAGGGGTAAGGTCAGGAGTAAAGTGAATTGAGTTTAATAGGCGTTACTTCTACTTACTTGCGATTTCGAAAGAGGAGAGAGTGTCAAAAAAGAAGCGACAGGAACATTGATTTTGGCGAATCGCTTGTCACTATAACCTATTGTATGAATACTAGTACCTGATGTATATATTATGACAAGAGTAAAATTCTTTAGAACGCAAAAGATGTTGTTGTTGTTGTTCATACTTATAAAGAGAAGAGATCAGTCAAGGATCAGTGATCAATAATCATCTTCCATATTGTCTTGAGGAGGAAGCATCTGAACAAGATATATCACTATCAAAACCAATGCGACCAATTCCAACCATTCTAGTTTCTGACGATGTTTTATTCCTACTAGACTGAACAGAAATTTGTTCTCTTTCACGTTTCCAAGCTTCAAACATTTTCAATTCATTTGCATCCACCAACGCCACTCTGATGCCTTCCATAGTACTAGTTGCCGTAATTCTCGTTGTCCGTGATATTGTCGCATTACTTTCATCTTCATCTGCAGTTGACAATCGACCCTTTCTATTCTTCATCTCTGCCACAGAGATTTCACCCTCTTCGCGTACGGCCTCTAATGAACTACAATTGCTTCTAGAAGAATCATTCTCATCTTCTTCCTCTCCCACCAACCCATCATCGTCCGTCATATCATCCATGTCAGAATCATTTCCAACATCACGGCCAGCACCAACCTCAGTCTCTTGAAAATAAATCTTGGGACCATACCTCAAAATAATCGTGACCAGAATGCAAGAATATCCCGAGACGAAATACAACCTCCCCCCGCATCCCGTACCTATAGCGGCACTCAACCAAACCCCAGCAGCCGTGGTCAATCCATGGACTTCATGCCTCTCATCCTTCCGTCCCGTCCCCACGGTCCCTTTCCAGATTAACCCTGCTCCCAAAAATCCACATCCGGAGGGAATTGCCGCTGTCACACGACTCGAGTCCCATCCCATGGTACTACCCTTGAACGCCAATTGGGAGCTGATGGTGAAGAAACAGGCTCCCAGGGATACCAGGCCCATGGTTCGGACTCCGGCTGGTCGATCGGAGCTCCGTCTCTCGAATCCGATTGCTCCCCCCATCATGACAGATAAGAACATTCGTCGGCAGCAGTCTGCTTCTTCCATGGTCAGGTATAGTAAGAATGGAAGGCGCTGGTAGTGGCATGGATCATTGTTGTAATCTGGGTTTTCATATTTATTATTTGCTTGCAGCATGATGGTGGTGGAATTGGAGTACATGTCTATTTCTTCCGAGTAGTCGTAGGTGGGGCACCATTGTGTTTTGGTCATTGTTTTAGTGAGTATGAGGGATCCGAATAGGATCAGGAATGTGTAACATATCACAGCTAGGATCATGGCTTTCGTGAATAGGTGTGCCTGGCGATGAGAGAGAGAATATGTGGGAAGTAAGATAACTTCTTGGTGAATGAAAGAAGCGTATAACGTATAATATAACTCAAAAACACTAGAGAATCGGCATTTCACCTTTTGCTGGTTCATTATTGTCAATTGATCTTTGCCAATGCATGTACTTCAACTTACCAGCCCGCCATGGCCAATGATGGAAGCATATGGATCCGAGCGACTGGAGCGTCCACTCCGCCTCGTCCTATATTGCTCTTGTCTACTATTCCTGCTCTTGTTTTCCTGCATGCGAATACTTGTATCTCTATTATGATGGTCCCTATTATGCATATTCTTGGCAGCATGATCTTTGTTTCGCCATTCCTGATAGTTGCTTTCGTTTATATCCATGCTGGGGGGAATATTTTCATTATTTGGCAGTGACCCATAGTAGGAGGGTTTCAGAGGACGAGGAGATGATTCGTCTGCTGATAATTGGAATGAGCCCTTCTTCTTAATCTGTCTTATTTCTTCGTTGGTCTGTTGGCTATGATGGTGCTCCTCCATTTTGTTTGGTGGTGTGAGGGTTTCTGGGTTCGAAATTGGATTTTCTTGTTTGGAGATTGGAGATTGCTAGATTGGAGATTGGAGGTGCATTAATGTTCAATGTTTAATGTTGGCATGTAAAATTTTCAAAGAAGTTTCACAAATCTGTCTTCAAAGACTACAAGGCTATTTAAACTAGGCCCGCCGGTATAGTGCGGCTTTATAATGCCTGATGTGCGCGCTCCGCACGTGCGGGCCGCACAAAAATTCATCTAGTAACAAAGACTAACAAACACATTTGTTGGCGCCAACTTGACCAACGA
>Ga0306864_1000160_pt1 | contig 32849 bp, 25 predicted proteins | sample AntRauTorckE5430_FD_190448 | JGI IMG/M metagenome (GOLD analysis project Ga0306864, IMG submission 190448) | Saline lake microbial communities from Rauer Islands, Antarctica - Metagenome Torckler E5 #430 (v2) (version 2) | ecosystem: Environmental > Aquatic > Non-marine Saline and Alkaline >...
CAAAAGCGAAGCGTCTAAAAGGCCATAGGCCGTCCAAAAGCGAAGCGTCTAAAAGGCCATAGGCCGTCCAAAAGCGAAGCGTCTAAAAGGCCATAGGCCGTCCAAAAGCGAAGCGTCTAAAAGGCCATAGGCCGTCCAAAAGCGAAGCGTCTAAAAGGCCATAGGCCGTCCAAAAGCGAAGCGTCTAAAAGGCCATAGGCCGTCCAAAAGCGAAGCGTCTAAAAGGCCACAGGCCGTCTAAAAGCAAAGCGTCTAAAAGGCCATAGGCCGTCTAAAAGAGAAGCGTCTAAAAGGCCACAGGCCGTCTAAAAGCAAAGCGTCTAAAAGGCCATAGGCCGTCTAAAAGAGAAGCGTCTAAAAGGCCACAGGCCGTCTAAAAGCGGAGCGTCTAAAAGGCCATAGGCCGTCCAAAAGCGAAGCGTCTAAAAGGCCACAGGCCGTCCAAAAGCGAAGCGTCTAAAAGGCCACAGGCCGTCCAAAAGCGAAGCGTCTAAAAGGCCACAGGCCGTCTAACGCCCTCCTTGCTTACTAGCATTACGCCCAACCCGGTGCCAATTAATTCCTTTACCGATGCTCCCTTCTTTAATGGAGAACCAGACAAAGAGTGGCTTACCGAGGATATGGTCTTCCGGCACAAAGCCCCAGATGCGGCTATCTTCTGAGTTGTGGCGGTTATCGCCCATCATCCAGTAGTAGTCTTGCTTGAAGGTATACTCGGTGATTTCTTTTCCGTTGAGGTAGTACTTGCCGCCTTTGGTTTCGTAGCTCGGATTTTCGTCGTAGACGCTGATGGCACGCCAGTAGAGGCGGTGGGTGGCGTCGTCGAGCTTAATCGTCATGCCTTTGGCGGGAAGGGTGATTGGTCCGTAATTATCAACCGACCAGTTACCATAGTACCTGGTGTCGTGGGGGTACATCCGAACGCCTCCCTCTGAGGTTTTGTCGGTGTGGATAATGCTAATGGACGGATTCTCCGCCTTCATCTTTTCGATCTGGTCGTCGTTCAAGAAGAAGGTCATATTTCCCTCCCGGTCCTGGTAGTAGTCTTCGGCGCTGATGCCCCAGTCGGACCACTTATCTGATATCTCTGCCGGAGCAGGGCTGACGATATAGCTGAACTGTATGTTTTCGGGATCAGCTACTGGCTCCCCGTTAATGATCACCTGGCGGTCTTTGATCTCGAGACGTTCGCCTGGTAAACCTACGGCACGCTTAACGTAGTGGTCACGTTTGTCGCGCGGGCGGGTGGTCAGTTTGTAGAAGCCGTTGGTAATGGCGCGTTCCGTCCTTTGGGGAATCATTCCACCGGCGCGTAGCTCGAATGGGTAATGATTACGGCCGGGGGTGATGTAGACACTGTCTCCAGCGGGGACATTAAAGACCACCGGATCGTAACGGTCAACGGCTTCGAGGGCGGGGAGACGACGGTAAGGTAGCTCGGCTCCTTCGATGTAAGATTCTCCACCAATGAAGGGTGCCCGGTTATGAGCCAGCGGAATCATCAGGATGGTTTCCGGCAGGCGGAGACCGTAGTGGACCTTGGAGACGAAGAGGAAGTCCCCCACGTTGAGGTTACCCTCCATCGAGGGCGTCGGGATGATGTAGGATTCGATCAGCAGTAAGCGGATCATCGCTGCGGCGAAGATGGCAAAGACGGCCGCCTCAGCCCACTCGCGGTAGAACGGCTTCTCAAAATCGCGGTAAGCGCCGTAGACTTTATTGATTTCTCGTTTGTCACCGGTTTTTTCAGCAACCGCGAGGTCATTACGGAAGGCACGTTCTTTTACGAGGATAGGTCCCTCATATTTAAAATCGTCCCGCTTACCCATCAAACCAAAGTAACCCCAAGAGGCGATGACGGATAAAACGTGTTCGCCAAAATTGAAGCGGCCGAAAGAGCGGCAGAGGTCCACCATTAAAGCAGCGAAGATGAATACGTTGAAATAGGGAATCAGCAGCAGCAGCGCGTGCCACGGCTTGCGCCCAACCAGTTCGGCCACCACCATCATGTTCTTGATAGGAATCAGCGCCTGGTTAGCGGATTTTCCAGCCTTTGGGAAAAGCTTATAAAGCGCGGCGCTGAGGCCGACGTAGCCGAGGAGAAGTACCCAGGTGAGCCAAGTCATTTGTTAGTCTTTTAGACCTTTAGTCTGTTAGTAGCCAGCCTTAAAAAACGGATAATGGTATTAACCCGCATCCGTTCCTTTTGGCCTTGGCGACCGCGAAGATAAGAAAATGCAGCACGTGCCGGACACCAACCAGACCGTCAATAATTACTTCTCGACAAAACCCTCCAGCCAGAGCTTGTGGCCGCCGCGGTGCTCATGGAAAAAAACCTTGACGTACTTCCGGAAATAACCGACGTTCATCGCGTCGTAGATGACGTTAATCGATCCTACCTCGCCCGGGGCGACGGGTACGTTCTCCCATTTAGTAGCCGTACAGCCACAGCCAGCGCGGACATTATCCACAAAAATTGGCGCGTCGGTAAGGTTCCGAAATTTGAAGACGTGTACGTGGTCTTCGCCCTGCGGGATATCGCCTATATCCACGGTGGCTTCTCCCAGCCATTCTACGGGAATTTCTGAGGGGATAGCGACCAGGTTCAAGCCAATCAGTAGGGAAAACAGGTAGATCATAAGGCAAAGTTATTGGGTTGGTCTCAGTTTATTAGGTTATTGAATCGGCGTTTCTCAGCCTCTCCCGGCCCCTCTCCTCGGAAAAGCTTAGACGGAACAGGCGGAAAATAATCATGAGAACCTCCGCTGGAGGCGCTTCGCTTCGGGTAAACGTCGGCAGCAAGTCTAAATTTTGTTAAGAAAACCCTATACTTGTTTTCCCACTCAATCAAACCGGGAATAAAGCGGTTTACTAGTCGAACCATCAAAACTAAAACAATGAAAAAGTTACTTTTCGTCTTCCTATTTATCTTCGGTGCCACCACTACCGCTTCCGCTCAGGTTGTTGTTGACGGCGTCAACATCAATAACCTCGAGGAGGTTGCCATGATCCGAATGATCGCCCAGGAGCGTTTTCTCTCCAATAAAGTGACCATCTTCATCGATTACGGTCAGAGCGTCCAGGGCGGTAGCCGCCAACGCATGGAAGTCATCAGCCCTAACGACGGCGACCGCATCAAGTTTAATTCAGTGATGCACGCCGTTAACTACCTTATCAGCAACGGTTGGAACTACCAAGAAGCTATGGTACTGCCTAGTGAAGGTAATGCTTCTACTACTGGTGGTAGCACGCAGTACTTGTTTGTTCGGAGGCAATAGACGCTCCTGCGTAACGAAAAATTCTGATTGGGACGGTTCGCTTTGCGGACTGTCCCTTTTGTATTTTATGGTAAGCACCCAGGACAAAGAGGAAGATCATTATCCTAGCTTTCGTTCAAAAAAGCAGACCTTTCCGCCAGCTCTACAGCCTATTAATTCCGCTTATTTCTCCCTCCACGGTGGTACGTTAGTTACCAAAACAACCTGGTAAACCCCTAATTTCCATGAGTATACTCCCCGCAAAACCCGAAGATAGCCAGGCCATCGCCGATATCTTCAACCAGTACCTCGGCATAGCCACCATGGTTCTGGAGCCACGCTCCGCAGCGGATTACCAGACAATCATTGAAGCAGAAAACTGTGCCATTTTCGTAACAAAGGACGGAGCTGAAGTAGTTTCCGGCTTTGCCTACGTGACACCTTACAGCGATCGTGGTGGGTACGCACTGGCTGGCGAAATCACCGTTTTCATAACAGCAAGCGCAAAGGGGAAAAGATACGGTAGTTACTTATACGATGAGTTGCTTCCCGTGGCCGACTCGCTCGGCTACCGTCACCTTACTGCAAAAATATGGGCCAATAACGGCAATAGTATCCGTTTCCACGAGAGCTTTGGATTTCGGCTGGTAGGTACCCAGGTTGGTATCGGGTTCGTTGGGCGTAAGCGAATTGATACGGTTATTATGGAGCGGGTTTGGTGAGGGGTAGGAACTGAGAACTAGTACAGTTCCTAGTTTCTAGGCTGGCACCAAGAAAGTCTTACGGATATTCGAGACCGAGTCCGCATATTCCTCCTTAGCGACCATGGCCTTCCACTCCGGGTGCGGGCCGAAGCGTCCCCAGCTTTCGTTGCGGTCTTCCATGTCTTTGAAGTGGAGCATGTAGACGAGGCTTGGGCAGTAAGGGCCGGAGATCATTTTGCCGAAGAAGACCGGGTTCAGGCCGACCTTTAAGAAGAGCTTAATCTCTTCGTTGTTGAACATGGATATTTTGCGGCGGACGGCGTCTTCGCTGTAGCCTTCGTAGGTGCGTAGTTCAAAAATTCCGGCCTCAGTACCGGGGTCGGCTACGCGGGGCATGCCCTGAAAGGCGTGAAGTAGTTGGGAGGTAAAGCGGTTATATACTGGCTTTGCGGCTGGTACTGCGTTGTATTTCGCAGCCGCTGTCTGATGGTCAGTATCGGCATTCAGGTATTGGGCTTGGAGGTAGACGTCAGCATTCGGATAAGCCGTGAGCACCCAGATATTTGCTGGATCGGAGTTCCCCATTTCCTTCATGATGCGTGGACTAGAACAGCCAAGGCGCTCTAGGGCGGGGCTGTAGACGTCGCGCAGGTAGTCCATCAAAACACCACTGCCACTGCCCCCGAATTTGATTTCGTAGGTGCGTAGTTCGATTAGTTGGCGGGGCTCGTCGGTTGAACTAGTAGTGGTTGCGCCGAGGGCAAATGGGATGGCGGCGGTGGTAGCGGCGGCTAAGAATTTTCTTCGTTGCATGACTTTACTGATTTGTTTAGAGGTAACGGGGGGGTCTATACTTTATTGGACCTGGAATCGAGCTCTAGACCAACTCCTTTCCTACTCGAAAAATAGTGGTAGGCTACTGGTGTAAAGTAAGCTAGAGTTATGGACTTACTACCCAACGCGTGCACCATTCTCCACCGGCGTATCCGTTCGCAACAGATTAACGGCTTTGTCATCACCAACTGCTCCAAGGATTAGGCACTCACTCATAATGTTAGCAATCTGCTTCGGCGGGAAGTTTACCACGGCGATTACCTGGCGGCCAACTAACTCCTCTGGTTGGTACAAGTCAGTAATCTGCGCAGAGGTTTTGCGCTGCCCCAGCGGGCCAAAGTCGATGACCAGAATGTAGCTGGGATTGCGGGCTTCGAGGAATGGCTTTGCGGAGAGGACGGTGCCTGCGCGAATGTCTACGCGGGTAAATTCTGGCCAGCTTAGAGGGACTTCATTATTCATGACTCAAAATTACATCCTAAGTACTCGTACAAAACCAATGCGCTATATTTTTGCTGACTCATTTGTGCCCTACCGAGGCAAAAAACGTAGGCAACGCCGTAGCGTTGGCGAGGCTTTTTTACGAAGGTTAGGGTACAAATGAGACGCATAAAGTAGTGCGATTAGTTTTGTACGGGTACTTATTCATCATTTCCGACGGAAGAGCAATGGGAGCAAATACAGCGCAAAACACCCAACAACCTCCACCAAAGTAACCCCCAATAAATCAGCGTACTTCCCCGTAGAAACCGTCAACCAGTCCGGCCAGTAGCCGAAGACGAGGATGAAACCACAGAGCAAACCAAAGCCGACGGAGAGCCAAAAGCTCAGCGGCGGCACCTTCAACCACCACAGGCAGAAGACAGGAGCCAAACCGGCCACCATCGCTCCGGAGACCGTCGTTGCGGATAAGATTTCGGGGTTTAGGAAGACGGGGACGGTACCGAGGATGGTGATGACGATCATGGCAATGCGACCTTTTGAAACGATTACCTCATCATTTTTATCAAATGAGGGTTCTGTGCCTGATTCACCGTTCGCACGTGTGCGAATGAGCGAAGCCCCCTCTCCGACCTCCCCCTGCACCCGCGCCCCGCCGCCCAGGTCCACCACCGCCAACTTAGAAAAACTCGTAAACGTAGAGTCCAGCGTACTAGCCGCCGAGGTAATCATGATGAAATTCATCACCAGCAAAATCGGTCCGCCCAGCAGCTTGGCAACCTCTACCGGAGCCTGCCCTTCTACGCCCGCAATACCTCCGTAAACACCAACTACGCTAAACAAAAGAATGCAAATAAAGCCAATCGGAGCCGCCCACATAAAAGCCTTCAGCGTTGTCTTAGGATCACTCAAAAAGCCCCGGTCCGTCATCACCGGATCGTGGAAGGGATAGCTGAAACTCTGGAGAATGGCCACCAATAGCAGGTTGCCGCCCGTAGCCAATGTCCACTCGCCGGAAGTAAGAATCGGAGCGACATCGTATTCGACCCTCGGCAAAATGGCCAACAGAATAACCGTAATGAGTACCCCAAAAAAGGCCATCTGGATCACATCGGTAATAATAGAAGAAGACATCCCGCCCTTCAAACTATACGCCAGGGTTAATACCGTAAACACAAGAATAGCGGCGTAATAAGCCACATCCCCTACCCCACCAAAGTAACTCCCAATCACCATCGTATTCGACCAAACCTCATTGAACAAGCGAAAACATATTAATAAAGAAAACAATACCATCGCCGACTTCCCAAAGCGCGTCTCCAGAAAGTGGTGAATGCTTCTAAATCCACCAACGGTCCGCATTTTATAGATCACCCAACCCGCCACGGCGAAACCCAAATAGTATGCCGCATACGCGACGCCGCCCACCAAACCGAAGGCCAAACCAAGGTTAGCGGCATTGGTAATCGACTTGGCAAACAACCAACTGATCACCAGGCTACTGACCAACGCGATGGTAGAAGGAGCACGGTCTTTTTTCGCACCGCCGAAGAATTCTGCGGCCGTACGGGCAAGAGGGGCTACTACAAATAGTAGTAGGCTGCTGCCGATTACTAGTAGCCATTGGAGGAAGGTGATGTTATCGATGGGAAGGAGGGTTATGAGCTAGGAATTAGGGAACTAGGGAACTAGGAGCTAGGGAACTAGAGAGCTAGGAGCTAGAGAACTAGAGAGCTAGGAACTAGAGAACTAGGAATTAGGAATTAGGGAACTAGAGAGCTAGGAACTAGAGAACTAGGAATTAGAGAACTAGGAATTAGGGAACTAGAGAACTAGGAGCTAGAGAACTAGTTTTCTAGCTCCTAGCTCCCTAATTCCTAGCTCCTAGCTCCTATTCCAAGTCCCACCAAACCGGCACATTAACCGAATTACCATCCGTAGCAGCGGCAGCTGCCTGGTAATTCTCAAAATTAAGTGCCTGCTCATCACTCGGGTAGGGCATCCGTACGGGATAAAGACCAGCGTTCAAACTGGCATCCGCCGGTTTGAGGGCAGGAAAACCGGTACGCCGCCATTCCGCCCAGCCTTCGTAAGCGTTACCGATATTGGCGATCCATTTCTGGGTAATTATTTGCTCCAGGCCATTAACCGGGTTGTAAGCACCAGGCCCGGTTGTTAGGTAACCATCTGGCATACTGGTATTCCAGTAATCAAAAGCTTGCTGAACGGCAAGGTCGTAATATTCCTTAGCGCTGATGGTGCCCACAAAGCCGCGTTGGGCTGCTTCCGCAATCAAGAAATTAGTTTCCCAGGCAGTCATGAAATTGAAATCAAGATCACCGGTATTCTCACGAAATACGGTACCTGGCCGGGCAAAGTTATCCGGTACGATGGCATTGGTGGCGTCGATACCGTTGATAATACCGCTGAAGTCACCGCTGGCCGAACTTGGACGATAGAGTGTCGCTACCCGGGGGTCGTTCAATGCTGCGAAGATCTCCTCGGCGGTCTCACTCATCAAAAAGACGTTAAAGATGCCGACCCTAGCCGTAGCGAAAGGGAAACTATTCGGCGGGCCACCAGTAAAATCAAAAGTGGCATTTTCAGCGTTTTCATCAATGATCGGGTCCGTAAATGCAGTAAAAATAAAGGCATCCCGAATAACGTCATTATTAATCGGCCCGGACATCTTCATCAAAGCTTTTAGCCGTAGGCTATTGGCAAATTTTTTCCATCCCTGCAGGTCACCATTAAAAAGGATATCACCACTCAGCGATTGCGCTCCCTGGTAACCGTTCATTACAAAAACGGCGTCGGTTAGTAAATCATCAATAGTGCTATAAATATTCTCTTGCCGATCGTACGCAGGTTTAGTGACGCCGGTAGAACGACCAGAAAATGCTTCGGAAAAAGGTACGTCTCCGTACATATCCGTCAGCGTCATAGCCAAGTAGGCTTTCATTACTAATGCAGGGCCTTCGTAAACCGCCTGCGCAGGATTTTGGCGACTTAGCTCCAGAATAGTTTCGTTGTCGCGAAGGGCAGTGTACAAAATCGGCCAGGGGTTACCACCTTCCTGTGGCGAGCTGAGCGCGTGCCGGTCAAAAAGGTTGAAATCGATCATCGAAAAGTGCTGGCTCAGCAAATTTCCAGCGACGAAACCTTCATAACTCATAGCGTCACCGTAGCCGTAGAGTACCTGGCGGAGTAGCAGTTCGGGCTGTACTTCGCTGGGGGCATTTTCGTTGGTATTTATCGCTTCAAAGTCTTTGGTGCAAGCGGTGAAGAGGAAGAGTATAGAAAGTAGTCTTATTGTATTTTTCATTGTATTTTTTTGGCGCGAACGCAGGAACAAAGAAGGCTTTTGGGCTGGTTCCCCGTGCCTAAAGGCACGGGGAACCAAAAGGCTAAAATTCCACCCCAAGATTAAGTCCGAAACTCCGAGCAGACGGATAAGCAATATCCTCTACCCCACCAATAATGTTCTGCCCCTGAATAGCAAACTGCTCAGGATCAAAGTGGGGGATTTCAGAGAAAGCATACAGGTTACGGCCAATCAGACTGATGCTCAGACTGCCCAGTCCGTTGAGGAAGGTATCGTTGAGCTGGAGCTGGCCGAGACGATAGGTCAAGGACACTTCGCGAATTTTGAGGTAGCTCGCGTCGTAAACGTTGTTCTCCTCATGGTTGCGGTTGTAGAAGCTGCGGTAGTAACTCTCCGCCGAAACTGGAGTTGTATTTTGCGTGTAGACCAGATTATCACTCGTTCCGGTACTCTGGACACCTTCAATCACGAAGCCTTCTGCCGGACGGTTAACCGTCTCCTCCAGCTGACCAGCCACACCGGCAAGAGCGAGGGTACGCGAAACAATTTCACCGCCCTGCCGCCAGTCCAGCAGCACACCAAGGTCGAAGTTCCCTATGCGTACGTTGTTCTGAAAACCGAGGATAAAGTCCGGGTTAGCATTCCCCAGTTTCTTCAGGTTGTTATCAGCGATGAAGCCGCCGCTCCTGTTCAGCACCAGGTCTCCGGCATCGTTGCGCAGGTAGCCCGTTCCCCAGATGTCACCAATTTCACCTCCTTCTTCGACGATGAAGAAAACCGTCTGATTTACCGAGTTGTAGACGCGGCTGAAGGCCAGCGTAAAGCGATCCGTCCCCTCCGGTAGTTCCTCCACCGTCGCTTTATTGGTACTGAAGTTGAAGCGGCTCGTCCACTTGATCTTATTGTTCCAGACCGGGCGGAGGCTCAAAACAGCTTCCAGACCGCTGGCGCTCACCTTACCACCGTTCACGATCTGCTGGCGGTAGCCGGAAGAGAGCGGGACGGGTAAGCTGAGGATCTGGTTCTCAGTCGTCTGGTTGTAGTAAGTAACGTCCAAACCAATACGGTCGTCGAGGAAGCGGGCGTCGAAGCCAACTTCAGCGCTGGTCGTCGTCTCGGGAACAAGTCCTGGGGCAGCAAGTACGGCCTGTTCGGAAAAAGTTGGTTGGCCACCGAAGGGCGTCTGCGCCACAAAGGTCGAACTAGTCCGGTAAGGATCGGTATCGTTGCCCACCTGCGCCCAGTTCGCCCGTAGTTGCAGGAAGCTAACCTTATCCGGCATACTGAAGACCCGCTTGGGCAGGAAGCTGAGGCTTACGGACGGATAGAAGAAACTGGTATTGTCCGCATTCGTCGGCGTAGCAAGGGCGGAAGACCAGTCGTTGCGGCCGGTAACGTCCATAAAGAGGAAGTCTTTGTAACCGAACTTAGCAAGGCCATAGACACTGTTGATTCGCTTATTAGCGACCTGGTCGAAAATCTCCACCGGGCTGGCGGCGTTGCTCAAACGGAAGATGCCGGGCTGGGCGAGCGTGTTGGCCTGGCTCTGGGTATTCCGTGCCTGCTGGTCGAGTCGGTTTCCGCCAGCAAGGAGGTTAACGCTGAAGTTACCACTGAGATTCGGGCGGTAGTCCAGCAGAAAGTCAGTATTGACCTCCCGGTAGAAGACATCGTTCTCCGCGTAACCGCCCTGGCTGAAGCGGTTGGTGCTGAAGTTGCGGCGAAACTGGCGCGTCTCGTCGCTGTAGTCCATTCCGGAACGGATCGTCGCCTTTAAGGTCGGGCTGAATTCATAGCTGGCCGAGAGGTTGCCGAAGAGTCGGTCCCGGTTAAAGCTGTTCCGGTTTTCCTGGAGGATGAAGAAGGGATTGTCGAAAAAAGTATAGTTGAAACTGTACTGCTGGGTGCCTTCCAGGCCGGGCTGCCAGTAATCGCGGAGGCTCTCGGTGTTGGATTGGCGGCCGTACCATGCGGTGAGGCTGTAGCCGATGTTTTCGGAACCGTAACCCGCAGCGGGCCGGTTGTCGGAGTTAGAGTTTACGTAGTTGAAGTTGGCGTTGACGCGCAGCCTCTTCGTTGGGCGGAAGCGAAACTTCCCGGACAAGTTCTTGCGCTTCAGGTTAACGCCGGGGATATAGCTGTCGGAACGCAAATCAGCGGCAGAGAGGCGGAAGTCGCCAAAGTCGCCGCCGCCGCTGATGGAAAGACTGTTGATGGCGGTGGTACCCGTTTCGTAGAAGCCGGTGATGTTGTCCGGGTTGCTCACCCAGGGTGTCAGGGTAATGGGTAGACCGCCGTGAACCGCCACGTCGCCACCACGGACGACCGAGCCATCGGGCAGCGTTACCGGACTGTCGAACTGAGCGACGTTGAGGCCGATGTCGAGTTCCGGGCCGTAGCTGTAGGTGATGTTGTCGGATGTACCGGCGCCGAGGCCGTCCACGAATTCAAACTGGCCACCCTGGCCCTGACCAAATTTGTTCTGGACGCGCGGCAGCTGAAACGGACTGTCGACCGTAAAGCTAGAGTTGAAACTGATGCCCAGGCCTTTCTTTCGTCCACCAGATTTAGTAGTAATTTGTACAACACCGTTGGCGGCGCGGGTACCGTACAGCGCCGCAGCGGAAGCACCTTTTAGTACGCTGACGGATTCGATGTCGGCGGGGTTGACCTCCATGGCGCCGTTACCAAAGTCGACTTCCTGGAAGCCGGCGGCGGCCTCGCTCGTCAGGTTGATGATGGTATTATTGTTGATCGGCGTACCGTCCACAACGAAGAGTGGGTTGTTGTTGGTGAACGACGTTTGGCCGCGGATAATGATCTGGCTGGTGGAGCCAACGCCCGTTGCACCGGCGGTTACCCGCAGACCGGCTACCTGGCCGGAAAGGTTGTCTAGGAAATTTACGGCTTGGACGTCCGTTAATGCATCGCCTTGGATTTGTTGGACGGCGTAGCCCAGTTCGCGGTTATCGCGTTTTAAGCCGAGGGCGGTAACTACTACTTCGCCGAGTGCCGTACCAGGTTCCAAAGCTATCTCAAGACCAATTCTTGCACCTGCGTCAGCGCCCAAGTCAATTTTCCGACCGTTGAAGCCAATATAACTCACCAGTACGTGATCAGCTATTTCGGGGAGCCTGAGGGTGAATTTACCGTCCAAATCAGTAACCGTTCCAACGTCAAAGCCCTCAGGGGCGAGAATGGAAGCACCAATAAGAGGCGCGTTGGTACTTGCATCAATAACGATACCAGACACGGTAGTTTGCGCCGATAAAACGGCGGTAAAGAGCAGGCCCACGAGGGAAACCAGCAAGCGAGTGCGGTGCATAAAACAGACTTGTAAAAATGGAAAATCTATGGACAGCGTACCATCCACTACGAACTACTTTCGACCTACTAAAAAGGCGGCGCCCGTCCCATCCGTCGCATAACGGCAACGGTTTCGGGCTGTTCCGGGGACGGCCCGAAGGCCACTTCAGAAAGCAGCAGCAGGTCGAACAGTTCGGAGAGTTGCCGGCGCAGCAGGAACCACTGGCGGCTGAGATCGTCGTAAGTATTGAGGTCGCTGAGGCTAGTCGCTTCAGTATAGCTTGGTAAAGTGTCGGCCAGTTCGTCGTAGAGCTGGTCTGTTTTCCAGGAGAGATTTGCGAATTGCCCAGCGTTGAAATCTGAGCGTTGCAGGCCGATGAGCCAGACGCCACCACGGCGGTCCGGGCCAATCACATTTTTTCCCTTGACCAGTTTTTGGGCGGCGGAGCGCAGGTGCGAAGTGGTGACTTGAGGGCAGTCATTGCCGACCACTAAGAGGCGCTCAGCGCCTTGCGCAAAAACCTCCCCCACCGCGTTCGCTAGGCGCTCGCCGAAGTTATCGCCCCGCTGCGAAGCTTCGTCGGAGCGGTAAACTTTGAAACCAGTTTTGACGATGGTCTCCTCCGTATGAGAAATCAGCGCGCCGGTGATCCGCTGGTCCTCATCACCCGCCCCAAAGCTCTTGTTTGCCGCCTCGGCCGGGGCCGTGCGGGAGAAGAGTAGGATGGCGGTCTGGGGGATCGGCATTTGGTAAAGGTGGTAAAAAAAGAGTTACGTAAGGACGCGAGGTTTTGGATTTGTCGGAAGGAGACGATTGAACCCTACGTTGAAGATGAGACCATTCAGAGTTAGCCCGTGAGCTGGACTTTAGCCATTTGGTTTCGCGATTCAATTGACGTTCTTTAACCAGATTAGTCGCTTAAACACAAGAGTTACACTTTAAGATAAAATAACATGTCAACCTGTAGGATTAATTATTCAACATCGCCTTGAATAGGCGATACCGAGTAATTAAACCGCTGCAACACATTAAAATTAAGTTGTATTCATAATTCCTGTAAAAAAGCATGTCTTGTGGCAGATCGTATCAAAAAGAGGTTTCTTAAATGGCTAAAGTCCAGGTGAGTACTCATACAGAATTAATAGCACCATCCTGCTCGGCATCTTTTATGACGATGGGTGAAGAAAATTAGCTGCGCCGATAACGCAACCCGTCGCCAAAAAGCGGAAGACTATTCATACATCCGCTCAACCACCAAATCATCCAGCACCAAAGCGGGCTGCGTACTCCCTCCGTTCCAGAACCGGACAATCACCTGATCCGCCCCCTCATCCGGGACCTTGGAGTCGATCTGCACTTCCCGGCGCCACTCATGGTTGAGCAATCGGTGCATCCGGATGAGCCGTTTTTTTACCTCTACCCCGTTGCGCCGGAAGCTTAGGATCATCTGGGTGTGGTTGTCTTTGTTGCCGCGCGGAGCGTTGATTTTGGCCTGTACGCGGGCACGTAGCCAGGTGCCCGGCGGGAGATCGATATCGAGCTTAAATTCGGGGCTATTTTCTTCTTTACCGATAAGGCAAAGCGATCCGTTTCCAGAGATGGGATCGAGGCCGCAGGCTTCGGTGGAGCGGTCTTCGAAATCAGCGCTAAAGAGCGTTTCGGTTTTAGTCGGTGCAGCGGTGTAGAACTCGCGGGTATCGAGCCGCAGCTGGTCTTCGGGGTCGCGGTCGAATTTGTAGAGGGTTCGCCAGAAATAGGCGTTGTTCATCTGTTCGGTAAGGTACAGGCCGCCACGGTGAGCCTGGTGGGTGTAGTAAAGGTTGTGCCAGACGAAAAGAGCAATTATTGCGGCGATAAGGTATTGCCACCATGCGCTCTTCCCCGGCCTCTTTCGTTGCGTGGCTGCCTGAGGCGGTCCTTGGAAGAGAGAGGTAAGCGAGAAGATATGCGATATGCGGTATGCGATGTGCAATATTTGATTTGCGGGCGCCGGAGACGTTACTGAAAACGGCTCAGACGGATCAGGTGGTGAGAGTGTGCCTTTAACCTCTCCTTGCACCTGCGGCCGCGCCCAGAAAACCCAGCTTAGGAAAGCAGCAAGCGGGAAGGCAAGTACAGCATATTCCTGCACCATCGTCCGTTGCCCCAAACTGCCGCCGTACCACCAAACCGACCAGCTGAAGGCCACATAAATGAAGAGTAATGCGTGGATAGATAGCACCGGAAAAAGCGCTGATTTACGCCGCAACAACGGGATAAAACCAATCAAGCTCAGGGCCATCAGCGGCGTATAAATCAGCCAGCCAGCTTTGTAACTGAAGAAGCCTTTGTTGAGGTGCGGGCTGAGCCAATCGAAGCCCTGGTCCTGGTAACTGTACACTAGCCAGTCGCCGCTCACATACTTCCAGTAGATGATTTGGATGCTGCCAATTAGCATAGTGACGGCTGCGGCAGCTAGTAGTTTTCCCCAGTGCCCCCCCAGGAATTCTAGTCGCTTTTTTAGTGCCCCTTTCTGCATCAGGTCCAACCCCCAGAGTAGCGGAATGATGGCGGCGATGATCTCCGTTGGCCGGGTGAGGGCCATCAAGCCAAGGCAAAGTCCGATCAGAAGCGCGCGGGATAAGGTGGCGCGGACGTAGAAGCGATGAGAAGTTAATAAGAGCAAAGCCCCCAGGCTGAAGACATTATTGTGCGTCATCGCTCCGTCGATGGCCGAATAGTTGAGGTAATTCGTCCCGAAAACGATAAGTAGCAGCGTGAGGCCTACTACTCCTTCCCGAAAGTAGAACCGCAGCACGGTCATCAACCAGAACAAACCCAGAAAGCTGACGATCAGGCTCCCCATCGAAATCATGAACTGGTACGGAAAGCTGAATCCATCCGCCGGATACGCGTCGGTAGCCGATGCCCATGCGTGCGCAACGGCAAAAAACGGGGCGTACATGACCGACTGACCGATGCTATACTTCATCACCTTATTACCCGATTCGTGGGTGAAAACCTGGTACGGATCGGCGGTCGGGCGGTATTTGTCAATTACATTATCAAGAAATTTGACTTCTTTCAGATCGTTATAAATGAAGGCCGCTGGCAGGTACATGTAATAGCCACTAACGTCGTAACTGATCGTCGCTTCAGCACCGCTCTGATCCCACTTTGGGTAATAACCGAAGTGTACTACCGCAATGAAAAGGTAGCAAATTAGGAGAGCGTATGTGGCGGATAGCTTGATGGTTCGTTGGTCTATTGGTCTGTTGGTTCGTTGGTCTGTTAGGACAAAGCTAGCATTTTACTTCAGCCGAATGTACCTTGGGGATAAATTCTAGGTAGAGGATCTCCCGGTCCGACCAAAACATCGGACCGGGAGGTTCTCGGCCTTTTAGCATCCACCCCAACCATGAAAAGACTGATACTCCCGTTCATCTTACTTGCTTCTCTCTCCGCCTGTACGCCCAAAGCGGCCATCTTCGGTACCGAAACCGGTCGCTTCGGCGCCAGCTTCGACCACTACGCCATCAACGTTGATGATGTGGACGAGAGCGTCGCCTTCTACCAGCGGGTGCTAGCCCTGGTAGAGGTTTACGACGGCACCGAGAAGGAAAACATCCGCTGGCTAAGCCTCGGCAACGGAATGGCCCTGCACGTGATCGAGTCGGATCGAAGTGAAGTACGCCTGCAGAAAGGCGTCCACCTCTCCATTGCCGTGAAGGAGTTTGACCAATTCGTAGAGCATCTGCGGACTATCAATCTTCAGTTTTTTAGCTGGCAGGGTGTTCCCATGCAATCTAACGGCCGGCCAGATGGGGTGCAGCAGGTTTACTTTAAAGATTTGGATGGGTATTGGACTGAGGTTAATGATGCGCGGAAACTATTCGGCAGCCTCTCTGGCTCCCCGCGCCCTTAGGCCGTTGGGTGCAGCGAAAAAAAAAGTTGTGTTGAGATTCTCGCTGCGTTCGCCGGCCTAAAGGCAGGAGAACCAATAAACGGTCAGGCCATTCTTACGACCCGGGGATGAAACTCCCCCAACACCTCCACCAGTTCAGTCTGCCCAGCCATAACCTCCCGAATGTTTTTGTAGGCTCCGGGGGCTTCATCCAGTCCACCACCGATGAGGTGAACGTTCCGTTTTTTCAACAGTGCCTTAAGTGCAGATCCGGAGATGCTGTTCTTCGCCTCTGAGCGGGAAAGCTGCCGACCGGCACCGTGGCTGGCGGAATTCAAGGAAGCGGGGTTACCCAAACCACGAACAATGAAGCCGGGGTCCGCCATAGAACCAGGGATGATGCCGAGTTCGCCCTTCGCTGCGGGCGTTGCGCCTTTACGGTGAACGATCACATTGCGGCCATCAGGAAGTTTGTCCTTCCAGGCAAAGTTGTGGTGGTTCTCGATGCGAACGATGGCTTTCTCGCCTAAGGATTTACCGATGCGGGCGTGGATATCATCGTGACAAGCGGAAGCGTAGTCTCCGGCAAGGGTCATGGCGGCCCAGTATTCGGCGCCGGAATCCTTGCGGACGTCGAGCCAGGCAAGGCTTTTGAATTGCTTGGGAAGGCGACACTCCTTCATGGCGAGGTCAGTGTAATACGTCGCCAGGGCCGCGCCCATTCCGCGGGAGCCCGAGTGAGACAACAGCGCGAGGTAGCTCCCCGCCGGACGGTCGAACGCATTGTTTTCGGGCAGATCAACCCTGCCAAATTCTACGAAGTGGTTCCCGCCGCCGCTGGAACCTAGTTGTTTAGCGGCTTTACCCAATAGTTTTTTAGCCGTTGGGAGGTAGAGAAAGGCTTCGTCAGCCAGGACGGCGTGGTCATTTGCGCGCTTATGTTTATTAAGGCCAAAAGCTGTTTCGCTGCGCAGGATACCGGCGAGGCGAGACTGGTCGTTATCGGCCAGATCTCCGGGCAGGTCGTAGACGGAGAGGCACATGCGGCAACCGATGTCTACACCAACGCCGTAGGGAATCACGGCGTTTTCAGTAGCGAGTACGCCGCCAATGGGCAGGCCGTAGCCGTAGTGGGCGTCGGGCATTAGCGCTCCGGCAGCGGCAATGGGCAGGCGCATGGCGTCGTAGAGTTGTTGGACAGCGTTGGGGGCGACGCCGGCTTTGCTCTTGAAGATGCGGAATTCTCCGGGAGATTTTCGGGGCTCAGGGTAAGTGATGGATTCGACTTCCTGCGGCGGACGGCCGCCGAGTTCAAGGGCTACACCCTTCCAGTTTTCGTCATCGATGAAGCTGTCCGGATGCGCGAGGAGGTTGGCGAGGGTTGCATCGCGCCAGGCACCGGTCTCGCGTTTGAACGATTTGTTCATGACGGTTACCGCGAGGCCGGCGGGACGTTTGGGCCAGCCGCGTTTGCTTAGGTCTTTTGCTCTTAGTTTAGGCATAACGGAGTTGGAACGCTTTTTCCTACAGGAATAGTTGCGTCATGTTTATTCCCCGTGCCTTTAGGCCGGTGGGTAAAGCGAATGAACTCCTGGGACGCATAGTACGGGTTTTCTCGCTGCGCTCGCCGGACGGAAGAAGTAAGCACCATTCAAAAATCTCGTTACGCTCGCCGGCCTAAAGGCACGGACAGCCAACCCTAAACGAACAGGGTTAGCTGTCCGGTATCGACATGACGCCCACCCGCAGACTGTCCGTGAAGAATGCGGCGGCGGATGATCGTGGGGTCAAAACCAAGCTGCCGAAAATCCTTATCCGCAGTAATGATGAAGTACTGAGCCCGCTTCCAGACGATGCCAATTTGCTTCAAATGGTCGCGGCGGATGGGTCGGAAGCGGCGGGTGTTAACAATTTTCCGAGCAGACTTCACGCCTACGCCGGGGATGCGGAGAATCATTTCCAGCGGGGCCTTATTGATATCGATCGGAAAGAGGTGTGGATTGCGGAGGGCGTAAGCCAGTTTGGGATCTACCTCATGATCGAGCATGGGGTTGGCATCGTCCACGATCTCTTTGGCGTCGAAGCCGTAGAAGCGCATCAACCAGTCGGCCTGGTAAAGGCGGTTTTCGCGGCGGAGAGGCGGAGCGGATAGGCTGGGTAGGCGAACGTCGTCACTAATCGGGACGTAGCCGCTGTAGTAGACGCGTTTGAGGGATTGGTCGTCGTAGAGTGTTGTGGCGAGGGAGAGGATTTCCTGGTCCGTTTCCGGGCTGGCACCGATGACCATCTGGGTCGACTGGCCGGCGGGTACGTAACTCGGGAGGTGGCGGCTTTTCACCAGTGCGGTGGATTGGCTGCGGTGGTCGTCGATGCTGTCCTTCAGATAGTTCATCGGCTGGTAGGCGTCTTTGAAGCTCTTCCCGGGAGCTACTTTTTTCAAGCTCTTCTCGCTGGGCATTTCAAGGTTTACACTGAGGCGGTCGGCGTAAAGACCGGCCTGATGGATGAGTTCATCGCTGGCGCCGGGGATCGCCTTGAGGTGGATGTAGCCGTTGAATTTATGCTCGGTGCGCAGTTTTTTGGCGATTCGGACGAGGCGCTCCATCGTGTAATCCGCGCTTTTGAAGATGCCAGAGCTCAGGAACAGTCCTTCTATGTAGTTGCGCTTGTAGAAGCTAATGGTGAGATCCACCACTTCGTCTACCGTAAATGCGGCGCGTTTAACATCGTTGCTCTTCCGGGAGACGCAGTAGGCGCAGTCGAAAATACAGTGGTTAGTAAGCAGGATTTTAAGCAAAGAGACGCAGCGGCCATCCTGAGTGTAGGTGTGGCAAATACCCATACCCGTGGCGTTACCGAGACCATCCGGGGTATTCTTTCGCTTGGAGCCGCTGCTACTGCAACTGACGTCATACTTGGCGGCGTCAGCGAGTATTTTTAGCTTTTCTCCTGTTTTGTGGTTCATAGCGTAAATATACAACTTTCGTCAAACTTCCGCCCTTATGTTGTAGACAATATAAACTTTACATGTTTTGTGTCTTCCCGTCAGGCGCTGTTGGCTTTCGGAAATTTTGCCTTTTGTACTACGGTCGGCCACATAAGATAAAGCGTAGCCTAATAAAGACAACCGTAAGAAATCGCCTCCACTGGCTGTCTTTAACACAGCCGTGTTCGCTAGCGCGAACGCAAGATCACCTTGAGTAGCCAACATCCGTATAACTTCCACTGCACCTGCGCGCCTAAACTACCCTAGTAGAAAGGCCTAACTGCTTAAAACGAAATACAAGTTAATTTCCAAGCCGGGTTTTTCGTACCTTCGCGGGCCGTAAAGGATAAAAAGCAAGTGAACCTGTTTCCTTTAGCGGTCGTTAGAAAGCAGTAAGAATCCAATTCGTTTATGAACAAGATCGAGCTCCGGGTAATGGCCATCAACCGCAGTGTGACGAACACCGCCAACTACGCCCTTATCCTTGGTGAAGTAAATGGTATGCGCCGCCTACCCGTCATCATAGGAAACACCGAAGCACAAGCCATCGCCATCGCGCTTGAAGGCCTGGTCGCTTCACGTCCCCTGACCCACGACCTATTCAAGAATACACTGGACACCCTGCGTACTGAGTTGAGGGAAATCATCATCACCGATCTAAGAGAAGGCGTTTTCTTTGCCCGCCTCGTATTGGACCGCGACGGCGAAATCATTGAAGTAGATAGCCGAACTAGCGACGCCCTGGCCCTGGCTACACGCTTTGAGTGTCCCATCTATACGTACAACAACATTCTGGAAACCGCCGGCATTGTTCTGGAAGGTGACGAGGAAGCGGATATGCAGGACGAACGCACCACGGAAACCGTGAGTGGTGATTCCGAAAGCCGCCCAAGCCTCTCCCGTATGAACATCAAAGACCTCAATACCCATCTGGAACAAATGCTCCAGGAAGAAAACTATGAGGAAGCTGCCCGGATTCGGGATGAGTTGCAGCGTCGGAAAGCCTCTTCATAGAAGCGCCTTATAAAACCACTACCCATTCTCTTTACCTACGACGCAACCTACGCCGGACTCTTGTCCGCGATCTTCGAGCGCTACCGTCTTAAGGCGGAAGTTGAAGACATTGTTGCCGAAGACATCTTTCAGCAACAGCTTTTCAGCGAAGCTACGCACGTTGAAACCAGCACTGCGCACGCCAAGCGGGTGATAACCGGCTTGCAAAAACGAGCAGGTAAGGACATTGAGAAGTGGCTTAAAAGAGTCTTCCTGACCGAGCAACCCGGTACCGAGCGTCTAATCCTGCACTACGTAGAGCGGCAGATGGAAAGTACAGTAGATGTACGTAAAGACGCCGGAGACCTGAAAATTCGCAAGCTTTTGCAGCTGCACCAACAGATGGGCCGGGAGGTCCACCGGATGCACGCTTTCGTCCGTTTTCAAGAGACTCCTGATGGGATGTACGTCGCCTTAATCAATCCGGACTTCAACTGTCTACCGCTACTTGGTGATCATTTTGCCGCCCGCTTCCCGGCCATGGAGTGGCTTATTTACGATACAAAACGACACTACGGTTTGCACTGGGATGCAGCTACCAAACGGTCAAGTTTCATTACCTTAACAACAAACAACGACGGTAACCTACGCCAACTCTCCGCTGAAATGCTGGCAGCAACCGAAACCGATTACCAAGAGCTTTGGAACATCTACTTCAAGGCCGTGGACATTCCCGAACGGCGGAATATGAAACTGCATTTGCAGCATGTGCCTAAGCGGTATTGGAAGTATTTGACGGAGAAATAGAAACTAACCATTGGTTTGTATTCACTCCAGGACCGCAAAATTTCCGTCTTCACCAAAATTCACCAGCACATTATCACCCATCGTAGTGGAAAGGTCCATGCCGCGGTAGGTCACGTAGACGGGCCAGGTTTTGTGTCTACGGTCCACCAAAACAGCGACTTCTATTTTACTAGGCAGAATTCCCGTTAGTGGTTTCAGCGCATAGAAGAGAGTGCGGCCGGTGTTGGCTACGTCGTCGACCAGTAATACCGCCTTCCCCGTCAGTTCCCCTAGTTCGCCTTCCAGTACCGGGCCGGGCTCGAGTGGGGTGGCCTGGCTGATGGTCAATTGACGCAGGTGAAAGGGTGCATCGGAGATGGTCCGTAAGTCTTCCAGTAGTCGACGAGCGAGCTCCATACCACGCTTATTGATGCCGATGATGAAAAGTTCGGTCTCATCCGTGTTCCGTTCCAGTATTTCCATCGCCAGGCGGGTTACTTTACTGGCTATTTGTTGGTGATTGAGGAGAATCATAAGATTAGACCATTAGTTCGTTAGGAGTTAGACCGTTAGTAGGCAGGCAACGGCTTTTCCAGCCTGATTTTTCTAGAACGAGTGCAAGGTACCAAAGCCAGTTCATTCCCAAAGTAAAGCGTAAGTAATAGGGCATAAATAACTGTTACATTCAGTTAGCGACCTAGCTACGCTCGGCGAGTGTAGCCAAAGTGCTCTTATTTTGAGCTAGTATTAACAGACTAACGAACTGAAGGTCTACTCTTGTATCATCTCCCAAAGCCGCCGCACCTGATCAACGATATTGACCCTGTGCTTACCAAGATCCGTCAGATTAGATTTCTGGTTCTTGAGGCAGTAAAGCGAGAGAGAACGAGGATGAATGGTTATTTCCGTGTCCGCCGGTTGCTCAGTTCCGATGGGAACACTGCCCTGGTCCGTATCGACCAAGCATTCCCAACGGGTTAGGTCACCAACGCCGGGGAGGGTAAAGTTGACACCTTCCTCCCACGCATTAAGAATAAGCAAAAAGATATCATCCTTAATACGGCGGCCACGCTCGTCGTATTCCCCCATAGCCTCACCGTTGAGAATCATCCCAAGGCTACGGGCCCGGGAGTCGGACCAGTCTGCATTGGTCATTTCGTGACCGGAAGCGTTTACCCAAAGAATATCCCCCAGCGTATTGTCTTCCATTTTTCGACCGTTGAAGAAGCGACGGCGATGAAAGATAGGATTTTCCTTCCGCAGTTGAATGAGCGCCTTCGTAAAGCTGTGTAGATTCCGCTGCTCGGCCGTCCATTCCCAGTTAAACCAGCTGATCTCGTTGTCCTGGCAATAGGCATTGTTGTTACCGTTCTGGGTGCGGCCGTATTCGTCGCCCATGGTAAGCATCGGGACGCCCTGACTAAGGAAAAGCGTGGCGAGCATATTGCGCTGCATCTTGGCGCGGAGCGTATTGATGTCTTTGTCATTGGTATGGCCTTCCACACCGCAGTTCCAGCTGTGGTTGTTGTTGTCGCCGTCGCGATTGCCTTCGCCGTTGGCTTCGTTGTGTTTATCGTTGTAGCTCCACAGGTCGCGAAGGGTGAAACCGTCGTGCGCCGTGATGAAGTTGATGCTGGCGCTGGGCTTACGTCCGCTAAGCTCATAGAGATCAGACGAACCCGAGAGGCGGTAGGCAAGTTCGCCCACTCCTATCTTATCACCCTTCCAGAAGGAGCGGAGGTGATCGCGGTACTTACCATTCCACTCGCTCCAGAGTACGGGAAAGTTGCCAACTTGGTAACCTCCGGGCCCAACGTCCCAGGGTTCCGCGATGAGTTTCACCTGACTGATGACGGGATCCTGGTGAATGGTATCAAGAAAAGTGCTCAACATACCCACGTCAAAGAGACCGCGGGCCAGGGCGCTCGCGAGGTCAAAGCGAAAACCGTCAACCTGCATGTCAATCACCCAGTACCGCAGGCTGTCCATCACCAACTGCAGCGTCCGGGGATGCACCATATTTACGGTATTACCGGTGCCGGTATAATCCATATAATACTGCTTCTCGTCTGCTTTCAGGCGGTAGTAGCTCAGGTTATCAAGGCCCTTCATGCCCAGCATTGGTCCGTAGTGATTGCCTTCGGCAGTGTGGTTGTAAACCACATCGAGAATAACTTCGATACCAGCCTTGTGGAACTTCTTGACCATATCCTTAAATTCCCTCACCTGCTCGCCGGCATGACCGCTGGCGGCATAGTCGGCGTGCGGCGCGAAAAAACTCAGGCTGTTGTAGCCCCAGTAGTTGCGCAGGCCCATGTTCACCAGCCGGTCGTCCTGTACGAAGTGGTGGACAGGCATCAACTCGATGGCCGTAACCCCCAGATTCTTGAGGTATTCGATGATGGCCGAATGGGCCAGGCCTGCGTAGGTACCGCGTAGGTCTTCCGGCACGTCCGGGTGTTGTTCCGTTAAGCCCTTCACGTGAGCTTCGTATATAATGGTCTCATGCATCGGTAGTTCGGGGCGGGTTACGCCCTCCCAGTCGTAGCTGGGGTCGATGATCACGCCCTTGGTGAGAAAGGGTGCGGAATCCGCTTCGTCCATAATTTGAAAACGATCTTCATCAGATTCTTCAATTGGGTAAGGGAATACCGCCGGGTTCCAATCTATGTTGCCATCAATGGCCTTGGTGTAAGGGTCAATCAGTAGTTTGTTGGGGTTAAAAACCTTTCCCTCCAGTGGGTTCCATTCTCCGTGGGCGCGAAAGCCGTAGCGCCAGCCGGTTTTCAGGTTAGGGATAAAACAATGCCAGACAAGATCGGTCTGTTCCATCATCATAATACGATAAGCTTCTGTGTTGGGGTCCTCTTCGGTAAATAAGCAAAGGTCGATACGCGTAGCGTGCTCACTGAATACCGCAAAGTTTACACCGGCCGGGCTCCAGGTTGCCCCGAGTGGATAAGGCTTGCCTGGCCATACTTCGATGTCTCCAAATTTACCGTAAGCCTGTTTCTCTTGTTGGTCGCAGATGCGGGAGGATGCTGTCATAGGCTGGTTTAAACGGTAGTCCAAAGCGAAGGTTCAGGCAGAAAAAAATTAGGCGCGGCCGCAGGTGCGATGAAAGGTTAAAGGAGCAGCGTCCACGAGCGAAATCCTACAGGACGCCGCATAAACAACTTACGGCTTTTGACCGCCTTGCTTTGTCCCCCGCTCTGCATCCTGCGTTCGCGCCAAAAAGAATAGCACCAGCGGTAATAAGATATGCGGTAGACGAACCACCACCTCTGGAATCCACTGGTAAATCAGGGTGTCCCACTCAACGTATCCGCTGTAGCTCCAAACCCGAGCGAAGGTCGTCAGTACTGCCCAGGGAATTATCCACGCAAGTCCCGTCAGCCAAGCTCGACGCCATGGCAATAGCAGCAGACCAGCCGCCAAAAAGTCAAGCACACCAACACCAAATAATAACTGCCGCGCAACATCTTCCCCTACCCCAAGACCAGCCTGGGTCATGAACACAAAATTGGCCGGAACGGGATGGAAGCCAACTGCGTAAAGACCGTGCCCGGTGAAGGTGAGGGCGATGAGCAACCGCAGCCACCCTAAAGGATATTCTTGGCTTCTCCCCTCTCCCGCCCTCTCTCCTGGAGAAAGAAAAAACGGCTTAGATGATAAAACATCAAGTAATGTACCCTGAAGTGTAAAAGCCCCCCATTTATGCGGTAGAAATCCCTTCTTAGTCCCTACGCCATCAGTACGCTTCAGGTAAGTCAAATAAACCAAAGGAGCCCCCATAAGTACAAACATTTCCAGCAGCTGTCCAATTTGCCAAAAGTGTTCTTTCCAAATAAGAAAACTCCGGAGGAGTAAAACACACGCCCCCCCAACCAAAAACACCCTCGCCCAGGCTCCGGTCTTTTCTGGTCGGATCAACGCCAGGGTTACACCCAAAAGAGCCAATAGGCCACCTAAAGCCTTTCCTACCCCATCGATGGTCTGATCTACACTAAGGCTGGTAACCCATTCCGTCCAACTAAAGCCAAGCAGTTCGACGCACCAGTTCCACCAGCTTTGATCCCAGAGAAGCGCACGCAATGGGAAATCCCAGAACAGGGCCTGCAGGCCCGCTCCGAGAAAGGCAGTAATGGTGGCGTAACGAAGAAGGTCTCCACCTAACTCGATGGGCAAGGTTTTTTGCTTTCCTGTTTCGGCGAACTTATTAAGTAGTCTTAGACGCTTGATGGGTTTAAATTTTGTACCGGGCGAGTTTGGCAAAAAAGAACCCGACTGGCGAGTTTAAAGTAAGTACCACCAGCAACCTAAATTATTAAAAGGCTGGGGGTCTGTCAATAATGTCCGCTGGAAAGCATCACTAAGGTACAAGCAACCTCAGTCTCAATCCCGGCTTTGCGCGCCAGCATACTCAACTCCGCGTTTTCGGTACCTGGGTTGAAAATGATGCGGCGGGGTTTGACGTCGTTTACCAGCCAATCGTAATAGGGCTCCTGATTCCGAGTACCTACGTATAAGGTTACCGTATCAACGTTCTCTACTTCCGGTGTGCCGTTCAGGATCGGCTCTCCGGCGACTTCACCCTGCTTGATGCCTACGTTCACAATTTCGTGGCCGGATTTAACCAGGCGATTGGCCGCAAGGTAGGCGTATCGTTTGGTGTTTGGTGTGGCGCCTAGGATTAGGGTTTTCATGATTTTTTTTGGGTTAACACGGTGCTTGGCGGCGGAGTTGTAGCTACGGTTGGGCCAGCACGTAAGTGTTGCCGTAAAAGTCGTCCCACTCTACAAAACCTTCGCCCTTTACTAAAACGGCTCGCTTTGGTGCTAGTACTTGATCGAAAATAAAGTTCCGCTCGTTTTGGCTGATGATTACAGCTTCTACGATATTCCCCTTGTACAAATACGTGTCATCCTTAAAGGTATTGAAAGCGCTGGGGTAATCTTCTTCGATTCTTCCGTCTGCACTATTCCAAAAAAATATAGGATTCGTTAATACCGCTTGCCTCTCCGGCATGATCCAAAGATTGTTCAAGCCACTTAAAGCAATGGAAAGATTATATCGTTCTCCCTCCGCGCTATTAAACTCGACAACCGCAAACGCATACTGACACTGCCTGGTTGTACCGTTAAACTGACAATCAGCAAAAATCCCTGAGTCGTCAGTTGATGTCACTAAAACTTTTGCTTGGGCTTGAACACCGGCTAAGGATTCGAAATTGACTATCATTCCATCATCCGAAAAGGAATCTACCCACTGTAGGAAGGCACCTTCCAGTCTTATCCTGCTATCGGCTTCGTCTTTCTCGCAAGCAGAAAAAGTGAGGATAGCTACGGATGCTAAGGTTAGTACTTGTACGCTAAGGTTCATGTAGTTATTTGATTAGGGTATAGGAATTGAGGCTAACAAGCTGGGCAAATGAAGATAGACCATTCGCTCCTTTTTTTCACCTTTAAAGATTGTCCAGTTTGACTCGACCTAGAAGGCCTCGACCGGGACGAAGCCTTTCCGTTTGAGCCAAAAATCCTCTTTAAGGAACGATCACCTCCCCAGCACATCAACAATCTTCCGGTCATTACTAAGCCGAGGAACCTTATTCTGCCCACCAAGCTTGCCCTGGCTTTTCATATAATCCCGGAAAGCACCGGCTTTTGTCGGAGTCACCACGAGAGGCTTGAGGATGGCACCTGAAATAAGGTCTTGATAATAGATATTCTGCTTCACCATGGCGGCGTCAAGGTCCTGGGCGAAGGCGGTGGCATCAGCCGGTGGGCGGTCGTATTCAACGAACCATTCATGGTAAGCTACCCCGCCTTCGGGCGGTGCAACTTGCGGGGCCACGGTAAATTCGGTAACGCGGACATTGTGTTTCGCCGCAGCTTCCGCCATAGCGAGTTCCACCTCTTTACCAATCACGTGCTCCCCGAAGGCAGAGATGAAGTGCTTGATCCGGCCGGTAACGATGAGGCGGTAGGGTTCTACACTCACGAACTGGACGGTATCGCCGAGGTTGTAGCCCCACAGCCCGGCGTTGGTATTAAGAATAATGGCGTAGTTGACGCCGGTTTCTACATGACCAAGACTCAGGCGGGTCGGGTTATCGTCAAAGACCTCTCCTGCGGGAATGAACTCGAAGAATATGCCGGAGTCAGCGTTAAGCAAGAGTCCTTTCTCGTCCTGGCTGTCCTGAAAAGCGATGAAGCCCTCACTCGCCGGGTAGGTCTCTACACTGGGGATGCGCCCTCCGACAAGTTCCTCCAACGCATCGCGGTACGGCTCGAAGTTTACACCACCATAGACGAACATTTCGAGGTTTGGGAAGAGCTCCAGAATGGTGGACTTGCCGGAGCGCTGCAGTAGCCGTTCGTAGTACATCTGTACCCAGGGTGGAATACCAGAGATGAGGCGCATATCGGCGTTGATGGTTTCGTCGACGATGCGTTCGAGCTTAGTCTCCCAGTCTTCAATACAGTTGGTTTCATAGCTGGGAAGCTGACTGGTCCGCAGCCAGGCGGGCACCTGGTGATTAACGATGCCGGAGAGGCGGCCGGTAAGCACCCCGTTGGTATCGCTCATCTCCGGGCTGCCACTCAGGAAGATCATTTTACCATCGAGCCATTTGTTCTTTCCCGTTTCGGCGATGTAATTAAAGAGCGCGTTACGGGCGGTGCCGAAGTGGTTAGGGATGCTCTCGCGGGTAAGCGGGATGTACTTTACGCCGCTGGTGGTACCGCTGGTTTTGGCGAAATACTTTGGCCGGCCAACCCAACTGACGTCCTTTTCGCCAGCTTTGATACGGTCGGCGTAGGGTTTGAAGAACTCGTAATCGCCAATGGGAACGCGCGCTTTAAAGTCCTCATAATTTCTGATGGAGGCAAAGTCGTGGTCCTTACCGTAGGCAGTATCACGGGCGGTCCGGACGAGATCCCCCATGATCTCCTGCTGGGCGAGAACGCCCCGTTCGGCGGCGTTTCTAACCTGGCGGCGAACGAAATGAGCGTAAGGCTTGAGTAGGTATGACTTCATATTATAGCTGGCTTGGGGGTGCAAGGTAATAACACAGTCGTTCAAGCCTTGTTCCTGAATCCTTCACATTAGCTTCGCTGCTACTCATATATTTGAGTACGACGCACCCGGTGTACTTCCAGGGTTCGAACGGTATTAAAAAAGTCATACTGGGTCAATAATGGGCGAGAAACTTCCGGGTTAGCCGATCGGCAAGGATTTAATCAGCGCAGATCGGTTAAATCTGCCTAAATCCTAGGTTTTTTCTTTTTGATGCGCGGCATACTAAACCACAGCCCGCTTCCACGTTGTTCGCACAGAGTAACGATCTTTGCCCTATGAAGCTGTCTTCACTATCCATTCTGTTCTTTTTGAGCACAAGCCTGTTTGCCCAGACGCAGGTACCCATTCTGGGTTTTTCAGTATCGCCCACTGGCGTACCAACAATAGAAGTAGCCAACGATCCGGCCTTCTATTACGTACTATTTGCCAATAATAAGGCGCGGACGCTGGTGCAAAGTGGGGATGCAAGGGCACTGCTCTCCGAACCCCTGGCCGCGCTTCCAGAGGAAGCCTACACCGTTCGCCGCTACCCCGTCTCCAGCCCTGCCGACCTCGACGCCGACGGTATTGATGACCTCACCGAAGCATCAAACTACCCAGCCCAAAGCCCTTTCAATCAGGTACCGGTCCTCGGTTTCAACGACGGCGTAGCCTGTATCCACGACCGGATGACCTTCGACTCCCTCGCCTTCCGCCCGGGCGAAGCCGACGAAAATGCCCGCCTCGCAGAGCTGGAGTTCCTGAAGGTCTACATCCTTGACAACGACGCGCCGGAAGACAGCATGCGGATCTACTACATGAACACCCGCACCCACGAAGCCCACGTATTCTTCGCCAACGCCGTCGGGATACCAACCCAGAGCAACGGCAACAGCTTTTTGGAAGATATGCGCGGCCTGCTCGTCTTTCATCCTGAAGTGACAGCGCCAAGCGGCGAACGAGGCGTCTACACCATCGAATTTCAGCAGTTCGATGACTACACCTTCGAAATCATCAGCAATACTTTTGAACTGCTCGGTAGAACGATGCCTTTCCTTCGGAACAATCTTGCGTACCTTCCTCTGCACCAGCGCGCCGTCGCCCGCTATAATGTGGAACGAGAACTGTACGACACTAGCCGTATCCCGGTATTACTTGAAGGCGACCTCTACGAAGGTATCGACTACCTACCGCTAAACAAGCGGGAAGGCTACGGCCGCCTGCGCCTCATGGCTCCCGGCGAACGCCCCGACGCCCGCGATATCGTGGTGTACGAAACCATCCCGAACGACCTGCCCCGCGTCGGTGGCATCATCACCACCGTCGTACAAACACCGCTGAGCCACGTAAACCTCCGCGCCTTGCAAAATGACGTCCCCAACGCCTTCATCCGTAATGCGCTGGAAGACCCTGCGGTCACCGATCTGCTCGATCAGTTCGTTTACTATAAAGTAGAGACCGACCGCTACACCATTCGCGAAGCCCTGCCCGCCGAAGTAGACGCCCATTACGAAGCCCTCCGCCCCGACGAAGAGCAGTCACCCGTCCGCAATCTCAGCGTAAGGGCCATTACTCCTCTTAACGATATCGACTTCACCGGCCACGCCGCCTTCGGTGCCAAAACAGGAAACGTAGCCGTGATGCGCGACTTCGGTTTCCCCGACGGTACCATCCCCAATGGCTTTGGGATTCCCTTCTACTTCTACGACGAGTTCATGAAATTAAACGGTTTCTATGACCGCGTGGAAACCCTGCTCGCCGACCCCGATTTTCAGGCAGACTTCTCATTACAGGACGAAGCCCTCGCTGATTTCCGCGACGACATCGAGGACGGCGCCATGCCCCAGTGGATGCTCGGTGAACTCGCAGTGATGCAAGAAAGCTTCCCGGCTGGCACCAACATCCGCTGCCGCTCAAGCACCAACAACGAGGACCTACCCGGCTTCAGTGGCGCAGGTCTTTACGAGTCGAAAACCCACAAGATTACTGAGGGCCATATTTCCAAAACCGTAAAGGAAGTCTTCGCCAGTATGTGGGCATTCCGCGCCTTCGCCGAACGGGAATTCTACCGCATAGATCATTTGAAAGCGGCAATGGGTGTGCTGGTTCATCCCAACTTTAAGGAAGAGAAAGCCAACGGCGTAGGCATCACCGGTGACCCGATCTACAGTACTGAAGAGAACTACTACCTGAACACTCAGGTCGGTGAAGATCTGGTGACCAATCCGGAAGGCTTCTCCATCCCCGAAGAGGTTTTACTGCGCAAAAATGGCAGCGGCGCGCTGGGCTACGAGATCATACGCCGCTCCAACCTCTTGCCCAACAACGAGCAGATCATGACCGTTCCTTACCTCGATGAACTACGGGAATATATGGACGTGATTCACGAGGAATTCGCCGTGCTCTACGAAGCAGAAGGCAACGACCGTTTCTCTATAGACATCGAGTACAAGATCGACTCAACCGGCCAGCTCGTAATCAAGCAAGCTCGCCCCTGGGTTGGTTTCCTGGAACCTTCCGCGACGAATGATCCTGGGCCTGAGCGGTTAGTGATCAAGGTTTTTCCTAACCCTGCATCAGAAGCCGTGACCGCCTTATTCTCGGAAGAACTTCCTACGGGCCTGACCCTGGAAGTTTATGATGTACTCGGCCGGCGGGCACTGTCAAAGCCCATAGTCCAAAGAACGGACCGACTGAATATAGACGTAACCAGCTTTGAGCCGGGAGTGTATTTTATTGCGCTAGACCAGCGGATATTTGCTCGGATAGTAGTTCGGTAACTGTTCAACAGCTTTAAGTTATTCTTCTTCTCCCTTCAGGTTAAAGCCTGAAAAACAGTAGTTTAAAGGCGACCGAACGGTTACGCAACTTACCCGGGCAACAGCTCCAACACCGCCAGAAAGGCACAATGATCCGAAGCAATGGTATCGTTGATCACCCGGCGCTCTACCACCCGCCAACGCTTGGCTGGCAGGTACATGACGTAGTCAATCTTTTTTTCGGGTTTGCCGGACGGGTAAGTAAAGGCCAGAGCAGCACGATTATACGCAGCCGTCCACATTTCCTCAAGGATATTGATTGGTTTGCTACCGGGTTCGGCGTTCAAGTCTCCGGCAAGTATAGTTGGGTAAGCATTACTGGAGAAGGCTTTATTGATGGCCTGAGTCTGCTGCACCCGGTCGGTATCTTCGTTGAGGTGGTCCAGGTGGGTACCAATGAATGAAATGGTGTCTCCGGAAGGAAGAACGGTTGTTATTTCCAGGGCAGCGCGGGGCTCATTCCCCGGAGAATACGGCAAGCCGACATTTCTACTACTGAGCAGGCTGAAACGAGAGAGTACTCCTTCGCCATACTCACCACCGTCGTAAGGCATTGCACGGCCAAAAATACCGGCCAGCTTACAACGCCACGCCAGTTCCGTTACGAGGTCGTAGCCTTTGGCTCGTTTCGTTTTGTAGTCTACTTCCTGCAGCGCAACGAAGTCAGGATCTGCTTCAATGATCACCCTAGCGATGGCGTCGAGGTCAAAATCGCCCTTCGTTGTCGCTCCGTGGAGAATGTTGAAGGAGAGGATGCGAACGGTCGTTGGTTCCTCTTGCTGGCCTGTACAAGGCACCGTTAGCAGTAGACCAATGGATAGAAGGAGGATTTTCATTACCGCCAAGTTAAACATAAAGCTTTGCGTTTTCTCTCACAGAGTTAAACAGCGTGTAAGAATTTAGCTTTGAGCTGTCAAACGTCTCTTTACGAAACTTCTCTGTTACCACGGAGGAACAGCGCAGCTAATACTCTGTGAGATAGATATTCCGGCAAATCCGTACAGGCGAAGCGAACTTCCTGGCCATAATATTCTACCAACTACTCACTAGTAATCCGGTCAGGATAATCCGTAATGATGCCGTCCACACCCAAAGCTAGTAATTCCTGCATCCGCTCGGTAGTGTTCACCGTCCAGGGCACTACGCGCATATTCAGGGCGCGAGCTTCAGCTATGAGTTTAGCGTCGGTATGAATTTCGTAGGGGCTGTAGATGGGAGGGACGAATCCGATGGCATCCATTTTGGTTTTCAGGTCGCCGGGGAATTCGTCGAGATAGGCAAGTTGAATTTCAGGGCGCCTATCGCGAATCACGGTAAGGGTTGGCGGGTCGAAGCACTGTAGTGTCACCAGCTCGGGTTTGCCCCATGCGTCGAGGTCCGCCAGGACGAGGTCAACGAACGTGCTGCGGTTAGGCACGAATTGAGGTTCCAACTCCTCTTCATATTTCAGTTCGATATTGTAACGGGGCGAGAGGCGATTATTTTGGACGCAGTAGCGGTCTACGGCTTCGAAAACCTGAAGCAAGGTTGGCTTAAGTGCTGGACGCTTGGTTTGTTCAGGGAAGCGCGGATGCGGTAGTCTACCGCAATCGTAGGTGGCAATTTCGGCGGCGGTGAGGGAGCGTAGACTGATGCGATTTTCTTCACCTTCGGCGAGGCGTTGGCCATCCTGGGTTTGGCAGATTTCGGCGGAGAGCCAGGGTTCATGGCTTACGATCACGCGATCGTCGGAAGAGATTACCACGTCGAGTTCCAGGGTTTTTATGGCCGAATAGTCGAGGGCACGCAGGAAGGCGGGGATGGTATTTTCGGGCAATAGTCCGCGGCATCCACGGTGTCCTTGCCAGTCGATTTCTTTGGTCATGCTTGGTTTGTTTTCACCCTTTGCTTGTGCAGGTTCGGGGGCGCGGCCGCAGGTGCAAAGGAAGGTTAAGAGGAGCGGTAGTAGTAGAAGTTGTGGTTTCATAGAAGAATTGGCTATTTTCTTTGAAATAAGGATTGACGGACATTTCAGTCACTCGTGTACCTACATTCAACCTGAACGACGGATTGATGGATATTTCAGTCGCCGATTACGCTAATTTACTTGAAAGCCGGAGGTTGGAAATAAGGACTGACGGATAAGTCAGTCACCGATTACGCCAATTTACTTGAAAACCGGAAGTTTGAAATAAGGACTGACGGATAAGTCAGTCACCGATTACGCCAATCTACTTGAAAGCCGGAGGTTTGAAATAAGGACTGACGGATAAGTCAGTCACCGATTACGCCAATTTACTTGAAAACCGGAAGTTTGAAATAAGGACTGACGGATAAGTCAGTCACCGATTAGTATCCGTTCAAAAAGTAATGGGTTTAATTGTCCTGATAAGCCTCGGCGACACATTGGGCGAGTGATGGCATAAGTAATTGTCCGCTGAGTCTGTCTTTGATATAGCTCATCGCATTGACACCA
>Ga0306864_1000161_pt1 | contig 32675 bp, 27 predicted proteins | sample AntRauTorckE5430_FD_190448 | JGI IMG/M metagenome (GOLD analysis project Ga0306864, IMG submission 190448) | Saline lake microbial communities from Rauer Islands, Antarctica - Metagenome Torckler E5 #430 (v2) (version 2) | ecosystem: Environmental > Aquatic > Non-marine Saline and Alkaline >...
TGAATGGACATAGTACAAGAATGTACGAAATTTTGAAACGTTATGAGTTCAAAAAACAAGTGACTTTGACGGTTGATAAACTCAAATTTTTCTTAGGAATTCCGGATAAATATCCAGAATTTTATGAGTTCAAAAGACGAGTTTTGAAACCTGCACAAGAAGAATTATTAAAATATACTGACCTTAGTTTTACCTATAAAGCGGTCGAAAAAGATGGTAAAAAGGTATTGACTTTATTGTTTATTATTAATAAAAATATCCCCGAAGAACAACCGGATGCACTGAAGTTATTAGATGAAATCAATCCAATAAAGGGTAGGGTAGAAGGTGGAACAGGAAATGCAGAAACTATAAAAAGACCAAAAAAATATACTCATTTGACTTTCGCACAGCAAAAGGCTTTCCACCTTTTGGAGAAAGAAGGGGTGAATAAAACCTTTATCGTCAATAGTATTTTAGAACATCCGAAGCTAAAATACGAAATTGTCAAAGGGTTTGAAGATATTTATATTAAGTTGGTTTGGAAGTTTTTTTTAGAAAAAACAAGATCGAAAAATTTACCTGGAACGTTTGTGAATTGGTGGAAAAATGAACGCTTAACCGATGAAAACTTACACGCCAAACATTGTGAATTGGTTGTGGAACACAAAAAAAACTTGACTCCCGAAGAAGCCGATAATCGTAATTTGGCAAAAAGTATGTACGCTGACGCCTTTTTGAAAGCATTAGAAAAGCAAAAAGACAACACAAAAAAGGACGTTTTGAAAGATACGGTTCAAGCGAATACGTCCAAACAAGCGGTGGCGTTATCGGATTTGGTGCAACAAAAATCGACTAAAAAAGCAGATACCCAAAAGCAATTTAACTTTGAAGCGTTCAAACATCATCACGGAAAGCAGTACCAAATTTTTATGGATAATGTGATTATTGATTATAAAACAACGATAGAATCAACGGGGCAAACCTTTGATTTTAATAAATATTCAAAAGCTATTGAGCAACGGGCGAAGGTGCTTTGTGAGGTATGGTGGAAGAAAGAAATTAGTAAAAGTTGACGTGAAAATTAAAGTAAAAATTCATTTCGAGTCCTCGAGATAAATTCAAAATAAAATTCAAAATGCAAATACAAAAATTAGCGAAGCAACTTCGAGATGCTTACGAAAATAGAACTGCCTGTACGCCTTTGCGTAACGTAATTGGGGTAGAAGATTTAGAAACGGCTTATGCGATTCAAACCGTAAATAATGATTTATTGATTGAAAAAGGGGCGAGAGTTACGGGTCGAAAAATTGGTTTGACTTCTAAAGCGGTGCAAGAACAATTGGGCGTTGACCAGCCAGACTTTGGCATTTTATTGGACACTATGGAGGTCTTAAACGGTGATTCTATTTCAGTTACTGAATTGATGCAGCCGAAAGTTGAGGCAGAAATCGCTTTTGTTTTAGCAAAGGATTTGCCCAACCGAAAAATCAGTACGGTAGAATTAATTAACTCGATTGATTATGCTTTGGTAGCAATCGAAATTGTCGGTAGCCGAATTGAAAATTGGAATATAAAAATCACCGATACCATTGCAGATAATGCATCGGCAAGTCATTACGTTTTGGGGCATCGACCGGTGAAGTTAAGTGATTTTGACGTGGTGGGTTGTGGAATGATTATGGAAAAAGTTACCCATTTTTCAGAGCAGGTTTCGTCAGGAAATGGGTCGGCTTGCTTGGGTTCACCGATTAATGCGATGCTTTGGCTGGCCAATAAAATGGCTGAATTAGGAACGCCTTTGAAGGCTGGTGAGGTGATTTTGTCGGGTGCTTTGGGGGAAATGGCGAATGTGGAAGCTGGCGATACTTTTAGAGCGACAATTGAAGGTTTGGGTAGTGTTTCGATTAGTTTTACGGCGTAGTGAAGTAGTGAAGTAGTGAATTAGGGGTTGAACCCTTTTAGGAATGCTAATCAAATAAATACCATTATGAAAAAAACAAAAGTAGCGATAATCGGCTCGGGCAACATCGGAACGGACTTGATGATTAAGATAATGAGAACGTCAAAAGTATTGGAAATGTCTGTTTTTGTAGGTATTGACCCAGAATCTGACGGCTTGGCGAGAGCGAAAAGAATGGGCATAAAAACCTGTCATACTGGAATTTCGGGTTTGGTCGAAATGCCAGAATGGGCAGATATCAAAATCATTTTTGATGCGACTTCTGCGAAAGCACACCATTATAATTACGGTTTCGTCCAGCAATATCCTGACAAAAAAATCATCGATTTGACCCCTGCGGCAATTGGGCGCTACGTTGTTCCTGCCGTCAATGCAGTCGTAGATTCGGCTTTGAATAACGTCAATATGGTGACATGTGGAGGTCAAGCCACAATTCCAATGGTGGCTGCGGTAAATCGAATTGCAAAGGTGCATTATGGCGAAATCGTAGCTTCGATTGCGAGTAAATCCGCTGGGCCAGGTACTCGTGCAAACATTGATGAGTTCACAGAAACGACTTCATTGGCAATCGAAAAAGTGGGTGGAGCAGACAAGGGAAAGGCGATTATCGTCTTGAATCCTGCCGAACCGCCTATCGTGATGCGAGATACGGTTTTCACTTTGAGCGAACAAGGCGACCGAGAAGCTATCCGAAAAAGTGTGCATGAAATGGTGGCAGAAGTCCAAAAATATGTACCGGGTTATTCACTGCATCAAGAGGTTCAATTTGATGATATTGCGGAAAGCGAAGCTGTTTTTATCGAAGGTTTGGGCTATCGTCATGGTCTGAAAACGACGGTTTTATTGCAGGTCGTTGGTGCGGGTCATTATTTGCCAGAATATGCTGGGAATTTGGATATTATGACGAGTGCGGCTTTGGCTACGGGAGAGCGGTTTGTTAGTAAAAGTTGAATTTGCATTTGAAGTTTAATCTTTTTTAAAGGAATTCATACCTAAATTCAAGCATAACGAACAAAGTTTTATCAAGTTCGGATTCGTTTGTATTTACGTTTGAATTTGAAGTTTAAAAATATGTTATATATACAAGATGTTACTTTACGAGACGGCATGCACGCCATTCGGCATCAATTTACCAAAGAAAAAATAACAGAAGTCGCACTGGCATTGGACGCTGCGAAAGTTGATGCCATTGAAATTTCGCATGGCGATGGCTTGTCGGGCGGTAGTTTTAACTACGGTTTTGGGGCGAGAACGGACTGGGAATGGCTGGAAGGGATTGCCGAAAAATTGCAGCATGCAAAGCTGACAACGCTGTTGTTACCTGGTATTGGAACGATTCAAGATTTGCAACGGGCGAGAGATTTGGGCGTAGAATCGGTACGGATTGCAACGCATTGCACGGAAGCGGATATTTCGCAGCAGCATATTGAAGCAGCGAAAAAAATGGGTATGGACGTTGGTGGTTTTTTGATGATGTCGCATGCGACGGAGCCAAAAAAGTTGGCGGAACAGGCGAAACTCATGGAAAGTTACGGGGCGGATTGCGTTTATGTGACGGATTCGGCTGGGGCGTTGTTGATGAGTGGCGTGGCGGATAGGATTAAGGCGTTTAAAGATGTGTTGGATTCGGGGACGGAAGTCGGGATTCATTGCCATCAAAATTTGTCTTTAGGCGTTGCAAATACTATCGTTGCGATGGAAAACGGAGCGACTCGTTTGGATGCTTCCTTGGCTGGAATGGGTGCTGGTTCGGGGAATTGTCCGTTAGAACCGTTGATTGCGGTTTTGAATAAAATGGGTACGAAACACAACGCTGATTTGTATAAATTAATGGATGCTGCGGATGATTTGATTCGCCCGATTTTGGAACGTCCGATTCGAGTCGATAGAGAAACGTTGTCATTGGGTTATGCCGGTGTTTATTCGAGTTTTTTGTTACATGCCGAACGTGCGGCTAAAAAATATGGTTTGAAATCGCATAAGATTTTGGAGGAAATTGGTCGCCGTAAAATGGTGGGTGGACAGGAAGATATGATTATTGATGTGGCTTTGGATATGTTGAAATTGTAAAAAAATGATGTGATAGGAATCCCGAAAAACCCCCAAGAAAATCGGGGAAACCTCGTGGGCAGATTTTTAGGAAGCTGTTTTAAATAAGAAAAATCTACTCTGATAAAAGTTGGCGTAGTATGATAAATTTTATAACATCAGACAGAAAGCTAAAATATAAAAAAGACTGTTTTTGCAAATTCGTAAAAACGGTCTTTTTTATAAATTATGAACTCCAAAAATAATCCGTTTGAAATTAAAACTTTCAGATAATATTTCAATTCAAAAAACTAAATCTGAGGTTGGAAAAAATGGTATTTTGAAACAATTTTTGACCAGTATTATTTATCTCCAATAATTTTTTTTGAAAATGAAAAACATTATTTGTGTATTAATGATACTTTCCCTGTTCGGTTGTAAAGCTAAGGAAACAGAATAAAGCGCAGCGGTTGAGGAAGTAAAATCCTGTGCTGCTGCTGACTTTTTTACATTGAAACAGGAGGCTTTACAAGGTGATTTTTTTTGTACAATTAGATGCAATTACAAAAACTCAAAATCCTGACGCTACTGAGGAAGTTTTACGAGATATTACGCTGGAATTATTACAAACTCTATTGAATGATGCAACTAAAGACGGATTTGGAGAAAGTAAAACATTTGAAAAGAACTATAGTTTTAATACTTCTTCTTCGGATTTCAATGATTTAGAAAGTTATATGGATAAAGTATCGGTACTTTTAAGGTCGTCATTTTTAATTCCTCTTCGATTGACGTTGGGGAATGTCGAGTCTATGATAAGTTCGGATTTCAAAATTTAGGATGATAAAATTGTCGGTTTGACGAGAGATATCGTAGGGCAATTAATGAAAATTAAAACAAGCAATTAAAATTAAAAAGCCTGTTTTACAAGTTGTGAAAGTGAGATTTTTAATTTTATTAATAAAAAAAATGCAGATAGCTTACGGAAAAATGCAAGGTTTTACGCATAAAAAATGGATTATAACAATCAAGATTTTGTATTAGTGGTTGATAATGAATATTTTACGATTGGTTTGGTTGCTGATGGTAACGGTAGCGGTTCAAATAGTGGAGTCGGTGCTCAGTTGGGATTAAATTTTATTGCCAAAAAAATAATAGCATATATTGATTTGGATTGGAAAACGACTTTGAAGGCAGATATACAAGCATATTCAAAGGATTTGGCGAGTTGGTACAGTTCGAGTCTTAAAGATTTTATTCATAATTTTTTGTTATACCATTGTCGGATTCGTTGCAAAATATGGGATTTTAACCATTTTTTCATCTGGTGATGAGGTCATTATTATTGATAATAAAATCAAAATAATCAATCAGAATAATCGTCCGAAATACATCAATAACCAATTAATTGGAGGGGAAAGCGAGGGTTTTCAATTTGAAGAAATGCCGTTTAGTCAACAAACAGTTTTGATTGGTTCTAATGGTTTTGAGGATTTTTTGGCAGGTATCGAAAATAATGAAATTGAAAAATATCAAAGGCTTTCGGATTTTATGAAGGAGGAACAAAATTTAAAAAATCTAATTCAAATTCCTAAATTGTTACAAAAATATTCAAACAAAGGTGTTTCGAAAGATGATTGTAGTTTAGTGATAGTAAAAAATTAGGCTCTTTGACAATTTCTGCAAAATTCGAATAAATTGAGATTTTCGTAACGGCTGTCTTTAGCTGCCGCAAGGATTTTGAGACTTTTCGGAAGCTAAAGTAGCCGCTACGTGCAGAAATTGTCAAAGAGCCAAAAATTAAATTAAATTAAAATAAAAAAATATGAACCTAAATAACCAAAAACTCCTCAATTCAAGGGGTTATATCAATGGAAAATGGGCGGATGCAGCGAGTGGAAAAACTTTTGAAGTGGTGAATCCTTTTGACCAAAAAGTCATCGCTTCGGTGGCGGATATGGATGGAGGAGATGCCGCAGCAGCGATTGAAGCGGCAAATGTGGCATTACCAAAATGGCGGGCAAAAACGGCTACCGAACGGAGTCGAATTTTGAGAAAATGGTTTGATTTGATTCGAGCAAATCGTAAGGATTTAGCGTTGATTTTGACGACTGAACAAGGCAAACCCTTGGCGGAGGCAATGGGCGAAATTAACTACGGGGCTTCGTTTGTCGAGTGGTTTGCGGAAGAGGCGAAACGGGTTTATGGCGATGTCATTCCTGGACAAACTGCGGATACGAGAATCATCGTGTTGAAGCAGCCGGTCGGTGTGGTGGCAGCGATTACACCGTGGAATTTTCCGAATGCGATGATTACTCGAAAGGTCGCTCCTGCGTTGGCGGCTGGTTGTACAGTGGTGATTAAACCATCGGAATTAACGCCGCTTTCTGCGTTGGCGTTGGCGGAATTAGCGGAACAAGCTGGGTTTCCTCCTGGGGTTTTGAATATCGTGATTGGGACAGATGCGGCTGCGATTGGTGGGGAATTGACGAGTAATAAAATCGTCCGAAAGTTGTCTTTTACGGGTTCGACACGAGTTGGAAAATTATTGATAAAACAATGTGCGGATACGGTCAAAAAGGTATCTATGGAGTTGGGCGGTAATGCACCGTTTATCGTCTTTGATGATGCGGATATTGACGAAGCAGTTAAAGGTGCGATTGGTGCGAAGTTCAAAAATGCTGGACAAACCTGTATTTGTGCGAATCGAATTTTTGTACAAGCAGCTGTTTATGAAGAATTTACGCAAAAATTAAGCGAAGCGGTCAAGGCATTAAAAGTCGGTGACGGAACGACAGAAAATGTGGTGATTGGCCCTTTGATTAATCAAGCTGCTTTAGAAAAAGTGACTCGAATCGTGAATAATGCAACGGAAAACGGAGCAACTATTTTGACTGGCGGTTCGCCTTCGGAAGGTTACTTTTTCGAGCCAACGGTCTTGACGAACGTAAATCAAACGATGGCGGTACATCGGGAAGAGATTTTTGGGCCAGTTGCTCCAGTCTTTAAATTTGAAACGGAAGCGGAAGTTATCGCTTTGGCAAATGATACGGATTATGGTTTGGCATGTTATTTTTATGGTCGAGATTATGCCCGAGTCTGGCGAGTTGGGGAGGCGTTAGAATACGGTATGGTCGGCGTAAATACTGGTGCGATTTCCACCACTTTAGCACCGTTTGGCGGCATCAAAGAAAGTGGTTTTGGGCGAGAAGGCTCGAAATACGGCATGGATGATTTTTTAGAAATTAAGTATTTGTGTTTTGGTGGCATAGCGTGATTTTGCTACGCTTTTTTGTAGCACATTTGGGAAAAGTTCGTCATTTATACCGAACGAAAAACGGGGCGAACTTTTTACCAAATTTCTAATAAAAATTGCCGCTAACTTATCAAGTTTTATCTCTGCGAATAAGCTAAAAGTAAATGCAAAACCTGATTATCAATATCGAGGTTTTTGTTGAGCAACGTTAAGAGATTCCTAAAATCAATCGATTTTCATTCGATTCTTACAAAAAAATGATACATTAGCCTTATGAAAATTCACAATCACAAACATCATCGGATAATCGCATGGACACTAATACTCTTGGTATTAATGACTTCCGTGTCGTTTACGATTGATAAACATTATTGTGAAGGTGAATTACAAAGTATCAATGTTTTTGGAAAAGCAAAACCCTGTTCTGCTGCGAAAAAAAACTCTAAAGAAATCTATTGTTCGGTTCATAAAAAAATGATGAAAATGGACGAAGGCAAAAGTTGTTGTGAAAATAAATCGACTTTCGTCAATTTGGATAATGATTTAGTAAATATTGATTTTCAATTACCATTTTCTCCCGTTTTAGAACAATTTGCGGTTGCCTATATTTTAGTATTTCATGCTAAAATAACCGCTGATAAACAATCCATTCAAGAATTTACTTACCAATCTCCGCTAATTTCGAGGGACATTTGTGTCTTGTCGGAAACCTTCCTTTTATAGTTTTTTACAATTAAAATAATGTGAACTGGTTTGGTGAATGTGTGATTATCATTCACTTATTCTGTCATTTTATCAATTGTAAAAAATGATAAATGCTATAATTAAATTCTTTTTGGAGAATAAATTGGTGGCGTATTTACTACTAATATTATTCGTGGTTTGGGGCTTGACGGTCGCACCGTTTGATTTTAATATCAAAAATCTACCTCGTAATCCCGTTGCGGTTGATGCGATTCCTGATATTGGTGAAAACCAACAAATCGTCTTTACGAAATGGATGGGAAGGTCGCCGCAAGATGTGGAAGACCAAATTACCTATCCTTTGACGACTGCACTTTTGGGCATTCCTGGGGTGAAAAGTGTGCGAAGTAATTCCATGTTTGGCTTTTCGAGTGTCTATCTTATTTTTAACGAGGAGGTAGAATTTTATTGGAGCCGAAGCCGCATTTTAGAAAAACTAAATTCTCTGCCTTCGGGAACATTGCCCGATGGCGTTCAACCTGCACTTGGACCAGATGCGACCGCACTCGGTCAAATTTATTGGTACACCCTCGAAGGGCAAGATAAAGACGGAAACCCTACTGGCGGTTGGGATTTGCACGAACTCCGCACGATTCAAGATTTTTATGTAAAATATGGTTTGTCGGCTGCCGAAGGTGTGGCAGAAGTCGCTTCGATTGGTGGTTTTGTCAAAGAATATCAAGTTGATGTCAACCCCGAAGCGATGAAAACCTACGGGATTACGTTGCCGCAAGTCATGGCAGCAGTGAAGGGCAGCAATATTGACGTTGGTGCACAAACCATCGAAATCAATATGGCGGAATATTTTGTCCGAGGTTTGGGTTATGTCGAAAACACCGAAGATATTGAGCAATCGGTTATTAAAACCAATAATAATGTACCGATTCGGATTGGCGATGTGGCAAAAGTAAATATCGGGCCCGCTACTCGAAGAGGGATTTTGGATAAGTCGGGAGCGGAAGCGGTTGGCGGTGTGGTGGTTGCTCGATATGGTGCAAATCCGTTGGCAGTTATCGAAAATGTCAAGGCTAAAATAGCGGAACTCGAACCTGGTTTGGCAACTAAAACCTTGACAGACGGTACGGTTTCGCAAGTTAATATCGTCCCTTTTTATGACAGAACGGAGCTAATTCACGAAACTATTGGCACACTTCAAGAAGCCCTTTCTTTAGAAATTTTGATTACCGCTATCGTGGTGATTTTGATGTTAATGAATTTAAAATCTTCGATTTTAGTCGCCATTTCGCTGCCGATTGCGGTATTGATGTGCTTCATTGCCATGAAAATTTTTAATGTTGATGCCAATATTGTTGCCCTTTCGGGAATCGCCATTGCGATAGGAACGATGGTTGATATGGGAATTGTTTTGATGGAAAGTATGGTCACTCGAATAGAGGAAGAAGGCGAAAATGAAAGCCTTTTTACTTCAGTTTATGAAGCAACGATTGAGGTCGCAAGTGCCGTTATTACTGCCGTTGCAACGACGGTGATTAGTTTCATTCCTATTTTTACGATGGAAGCCGCAGAAGGAAAGTTATTTCGACCGTTGGCTTACACCAAAACTTTTGCCCTCGTTGCCGCTGTAATCGTTGCCATTACGATTATTCCGCCTTTAGCTCATACTATTTTTGGTATTAATTTAAAACGATTTAAACTATTAGAACGATTCAAATTAAAACCTATGAATTTTTTGAAATCCCATAGGTTTAGTAAATTACAAAAATACCTTAAACCGACGTTTAATATTGTATTAGCAATACTTGTAACATATTTACTCGCCAAAATTTGGATGCCTTTAGGCGTTACAAATTCTGAATTGACGAACTTTTTATTTTTAGCAACTTTAGTCGGTAGTTTAATCGGATTTTTCTACGTCATTATTCATTTTTACGAAAAAATTCTACGGTTTCTCTTGCGTTTTAAAATCCTATTTTTAATGTTAGTCGCCTTGATTTTATATCAAGGTTATACGGTTTTTAAAAATACAGGAGCGGAATTTATGCCGTCTTTAGACGAGGGTTCTTTTTTATTAATGCCGACCTCAATGCCACATTCTGGGATGCAAGAAAACATCAAAAACTTGCGAACGCTTGATATGGCAGTCACGGCAATTCCAGAAGTAGAAACGGTCGTTGGAAAAGCAGGACGGGCAAATTCTGCCCTCGACCCTGCCCCTATGTCTATGTACGAAAATGTTATTTCGTATAAATCGGAATATAAGACCGATGAAGAAGGGCATCGCATTCGTTTCAAAATTGATAAAAATGGAAATTATTTAAAAGATAAAAATAAAGAATTAATACTCGATGAAAACGGTCAATATTTCCGTCAATGGCGGGACGAAATCAAAAGTCCAGATGATATTTGGGAAGAAATCGTTCGAGTAACCAAATTACCTGGCGTGACTTCCGCTCCAAAATTACAACCGATTGAAACCCGTTTGGTGATGTTGCAAACAGGGATGCGTGCGCCGATGGGTATTAAAGTTCGGGGCAGTGATTTGGCGAAAATCGAGGCGTTTGGTTTAGAATTAGAAACGTACCTTAAAGACGTGGAAGGCGTAAAAGATGCGGCTGTTTTTGCGGATAGAATCGTTGGTAAACCTTATATGTTGTTGGATATTGATAGGACTGCAATTAGTCGTCATGGACTGACGATTGAGCAGGTGCAGCAACATATTCAAGCCGCCATCGGAGGTATGAATATGACGACGACAGTGGAAGGGCGAGAGCGTTACAATATCCGTATTCGTTACCCTCGTGAATTGCGAAACGACCCGGATATTTTGAAAAAAATCTATCTGCCAACTTCAAGCGGTGGACAAATTCCTTTAGGCGATTTGATAGAAATAAAATATGAACAGGGCCCACAAGCGATAAAATCAGAAGATGGTTTTTTAATTGGTTTTGTATTATTTGATAAAGAAGATGGTTTTTCGGAAGTCGAAGTCGTGAATAATGCACAAGAATATTTACAATCAAAAATTGATGGCGGCACATTGGAAGTGCCGAATGGTATTAATTACCGTTTTGCAGGAAATTATGAGCAGCAAGTCCGAGCGAATGAACGGCTAAGCCTTGTTGTACCCATTGCTTTAGGCGTTATTTTCTTGATTTTATATTTTCAATTTAAGTCCGTCACTATTTCCTTAATGGTCTTTTCGGGCGTATTTATTGCTTTTGCAGGCGGATTTATAATGATAGGATTGTATGATACTTCCTGGTTTTTGAATTTCAATTTCTTCGGTGAAAATATGCGGGATTTATTCCAAATTCAAACCATCAATCTAAGCGTAGCCGTTTGGGTTGGCTTTTTGGCATTGTTCGGAATTGCGACAGACGACGGCGTTTTAGTCGGCACATTTCTAAAAGAAAGTTTCAAAAAAAATACACCAACTGACATTCAAGGCATTCGAGATGCGGCCGTAGAAGGCGGTTTGCGACGAGTTCGCCCAGCCATGATGACGACTGCAACTACGATTTTGGCATTGCTACCAGTTCTGACTTCAACGGGTCGAGGTTCAGACATTATGTTGCCGATGGCAATTCCGTCTTTTGGTGGAATGTTGTTGCAAATGATAACGATGTTTACCGTGCCTGTTTTATTTTCGATGTGGAAAGAGGTGCAATTTCGGATTAAAAAATAAAAACGATGAAAATAATATTTATATTTTTTTTAATAATAATCGGGATAAACGGCTTGAATGGGCAATCCTTAGACAGCTTAATTTCAATGACTTTTGCGAATAATTTGGAATTGCAAATTCTTGAAAAGCAATATCAATCGAAACTACAAGTAGCGGGACAAATTGCTCCTCGACCTGACCCTGAAATTGGGGTTGGTGTGTTTCCTTTGCCGGTCGAAACTCGGTTGGGGTCGCAAGTTGCTCGATTGAGTGGGACGCAGATGTTTCCTCAAAAAGGTATGGTTCAAGCCAAAAAAGAGTTAGCAAATGCAGCGGCAGAACCGATTATTGCACAAATCAATGCTCGAAAATTGGACTTGGCGTATCAAGTTAAAATAGTTTGGTTACAAGTTTATGAATTGGATAAAAGCCGTGAAATTATTGGGCGAAATATTCGGATTTTGAAATCTTTGGAGGCGTTGGCATTGATAAAAGTCGAAACTGGAAAAGTAAATCCTGCCGATGTGTTGCGGGTACAGTTGAAAATTCAAGCATTGGAAAACCAATTATTAATATTAAAAAAAGAGAGAGAAAAACCGTTGGCGGAATTAAAACAGGTTTTGAATACGAATGAAAATATCGTGATTTTAATATCGGATAATTTGGTGTTTTCGACTTTGATTTATTCAAAAGATAATTTGTTTGCGAATATTCAAGCCAATCATCCGATGATGAAAATGTATGAATTACAACAGGAAATTTCCAAAAAAGCGATGGCGGTCAATGCTTTAAATAATCAACCGACTTTCGGGGTTGGTTTGGATTATATCAATGTGATAGCAAGGAATGATGCTGAACCGAAAGGCAACGGTCGGGATATTATTCAACTCAAAGCAACGGTCAAAATTCCATTGTACAAAAATCAATATGCCGCTAAAAACCAAGAAGAGTTATTAAAAATAGAAGCGTGGGAATTACAAAAAGAAAGTACAACCGACCAATTTTTAATGGTGATTGAAAAGGCTTTTACGGATTATGAATTGGCGAATTTAGAAATGGATTTGTATGCTCAACAAGTTGTAACGACGAAGGCAGCAATTGATTTTTTGAAAAGTTCGTACAGCGTTGATGGGCGGAATTTCGAGGAATTATTACAAATGGAAAAGGAATTAATTGATTACGATTTGATGATTTTGAAGGCGATTGTGAAAAGTCACAAGGCGACGATTTTGGTGGAACGATTTATAACAGAATAATAATTTTTTAATTTTTAAAATTCATAAAATATGAAAAAGTTAAGTATGGTTTTGGGCTTATGCCTGTTATTTGCTTTGGGTTTGACGACTGAAATACAAGCAAATAATGAAGTAGAAACAGTGGTGACAATTGCAAAGAAAAACACCGTAACATTTAAAGTTTATGGTAATTGCGGCATGTGTAAAAGTACGATTGAAGGTTCATTAAGAAATGTAAAAGGTATTAAATCTGCCACTTGGGATAGCGAGAAAAAGATGATAACGGTGACTTTCAACCCTAAGCAAATTGAATTGAATGACATTCACAAAAAGATTGCAGCGGTTGGATATGATACGGACAAAGTTAAAGCTAAAGATGAAACTTATAATGGTTTGCACGGCTGTTGTCAATATGATAGACCTGAAGGAAAGTAAGGTGCAAATTTTATAATAATTGGGCAACAGCTTTATTGTTGCCCAATATTTGATTTTAATTATTAAAAAATTTGATGTTATGATTGACGCAAAAAAATTAGGATTGGCTTCGGGTATTGCCTTTTCAGTACTGTACTTAGGTTGTATTTTATTAATGTTAATTGTAGGAAAAAGCGGAACGATTTGGTTGTTCAACTCGCTTTTGCACGGCTTAGATGTATCGACAATAAGTCGAATGAATGTGCCAATAATGGACACTTGTATTGGGTTTGTTTTTACGTTTTTGTTGGCTTATGGAATGGGTTATTTGATTGGAGCTATTTATAATAAAATAAGTAAAAATAAATAATTATGGAACATCAACATCACGAGCATAAAGCGGAACATCAGCACGATGAACATCAACATGGTGGTAATCATCATAATCATCATAATCATCATAAAATGATGATTGAAGATTTTAAAAAGCGTTTTTGGATTTCATTGGTTTTGACTATCCCTATTTTGCTGCTTTCGCCAATGGTACAGGATTTGTTGGGCGTAAGTTGGACATTTTCGGGTGATAAATATGTACTGTTTGTCTTATCAAGTATTATCTACTTCTATGGCGGATTTCCCTTTTTGAAAGGTTTGAAAGAGGAAATTCAGAAGCGAGAACTTGGTATGATGACTTTGATAGCGGTCGCTATTTCAGCAGCTTATATGTATAGTGTTGCCGTTGTGTTCGGCTTGGAAGGCAAGACGTTTTTTTGGGAATTGGCAACTTTGATAGATGTCATGTTAGTTGGGCATTGGATAGAAATGCGGTCAGTTTTGGGTGCGAGTAAGGCGTTGGAGGCCTTGGCAGAATTGATGCCAAATCAAGCGAATTTGGTACACGGCGGGGACATCACGAAAGTGAAGGTAAGCGACCTCAAAACTAAAGATATTATCCTGATAAAACCTGGTGAGAAAGTTCCTGCGGACGGAATTATCGTAGAAGGAAAAAGCGACCTTAATGAAAGTATGCTAACGGGTGAAAGTAAACCTGTTAGTAAAAGCACAGCCGATGAAGTGATTGGCGGAAGCATCAACGGTAGCGGTGCTGTCAAGGTGGAAGTGAAGGGAACTGGCGATGATACTTATCTTTCTAAGGTGATAAACATGGTGCAAGAAGCCCAAAATCATAAATCGAAAACGCAACGTTTGGCAGATAGAGCCGCTTTTTGGCTAACGATTATTGCTCTAAGTTTTGGCTTCGGAACGTTTGTCATTTGGTTGGCACTGGGCGAAGATTTAGCTTTTGCTTTGGAGCGAATGGTGACGGTGATGGTGATTTGTTGTCCGCACGCTTTGGGTTTGGCTATTCCTTTGGTGGCTGCGATTTCGACAAGTATTTCTGCTAAAAATGGACTTTTGATACGCAACAGAACGGCTTTTGAAAGTTCAAGGAAAATTACAACCATCGTTTTCGATAAGACAGGAACGCTGACGGAAGGTTCGCATGAAGTGCAGCGAGTCGTCACATTTTCAGATGATTTTGATGAAAATAAACTCCTTCAATATGCGACGGCTGCCGAAAGTTCATCGGAACATCATATTTCAAAAGGATTGCAACGAAAAGTAAAAAATGAAAACTTAGATATTCCAAAAAGTAGTGATTTTGAGTATGAAGCAGGCGTTGGCGTGAGTGCCACGGTAAATGATGAAAAGGTAGAAGCAGGTGGTTTTTTATTGTTAGAAAAGTTAGGTTTATCAACGCCTAAAGACGAAAATGAGGGAATTGAAACGAAGGTTTTTGTGGTAATAAATGGTGAGTTAAAAGGCTTTATTACCTTTGCGGATAAAATCCGAACAAGCTCTTATGAAGCGATTAAGACCCTTCAAAGTAATGGGATTAAATGCTCTTTATTGACAGGTGACAATGAAAAAGTAGCCGCATCGGTAGCCAAAGAATTGGGTATGGATGATTATGTGGCGGAAGTTTTACCGAATGAAAAACTGAACAAAATCAGGGAATTGCAAACAAAAGGAGAGTTTGTTGCAATGACAGGTGATGGCGTAAATGATGCGCCTGCTTTGGCACAAGCTGATGTTGGGATTGCAATTGGTTCGGGAACTGATGTAGCAGCAGAAACGGCGGATATTATTTTGGTAGATAGCGATCCAAAAGATATTTCCAACTTGATTTTGTTTGGAAAAGCGACGTATAAAAAGATGGTTCAAAACTTAGTTTGGGCGACAGGTTACAATGTAATTGCTTTGCCGTTGGCAACAGGTTTTGTGCCAGGATTGATGATTAGTCCTGCTTTTGGTGCTGCGTTGATGAGTATTAGTACGGTAGTGTGTGCGGTGAATGCACAATTGTTAAAAAGAGAAATGAAGTAAAAAGATGGGCGGAATTTCGAGGAATTATTACAAATGGAAAAGGAATTAATTGATTACGATTTGATGATTTTGAAGGCGATTGTGAAAAGTCACAAGGCTAAAATTATGGTGGAAAAATTCGTGGATTAAGGATAATCTGTCGGCGGATGAAGACCGACTAAACGTAAAATTTCTCTTTGGTTAATATTGCTTTGTCTATTGACTTGTAGTAAATTGATGGTAACTCGTCCCTTTGCTGTTTTGCCTTTCATCATTGTTTCATCGGTATTCCAATGGAAATGGTCATGCAATTGTCTTTTCGAGGATTATATAAATCGACGATTTCTTTTGACTCTTCATCTTTGTATTGTGTTTTAGTAAACTTTAAACCATTACAACGACGACAGGCAAGCGCTAAATTTTCAGTATCCGTGTTGCCTCCCTTACTTTCAGGCTGAGTATGTTCCATTTCAAAATTGGAAGGAGAAAACATTGATGATGCTAAACAATATTCGCAATAACCTTTGGGACGTGCCTCTACGAATACTCGAAGCTGTTTAGAAACATAAGATTTAGACATGAGGCAGGGGCTTTAAGTCAAGTTCTTCCGCTAATTGTGTGAAAGGAATTTGGCGAAGTTGAGCAAGTTCAACGATATAAATAATACGTTGATTTCTAATATTTTCTTCTTGTTCAGCTATTTTTAAATACACTCTGTTTCCATCTTTAGTCATGGTTTCAGCGTGTAATTTTTCGGCTAAAACGTCAAAAATTACTTTAGTATCAGCATCTAAAATGGTTTCGGCTATTAATTTATAAAGCCTTCTGATGCGATATTCAGGCGTTTTTGTTCTTTTTCGAGTAATCAAAGCATTGAGTTCTTGCGCAAAAAACTCTAATTCTGAAACTTTCATTTTTGAAATTTCAGAAAGATATGATTTGACATTGTCTTATACTTGAGCGGATATTTTTTGCATAATCAATTTATTTTTTAATAAAAATAACAAACTATTCGATAAAACGCAAATCCGATAGTTTGAGTTTCGGAAAGACAAGGTATAAAATTAAGAATTATGAAAAATCAAAATATAAAAATAGGCGTTTTTGTCGGTCTTGCCTTGATGATTGGTTTAGGTTTGGGTTATTTTATTTTTAATAATGACGATGAGAAACACGAGCATACAAAATCGGAGATAAACGGAGAAACCATTTACACCTGTTCGATGCACCCACAAATTCGCCAAAATGAACCAGGCGATTGCCCGATTTGTGGAATGGATTTGATACCGTTGGATAAAAATGGCTCGAGTGATCCGACGGTTTTGGAAATGACGGAAGCTGCGGTACAGTTGGCGAACATTCAAACGACCGTTTTAGGACAAACGGGCAAATCGGCTAAAGAATTTACCCTTTCGGGAAAAATACAGGCGGACGAACGGACGGCTGCAAGTCAGGTGTCGCACTTGTCTGGGCGGATTGAAAAGTTGTACGTGACTTTCAAAGGGGAGCGAGTGAATAAAGGGCAAAAAGTGGCAGAAGTTTATTCGCCTGATTTGGTGGCGGCTCAACAGGAATTATTGGAAGCTTTGAAATATCAAGAGGTAAATGCGTCTTTGTTGGAGGCGGCACGAAAGAAATTATATTATTGGAAAATCCCAAAAAGTGCGATTTTGGAGATTGAGAAAAGTGGAAAAATTCAAGAAACGTTTACGATTTATGCCGAAACTTCGGGTGTAGTTTCTAATCAACGGGTATCGGTTGGCGATTATGTGAAACGTGGTGAAGCTTTGTTTGACTTGTTGAATTTGAACCAACTTTGGGTTTTGTTTGATGCGTATGAAGATGATTTATCGAATATTTCGGTGGGCGACCGAGTCAGTTTTACAACGCCTGCCGTTCCGAATCGTACTTTTACGACTCGTATTAATTTTATAGATCCAACGATAAATCCGCAAACTCGTACCGCCTCGCTTCGTGGCGAGATTGTTAATAATAGCGGAAAATTAAAGCCTGAAATGTTTATAACGGGAACTTTACAAGCTCGTGTAAATACGGCTGCTCAATTGACCGTTCCGAAATCTGCGGTGATGTGGACTGGTACTCGGTCGGTTGTTTATATGAAAATTCCGAATATGGAAATTCCGTCTTTTCAATTTAAAGTCGTTGAAATAGGTGAAAGGGTTGGACAAAGTTATTTGGTAAAAAGTGGTTTGGAAAGAGGAGAGGAAGTCGTGACCTACGGAGCGTTTACGATTGATGCTGCGGCTCAATTGAATAATCAAGCGAGTATGATGAATCAAAATGTAAGCGTCAAGGGTTCAGAGCCAACAAACGATGTACTTGATTATCAAGCAAATACGCCAATGAAGTTCAAGCAACAGTTGAATGGTTTAGTCAGTGAGTATTTGAACTTAAAAGATGCTTTTGTGGAAACGGATAATAAAAAAGCAGCAAAAACGGCAGCCGATTTTATTAAACAATTAGGAAAAATAGATATGGGATTGGTGAAAGGGGAGGCACATATTTATTGGATGCAGCAGCTAAAAGCAATGAAAATGTCTGGTCAAAAAATTGTTGATTTAAAAAATGTGGAAGCTCAACGCCAACAATTTCAATACGTTTCTAATGCTTTGATTAATACGTTACAGGCTTTCGGAACGGAAGGAAAAGCATTTTATCAATTGCATTGCCCGATGGTTGCGAATAATAAAGGGGCGGACTGGATTAGTGCAGAAAAGGAAATCAAAAATCCATATTTCGGAGATAAAATGATGGGTTGCGGGATTGTGAAAGGAGAATTGCCACTGGTAATTGAAGGAAAACCTAAGGCGACAAAATCTGTGGTGAATTAAGATCATCGCATCGGCATTAAAATAAAATATTGCGACAAGCCTATGGGATTTTCCACGAGTTCTCGGGATAAGTAAAACCCCATAGGTCTTTATACTTTGGACGGAATATTTTGGAAACCACCAATATTCTTTATTAATTCCGTCCAAAGTCTAAATTAAGTATTCTTTTTGAGTTTTGATTGGTGCAATTCAAAGCAGATAATAATCTTCCTTCTGTATAATTTAAGGGCAAAAAGATCAAATCCTTCAAATAACCTTGATTATACCTAAATTGAATTTCAATGCTATTTTTGATTTATTACAGATAACAATACATTTTTTTGTTATCACAGCTGACTTTCCAATAGCCATTGAATCCTACTTAGAATTTTCACTCACAAAATCACTAATATCATTCAATACGTCCTTTACGAATGCCCGCTTTCCAAATAATTCTAATTTAATTAAAAAACCAATCCCTGGATGCATAGCACTAAAGTGCTTACTTTTCAATAGGCCGTGTTCTGCTTCTGGATATATTTTTAATTGGTAATTATCAGTATTATTTTCTGAAAAAATACGCTCATACGTTTGATGAGATTCTTCAAAGTCAACATTCAAATCTTCCGTACCAAACACACCAAAAATAGGGCATTGAATATTTTTTAAATCTTCTTCTGCGTCACTTGCAATATTATTTTTGACAAAATAAAACCGCTCTTCGCTCATAAAATCACAATCTGTTTCTTTTTCATTTTCACACTTCTTTTCTTGGTAAGCTACATATTCGGGATACGTATTTTCATTATTATAAAGATTAAAATCAATTTCATTTTGTCTTACCCCTGCTTCAATCGTCGCTTCGTCAGCACCTTCTTGTTCCATTCTTGTTCGAGTTAGATAATTGCTTTGTCGTTTCCAATTAATCGCCCCTGAAACACTAATGATGAAATCAGGAAAATCAGATAAAGTCGCTACTTTAGGCATAACCCATCCTGCTTGACTAAAGCCAATTAATCCTATGGTAGAAAAGTCAAAATTAGCATCTGCTTGAATGAACTCAATAGCGGCAATCACTTCTTTTGCTCGATCTTCCATGGACTGATTGAGCCATTTTCCGGTACTTTGCCCGATGCCTTTTTTATCCCAAGACATACTTGCAATACCTTTTTTAGCCAACTCATTCCAAATAGGTTGGTAATAACCATAAGCATCTCTTTCTAGTTCTCCATCACCATGGACGAAAATAACCAAAGGGGTTTTTTCTCCAAGACTATATTTCTTATTGGGCAAATTCACGACTCCTTCAATGGTGTCGGACTGAAATTGAAAGTGGATAACTTGACTTTGATAATTCGTTTTTCCCCACAAGAAATTAATGGCAAATACCAGTAAAGTTATGACGAGAATTATTTTTGTTATTTTATTCATTTGAAAAAATTACGTGGAGACCCAGTTTAAATCCAAGTCCACTTTGTTGTGAATAATCGATGGTTTCTGTTGGCGTGGTAATCGTGTAAAGACTCAATGGGAGATCAAATCCCAACGAGATTTTTAGAAAATCTTCCCATATATAATTATAATTTATACCTGCTTTAATGATATAAATATCCGTTGAATTAACTTCACTCCCTGAGGGGTAGGCAATGGAAAAAAATTGGGTGGTTGCTAATGCTTCCAAGTAATTCTTTTTATTTATCCTTTGCCATAATCTGATTTTCTCTGGAAAAAGAATTTCGATACCTCGCTTTTTATTTTGAAATTCTAAACTCGCAGCTGGAGCAAGCAATAATCTATTTTCTAATTGATTTAGAAATAACCCAAATCCAAATGTAAGCCTTTCATTTTGCCTTTTCTCCAAATAGGTCATAGTTCCCCAAGTTAAATTGGGGGTTATCTTTGAACTAAAAAAATCATCCGTCACATTGAGGGAAAAGAGTGCGATTCCACTCCATTTATCCGAAATTTTCTTGGATAAACCCATTGCTAACGAAAGCTGTGAAAATTTTGGTTGTTGATAAAAATTATTTGGAATACCTCGGAAAACGGAATCTTGTACCACCTGAGACAAGTCCAATCTTTGCCGAATTTGTCGATAGTCTAAAGTGTAAACTGCCTCCCATTCTTTTTTGCCAACGGCGTGTCCAAAATTTAGGGAAGCATTTAAAAAAGTAGTGGAGGCGTTAATGTTATTCAAAACATCATAATATTCATTTTCAATAAATGATTGCCCAGAGTTAGCATATTCAAACCTGAATAATTCAATTTCATTTTGTGCAAAAACCATGGAAACATTTAAAAGAAAGTATAGCACTAAAAACTGTTTTTTCATTAAGCTATTTTTATAAAATCGGATAGTAAATCCTTAATTTTTTTGATGGTTAAACCGTATCGGTTTTAAAAACCGACACGGTTTCTTTGAGTTGCCCGCGCAATTGCCAATCCTTTAACTATCAAAAACTTTTGACTTGTTGTAGTAGTCCTGTTGAATCTCATGGTTATCACTCATATCTATTTTTTCCTCTTGAGTTTTAAAGTAATCAGGTCGCCATACTAAATTCCCGAAGATAATTCGAAAACGGTCTTTCCAAGTACGACATTTTTTGACATCTCTCCAGATGTTTTTGTATTCGATGAAATTGATCGTAATAGGATTGTTGGAATGGATATTTTTAGTCAATCCATAAACCACTTTTTCTTCTTCTCTTTGGAAAGTGCCGAACATTTTATCCCAAATAATCAACACACCGCCATAGTTTTTATCCAAATATTTTTGGTTCGAGCCGTGATGAACTCGGTGGACAGAAGGGGTATTAAATATTTCGTCCAACCAACCTAATTTCACAATGCGTTCCGTATGAATCCATGTTTGATATTGTGCGACAAATATCAAAGCAACCACCGCTTGAAAAGGTGCAAAACCAATCAAAATCATCGGTACTAAAAATATCCATTCAATGGCACTTTCGATAATACTTAACCGCATGGAAACCGTTAAATTATAATCTTCGGAAGAGTGATGTACGCTATGATTCGCCCACAAAATTCGATGTTCGTGTTCGATACGGTGCATCCAATAATAAGTAAAATCTGCCGCAAGGAGAGCCAAAACCCAAGTCCATGCATTGATTGAAATCTCGAAAGGAGACAACCAATGGAAAGGCATTAAACAAATAACGCCGATTGCTCCAAAAGCTGTTTTTTCTAATAATTGTCCAAGAATAAAAATGGAAATATTCGCAAAACTATCTTTCCATCGTCGCTCTTTGGAAGTGAATAAATCTAAGGTGATTTCGAGAATAATTAACGCTAAATTGAAAATAAAAAAATACGCAACATACCGCATGATAGGCGTCTCTTCAAATAATCTTATAAACTCGCTGAAACTCATAATTTTTAAATCTTAAAATGTATTTTTAAATATTGTGCATCACTGTCAGACGGATCGTCGATGACGAGAACTAATTTTTTAGGCTCTAACTCCTCGATGATAAAAACGATTTCGCCTACTTCATTTTTTTTAGATAAATAAATTCGTTTCCTTTTGGCATCTAATCGCCAGCGACCTGCTTCGAATTTTCCCTCGGAAACACTATCAAAAGTTAAATCAGATTTCAAATAGATGTAATCATTTTTTTCGTTTTTAGCAGGAGCTTCCGAGAAAAAATAAACTTTGTACACCTCTAATTTCCACTTTTTTGAGAGGTTTTGAACCGTAATATTAGAATCTTCAGCAGTTACGGTAAGGTGATCTTTTGGGGCGTAAAATTGCATACTCGCCACTAACAAAATCATATTTGTCATTTTAAATAAGCTCATCATTTTTAATTTTTTCTTCTGGTAAAAAGTAAAGTAGCCATAAAAGCCAAAGCAAATTAGTTAAGTCCCAAAGCGTTCCGTCCCCTTGGAAAGATGCCCAAACTAAGGGCATCTTATAGAAACCGATTAACCCTAAAAATCCTAAATACCAATACTTGTCAAATTGATAACTGTCTTTGTAATTATTCATACCACAAAGGTAAGCGACGAAAAAGCGAGTTCTTTGTCCGTTTTGGACATTGTTATTTTACTGGAATATAAATTTCGGTAAGTAATTTTTCCGTAGGCGTATCTTCCTCATCGTTTAAGAAAAATTCCAATGTTGGCAAATCTGCCATTTCTAAATTCACATCGACCATCCATTGTGCATAAATTTTATGATAGGTATCTGCGGAAGATTCGTGCGAACCCAAGTGCATAAATTTAGCGTACTTTTGAGATTGGTGCGTCTTGATTTTGAAAAATCCTTCGGGGAGTGAAGAGAGTGGCTTATTCAAAATGACCGCTACATTATAGCGACAATTAATCGTTTCACTAATGTCATTATCATCTAAAATTTCTGCAAAAAAAATCGTGTCATCGGTCAAAAGTTGTTTTTTGAGAACATAGCTGACGAGCATTTCCCAAGTTTCTTTAACGGCTTTTAAATTTTCATAATTTCCTCGATGTTCCAAATATAGAACGTCGAATTGAGGCAATATTTCGATTTCAAAGGGCAGTTTTTCTCTTTCAATTTCCTGCTCTGAAAAGGTTTGACGTGTAATATTTCTTATCACATCATTACTATTTCTAAATACGGAAGGAGCACAATTGAATTTACTTTTGAACGCTTTGCTAAATGCTGCCACATCACTAAACCCTACTTCAAAGGCAATATCAGAAATACTACTGTCAGAGTATTTTAGAAATTCCGCTGCTTTTTCCAAACGGATTCTTTTGACATATTTCCCAATAGTTTCATGGTGAAGTGCCTCAAAAATTCGATTGATATTTCGATAGGAATAAAGAGAAATCGCTTCTACCTTTTCGATATTAACTTCTTCCTTAAATTGCTTATCCAAATATTCTAATAACTTTTTATATCGGTCTAATTGCATTTCGTTTTTCATGGTATCTTTTTTACAAAGTTCAACTTTTTTTAATTTTAATCCTTGTTCGTTTTGGACAAAATGCGTTTATCAGAGGAAATATCGGCGGTAAATCTTATCAAAAAAGATATTTTGCGAAGCAAAATATTAAAAAAGATGCTCGTCATTTTTTTACAGGAAAACCGTTTATCCTCAGATATTTCTATGTCTGAGGATTTTTTTTGTATTTTACCAGCTTATTTTGCATACTAAAATATATTAATTGAAGTACTATAAATGAACCTCTTACGATTTATATTTATAATCATTACACTTTGTTGTAGTTTTCTCCTTTCAGGACAGCAAACGCTGGTTGACATTCAACAACTTACGCCCAAAGATGGCTTGGCAAACCTTTACACTTCTGCAATCTTTCAAGATAAACAAGGTTTTATTTGGGTAGGTACAGAGTACGGACTTAATCGTTATGACGGTTATGATTTCAAGCTATTCACAAAAGAAAAAAATGGATTGTATAATAATTCTTATATTTATCAAATTGCAAAAGGAAAACAAGATAATCTTTGGCTATTTTATAAGGTAGATAATGTACGGGATAAGTTTTTTAATCCGCTGATTAGTCACATTGATATTTTTGATACCAAAACAGGTAAAACTTATGATTTTGAAACTTATTATAAGGGTAAATTACCTTTTCGTATCAGTGATATTCTTTGTATTAGAGTGAATGATGCCCAAAAAAAATCATGGATTGTAACGAAAAGTGGCGGATTATTTTTATTGAAAAACAATCAATTTATAAAGGTTTTTCAAAGTAAAAATAAAACGATTACAGCGGTTACAATTGATGAAAAAGACAATATTTTTATCGGAGCAAATAAACAATTAATACAGACCAATTTTTCTAAAAGTAAGCAATCAATCACTAATTTCTCTAAAACTATTATTAATATTTGGGTAGAAGGTGAATCTAAAATATGGCTAACAACGAGGAGTTTTTTGGGTTCAAAAAAACCCTTTACAATCTTTTCAAAATCTTATAACCGAAACGATATAAAAGAATTTCATCATTTTAATATCGAAACGGTTAGTAGTTTTGATAATAATCATGTGAAGATTCATAAGTTTGGTCAATATTGGCTTATTATTGAAATGAATGAGGCTTATATTATAAATAGCAAAAAAGAAAAAATTAAAGACCTTTCTCATTTACTAAATCGTGATATTCAGATAGACCCGTATAATATTTGGGCTAATCAAGATATGATATGGATAGGAACGCCTTCTGGAATCTTAAAAGTTAACATCCGATGTAATAGTATAAGAATTATTCATAAACGGGAAACTCTCTCTGATTGTAGAGGGATTACGGAAGACAATAAAGGGAATATTTATTTTAATAATAGTCAAGGTCATAAATACAACCCGATTTCAAATACGGTTGAGCTTTTTAGAGATATAAATGGTAATTTTTTTGCACATTATTATGATAATAAAGTTTTATCAGGACTTTATAGCAACAAAGATTTAATAGTTATAAGTGATTTAATAACTAAAAAAAATCATATCGTTCCAGCAATAAATAGGCTTGCACTTTCAATTATAGAAACCCATAAAAAAAATGAACTTTTGATTGGAACAGATAAAGGATTGATTTTTTTTAATTCGCAATCTTACGTAAAACGAGATTTTACCCGATACAATCAATTCGATATTTTAAAAACAACCGACATAAATGCAATGAAACGGCAGGGTGAAAATATCTGGTTATCTACCAATAAGGGGATTTTTCTAATGACGGAAAAAGAAGGTATTTTACAACATTTTAGCCAAGCATCTGGTGATTTGCCCTTTGATTTTATCCAACATTTGCATATTGATAAGGCAGGTGTTTTTTGGTTGGCGACAAAAGGGCATGGTCTAATTCGCTGGCAGTTAGCTTTGGGCGAAAATCAAAAATCAGAAACTAAACAGTTTACTATAGATGATGGTTTGTCCCATAATTATTTATATGCAGTATATGAAGATGATTTCAATAACCTTTGGTTATCAAGTGATTACGGTATCATGAAGTTGAATAAGGAAACACAACAAATTCAGACATTTACGACCAATAATGGTTTGTTACATGATGAATTTAATAAATTCTCGCATTATAAAGCAAAAAATGGAACGTTATATTTTGGTGGTTTAGGTGGTCTGATAGCGATTCATCCAGAAGATTTTGCCAACCAAAAAATAAATAAAATACCTTTGGCATTTACAAGTTTATCGGTGTTAGAAGGTAATAAGGAAGTATTTATTGATAAAACAGATTTGATACAAAAATCAAATATACTTAGGCTAAAACCATCTGATAAATTAATTGAAATTCGCTTCGCTTTGCTCAGTTTTACGGGAAAAGATGACCAAATGTACGCTTACAAAATCGAAGGTTATACGAACCGTTGGATTTATAGCAACGAAAACTTTATCCGAATTACCAATTTGCCTTACGGAACGTATCAACTCAAAATAAAAGGTAAAACAAGCAGTCAATCTTGGTCAAATTCGGAATTAAACTTAACGATAAAAATCTTAAAACCGTTTTATTTAAAATGGTGGTTTATCTTTTTATGTGCTATAACGATTGTTGGTATTGTTTTAATTATTAATCAAAAAAGAATTCAAGGATTAAAGGATGAAAAGGAACGATTAACCGTAGAAGTCAAAAAAAGAACGGCAAAAATCGAAACGGATAAGTTTATTATTGAACAACAAGCTGAAGATTTGAAAGCGTTGGATATTGCCAAAACAAAATTCTTTTCTAACATCACACACGAATTTCGCACACCCTTAACGTTGATTGCAGGCCCAACGCAATTATTAGCTAAACAAAACCTTCCCAAATCAATTCAAACGCATCTGAATATTGTTGGAAAAAATGCCAGTCATTTATTGGATTTGGTAAATCAATTATTGGATTTATCTAAATTAGAAGTCGGAAAAATGTCTGTTGAATTGGTACGGTATGATATTATTTTATTTACAAAGGAATTAATTGACCAATTAAAACCTTTGGCAGATAATAAGGGTCAAGTTATTGATTTTCAAATTATTGAGAAGGAATGGACAACTATTTTTGATAAAAACAAATGGCAAAAAATTATTTTTAATCTTTTGTCAAATGCTATAAAATTCACACCAAATAATGGTCAAATTACGATTGAATTGTCAGAAAAAATGATTTATCAAAAAGCAAATATTTATTTAGCAATAAAAGATAATGGCATCGGTATTTCAACCGAATCACAGGCATATATTTTTAATCGTTTTCATCAAGTTGATAATTCTGACATTCGTTCGCAACAAGGTACTGGAATTGGTTTGGCGTTGGTAAAAGAGTTAATTTCCCTACAAAATGGGGAAATATTCGTAGAAAGTAAAATCGGTATGGGGACAACTTTTAGTGTTAATATTCCAATCGAAAATGACGAAACGGTCAATCCAAAACCAATCGAACCAACGATTTTTTCTTTTAATAATACGAATCCTATTGCTCCCGAAATAGTACCTATTTTTAATAATAAAGACCGTTTACGCTTACTTATTATTGAAGATAATGCGGATATTAGAACGTATATAAAATCGTGTATTGATGCAACAATATTTGAAATAATAGAAGCGGAAAATGGAGCAATTGGGATTGAAAAAGCAATTGAATCGGTGCCAGATTTGATTATTTCTGATATAATGATGCCTGAAAAAGATGGTTTTGAAGTCACGAAAGCTGTTCGTCAAAATGCGATTACTTCTCATATTCCAATCGTTTTATTAACGGCAAAAACGGCTTTGGAAAGTCGGTTGGAAGGGATAAAAAGAGGGGCTGATGTCTATTTGACCAAACCGTTTAGCCCCGAAGAGTTGGTACTTCGTATTTATAAATTAATCGAGTTACGACAATTATTACAACAGCGATATACAGCCATCAATAAGGCTGATACTACGAAAAATACCGCTTTTGAAATAGAGGATAAATTCGTCATAGCATTTAAAACTTATATTTTGGATAACTTGGCTGAGCCTAATTTAGATGGAGAAACTTTAGCTAAAAAGTTTTTGATGAGTCGGATGCAGTTGTACCGAAAAATCAAAGCTTTAACGAACCAAAGTACAAGCGAATATATCAGAAATTTACGTTTAGAAACGGCCTTGAATTTATTAAAAAAGAAAGAATTAACCATTGCTGAAATTGCTTATCAAACAGGCTTTTCTTCTCCAAGTCATTTTACGAAAGCATTTAAAAAGTATTACGAAAAACTACCTTCTGATATTTAAATAAAAGGCGTTCCTATAAAAAATAGGGTAGTGCTATAAATGTACACCAATAATTTATTGAAGGGCAGTATTTGCAACGGCTTGAAAATTTAAAAAGTGTACAAGTATAGTACTGTTGAGTAGGATTCTTTGAAAATTTCTACAAAATTTATCAATATTTTGGCTCTTTGACAATTTCTGCACGTAGCGGCTACTTTAGCTTCCGAAAAGTCTCAAAATCCTTGCGGCAGCTAAAGACAGCCGTTACGAAAATCTCAATTTATTCGAATTTTGCAGAAATTGTCAAAGAGCCAATATTTTTAACCAAAATAAAATTGATACGTTTTGTAGAAATTGTCAGAAAACCAGAAATTACGACCTACTTATTTCGCAACTCATTTTGATAAAATAAGATTGTTTCTTCTAAAGCTGCTTGAATTGTAAAATCTGGTTGAAAGCCCAATTTATTGAATTTTTCTGGATTTGCTTGAGAGTGTTTTATATCACCTGCACGCTCGTCTAAAAACTGAATTTTTGATTTAGAATTTGTAATTTTTATAATATTTTCTGCTAATTCAAGAATGCTTGTACTATGCCCCAAAGCAACATTATAAGTACCGCTCCCTTTCATTGAAGCCAGTATATTTGCTTTCACAATATCTTTTACATAAATAAAATCTCTGGTTTGTGAGCCATCTCCATAAATAGTAATCGGTTCGTTTTGCAACGCTTTATTAATAAAAATAGGAACGGCTGCGGCATAAGCAGATTTTGGATTTTGTCGTGGGCCAAATACATTAAAATAACGTAAAGAAGTAGTTGGAACGCCCCATTGATTTTCATACATTTTCAAATAATATTCGCCGTCTAATTTTGTAATTGCATAAGGTGTCATTGGTTCTGAAACCATGGTTTCTACCTTTGGCAATATTGGATTATCTCCATAATTTGCAGCCGAAGTAGAAAGTATAACTTTACAATTTGGCGTTTCTCTTGCAGCATCTAAGACGTTCAGCGTACCAATGGTATTTATTTCTACGCATTCCCTAATTTTTGTCAGCGACTCTGGCACACTAACTAAAGCAGCCAAATGAAAAATGGCATTTACATCTTTAGCAACTTTTTTCACCAAATCTTTATCTCTAATATCTCCTGCTATAAATTGAATATTTAGGTGACTTATATTTTTGGTAAAACCCGTTCTCAAACTGTCTAATACCCTTACTTCGTGTCCTTCTTTGGATAGAAATTCTGCAATATGACTGCCTATAAATCCAGTACCTCCAGTAATTAAATACTTCTTCATTCTATTTTTATTTTGATAGCCTTTCAGGCTATTCTTCTAAGGTTGTAAATATTGTTATTCCTTGATTTTATGAAAGCGTTTAAAATCAACACGAATTTGGCAAATGCGATGCCGTTTACCCTACGAAATCCTCAACGTTAGAAGGAAAGCCTATGTTCGATTTAAAACTTTGACTACCAAGTAATTAGTGAATTTTATATCCATATTACAAATTATTTTAAGCTGAGATTAGCCGTAGTTTTTGCTTTCATATTTGAATAATTATACAGAATAACGGGCTATTTTTCTAAGGTTGTAAAAATTGCACCTTAGAAAAGTAGCCAACGACTTATCGTTAGCGGTGTAGTTCGGCAATCCGTCATAATCAGACCTATTTTAATAAGCATCTTTTATCCAGTTATAAGGTTTGCGTTTTACCCACATACCCCTGGTAAAATCTGGAAAGTCTTGCGGCGCACCATTATTTTCAATTGATACTTCCGAAAGTGGCGTAACGGCACTCCAGGCGGCAGCATCATAAGCATCCATTGGCGGTGCTATGTTTTCTTTAGCAGATTCTACAAAGGCATTCAAAACAAAGAAATCTATTCCTCCGTGACCAGCTTCGGTTGCACTTTCACCGTACTTTTTCCAAAGCGGATGATCGTATTTTTCAAACCAAGCGTCCATACTTTCCCAACCATGTCCTTTGGTTGTTCCTTCAATATGAATCCGTTGCGTATGATAATCGAAATCCGTTAAGCCTTGGACGCCTTGAACTTTAAAGCCTAATGAGTAGGGGTGAGGTGTATTTACATTGTGCGTAACAATGATGGTTTCACCATTTGACGTTTCTATGGTGGACGTAATAATATCTCCCTGTTTCCATTTTAATTTGGCATTAGGATGATCTTTTCCGCCATTATCAACGATATATTTATTTAATCCAATCGCTTTAGTAGCGTGCGATGTTAGGGACATCAAACGGTTTCCTCTGTTTATATCTGCCATAACAGCCACTGGACCCAGTCCATGTGTTGGATAAACGTCGGCATTTCTTAATAAAGAATGTTGTGTTCTCCAGACGGATTCAGAAATCCCCTTATCGCCAAATTCCACCCCTTTACCATAAGCCGTTTTCCCGTCATTGAATTTAACGCCTCTTAAATCATGCTGATAGCCACAAGTAAAATGCAATAATTCGCCAAAAACATTCTGTTTGACCATATTCAAAACAGCAAGGATATCTCTGCGATAATTCACATTTTCAAGAATCATCAAATGCGACCCAGTTTCTTCGTGCGTATTGACCAAATCCCAGCATTCTTCTAAAGTATTTGCCGCCGACACCTCAAGACCAGTATATTTACCAGCCTTCATACTGTCAACCGCCATTTTAGTATGCCACAACCACGGCGTTGAAATGATTACAGCATCAATATTTTTGAGTGCTAATAAATTTCTATAATCATAATCGGATTTTCCAAAAACTTTAGGCTTTGCAGACCCAGAATCGGCTAAGGTTTTTAATGCAATATCAATACGATTAGGATCGATATCACATATAGCAACAACCTCCACATCGTTTCTTAATAGTGCATTATTCAAGTGATTCGTCCCTCTTAATCCAACACCAATAAAGGCGATTTTAAGTTTTTGGCGAGATATTTCGATATTAGATGCAAAAGATAGGCTTGGTAAAATTGAAAAACCTGCTCCAACTAAACCAGTTTGCTTGATGAATTTTCGTCTTGAATTCATATCTATATAGGTGTGTTTTTTATAAGTTCATTTTAGTACCGTAAATATGACCTATCCGTAGGACTAAAGCGGTAAAATTTTAAGCAGTTAAGCGTAAAATTTTATGCCTATTGCCTACTTGAGTAGAACATCTCCCTTTTTGATGAATTTGACCACCCCGAAACGTTGGCGACCTTTTAAGGTTGGAAGCGTTGGTATCGCCTAAACGTGACAGGCCGCAGACGACACAGAAAAAACAATTTACCCCGATTTACCCCGATTCACCCCAGTTTACCCCGATTTTCTCGGGGATTTTCTCGGGGATTTTCTCGGGGATTTTCTCGGGGAAACCCCGTGGGCAGATTCTCGCAGACTTTTAAGGTGTAATCTTTACAACGTTAGAAGGGTAGCCGCTATTCGTTTAAGAGAAGCAAAAAAAATGATGCACCCTAATCATAAATCAATTACTGAAATTGCTTATGCAACAGGTTTTTCTTCTCCTGAATAATTCTCTAAAGTTTGTAAAAGAATATTAGGTAAATCGCCTTCAAAATTGATGGCAGAGTTGAATAATGAATAAAGGCAGCAGAAATTGAAGTAAGGGAACAGGGACGACCAAACAAATCAGCGAATATAGAAATCAAGCGTATCGATTATCCCAAAACCTATTAAAATATTGAATACATATATTGACTTTGTGGTTCAATTTCTGCAGTTGGGTTGAGGAAAAAAAAACGCAAAAAAGACCGACTTACTTGATCTATAGTTTGACCTGTTTTGCTTTTTTAAACGTAACTAATTGATTCATAGATAATTATTAATTAATATTGTACACTTTTTAGGATTTTATCCCAACTTTCAAAAGTGTAAAACGCAAAAGTATTGTTCGGATTTAATATCTAAACTGTACCCATTTTATATAAAAAAAGTGACTAATTTATGAACTTTAATCTGTATTAATTCAAATTAATTTAGATTAATCCGTATTACTACAGATTAAAGTACACGTCGTAAAGCATATAAAAAAAGAGTGTTTCCACTTATTACAAGTCTATTGGCATTACAAAAGAAATTTTCAGTCGTACTGTTTTATATCGTAAACTCCTAAATATAGGAACTTAACTGGCTTGAAGTCCACAATCAAAAATAGCCTCACCATTTATTTATAAATCAAAATACTCAATCATACTTTTTCATTGTCAATATGCTCGTCAATATATTTTTTCAAAGTCGCTCGATTGACTTCATAAATCCGAGCGATTGTACTTTTGGAAACCTGCTTTTTTAATAAGCCAATAATTTCGTTGTGATGTTCCGCCAGTTTTTTATTTGTCGAAGTTCGACCAGACGGGCGACCTAATATTTTACCTTCCGACCTTACCCGAGCCAGGGCTTCTTTGGTTCGTTGACTAATAAGTTGCCGTTCTATCTGTGCGGACAGGCTAAAAGCAAAAGCCAAAACTTGACTACTAATATCGTCCTTCAATTCAAACTTTTCTTTGATCGAAATGACTCGGACTTTTTTGGTTATCAAATCATTCAAAATCGTCATTACATCAAAAAGCGATTGACCGAGGCGACTCAACTCACTAACGATTAAAGTATCGCTGCTTCCAAATCCTTCCAGGTATTTTCCCAAAATCCGTTTTTTATGACTTTTTGTACCGCTAACCGTTTCTTCAATCCAAATCACCTTTTCGGGTAAATTATTACGCTTTAAATATTTCGCAATCTCAAATTTTTGATTTTCCGAATTTTGTTTGTCCGTTGACACTCGAATATAGTCGTAAATCATGGTCAAAAAGCCTATTTTTTGCAATTGGTTAATTTATACCTATAAAAGTATATAAATTAACCAATATTGGCTAAAATTAACCTATTTGTAAAATAGCCAATCGTTGTGCAGATTAAAGGGACGTTTTTATTGAGCAATTTTATGACATTGAAGGCATTTATCAAAAAAATTGGGCTACTAAAAAAAATATGCGATATATCGTAGCTGTTG
>Ga0306864_1000162_pt1 | contig 32516 bp, 21 predicted proteins | sample AntRauTorckE5430_FD_190448 | JGI IMG/M metagenome (GOLD analysis project Ga0306864, IMG submission 190448) | Saline lake microbial communities from Rauer Islands, Antarctica - Metagenome Torckler E5 #430 (v2) (version 2) | ecosystem: Environmental > Aquatic > Non-marine Saline and Alkaline >...
GGCTTACGCGCTGCGGGATTTATGTAGGGAGCCTACCGAGGCGTCTTCGGCAGTAAAATCCTTAAAAACCTACAACTTGCTGTACACACTAACGCCAACTCGTAGCCACCCCCCGCAAATTTTAACCTAACTTGCCGGTCCACTACACCGTCATTTTTATGTCCCCCATCCTACGTGCTTTTGCTTTCTTACTCCTGGTAACTTTGCTGACCGCCTGCGCCGACCCCGTCACCCCTGTATACCGTTACGAGACGGGTTTTCTGCTAATGGAGGGCAGAATTGCCGACCGGGAAGGCTACAGTGAGATACGTCTTTCGCGGAACGAGCTCCTATTTGGCTTTTACGCGCTCACGCCCGTGGAGGGGGCCGTTGTTTCCAGTATTGACGGCGACGGGCAAGAGGTTGTCTGGGAGCTGGTGGAGGACTCCAACCGCTACCGCGCTCCGGAGGGTTGGACTGCCGAAGCGGGCAAAAGCTACCACATTCGGGCCGTAACCCCTCAGGGCGAGGCCGTTGAATCGGCCCCCGAACTGATGCCGGCCAGTGTCGCGATACAGGAAGTACGGGTAGTATTCGAACAGGAGGCCTATTTCAGTACCGGACGCGACCGGTTCGTCCCGGCTTTTCGGATGTTACTGGACCTGGAAGACCCTAGTGATGAGGAGAATTACTACCAATTCGGTTTCACGGCCTGGGAAACCATCGAAGTGTGCGCCAGTTGCGAACGAGCCCGGTGGCGCAACGGTGAATGCATCGCAAGCCCCGACACCCGCTTTGTTGCACGGTGGGACTACCTCTGTGATATGGAATGCTGGGTCTCCGCTCAGAGCGGGGGGCGGAATATCCTTAGCGACGCTTTTATCAACGGAAACAGGGTAGAAGATATCGAGGTGGGCCGCTTCGACTTTGCGCGAACGGGCGGTTTACTGTTCGTACTGGAACAATTTAACATTACCCAGCCGTCCTTCAAATTCAGCGAAGTACTGGAAGGTATTTCCGAGGGTAGCGGTGGGTTGAACGCCCCACTGCCGGCGGCACTGGTTGGTAACCTTACCGACCTGAGCGATAACCGGACCAATGTGCTCGGTTACGTGGGCGTGGCGGCGGTGAACGTTGAACGCATCTATATCGATCGCGATACGGTGAACGGTACGCCGCTGTCTTCTAACGCTTCAATCATCTTGGAACCTGCAGATCCCTCTCCTCCCCGGGCACCGTGCGTGGGCGGGGTCCGGACGACAGAACGGCCGGCAGGGTGGCCGAATTAACTGCCCGGAGACGAGCCGGAAGCCATTGCCCTTTAAGGCACTCGACGTAGTTTGCTTTCCTGCTCCCTTACCTACCGTGCTGCTTCGCAGTTAACTTCCTTTGCACCTGCGGCCTCGCCAGATTTCCTTTCCCTTCTCCATTTTCGGATAAATATTCGATACCAACTTCTTACTGATTGATGAAGCATTTTCTTACCCTGATCGCCGTCATTTTCTCCGGCCTGCTGCTGGCCCAAACCTACGTGGTGAACATCGTCACGACCGATGCTTCGACCGACACTCCGCTGGGCTTCGTCAACGTACAAATTCAGGGGACTTCCCTAAACGGAACAAGTGACGAAAGCGGCCAGCTAAAAATAGAAGTGCCACCTGGTGAATTTATTGTTTTGGCTTCTTTCTTGGGCTACGAAACGACCTCCACTCCGCTCACCGTTTCCGGAACATCCCGCCTGGTAATTACCCTGGAACCAACCGCCCAGCAGCTGGAAACCATCGAGGTGAGTAGCCGTGACGCGAGCGAGCGAATGGAACGACCGCTGATGGGCGTGGAGCGATTAACCATCGAGGAAATCGAAGTACTTCCCGTTGCCCTGGGCGAAATTGATGTCTTCCGCGGCCTGCAACTGCTTTCGGGCGTCAACTCCGCGGGGGAAGCCAGTAACGGCCTGAGTATCCGGGGAGGAACGGTGGACCAAAACCTGGTCTTGTTCGACGGTGCACCCATCTTTACCCCAACGCATCTTTTCGGCCTTTTTTCCGTATTCACGCCAGATGCCATTGGTAGCGTGGACCTGTACCGGGCCAATATCCCCTCCCGCTACGGTGGTCGTATATCCTCCGTACTCGACGTACGCTCCCGGAATCCGAGTTCCGACAAATTCAAAATGCAGGGGGGCATCGGCCTTGTTTCTAGCCACCTCAGTATTGAAACTCCCCTGACTAAAGATAAAAAGCTGAAAATGCTGGTAGCCGGAAGGGGTGGCTTCAACGATTTTATCTTCGGCTTTATCGAACGCTTGAAGAATACCAAGAGTCGGTTTATGGACGGAACGGTAAAATTACGCTACAACCTCAATGAGCAAAACATCATCACCTTCTCCGGTTTTTACAGCAAGGATTTCTACCAGATTGATTTGCTTAACCGTTTTAACGGGATTGTGGCCGATCAAAACCAAAACGACTATTACACCCTGAACGGCACGCTCGACTGGCTGAAAATATTTAACGATAAAACCAGCCTGGCCACGCGGCTGGTGAGTAGTAACCACGAGCCTAAAGTGCTCTTTCCGCAGTCTGGTACGGATAATACCGTTGAATATAAGTCACAGATTCGCTACAAAAGCCTTCAGACTACCCTCGATCACCAGACGGGTAACCACCATCTTTCGGGCGGAGTACAGCTCGTTCGGTATGACCTTAACCCCGGGGAAATCGACCCGGGCGGAGTAGCCTCAGTTAGTCGGGTCAAGCTCGACGATGAGCAAGCCTACGAAGCGAGTCTTTTTGCCGAAGACGAATGGAAGGTCAGTGATAAGTTTACCCTTTCGGCAGGTTTACGCTTTACCCAGTTTGCCCAGCTCGGCGCGGGGGAGCAACGAAACTACGGGGACAGTGAAATCATCAGCGAAGAATTCCTGACGGGTACTACCGCTTTTTCCGCCGGAGAGACGCTGCAAACTTATAACGGCTTCGAACCACGTATTGGCCTCAACTACCAGCTTTCGCCCAAAGTCAGTGTGAAAGCAGCCTATGCCGTTACCCGCCAGTATTTGCAGAACATCTACAATGCCACCACACCGGTACCCAGTAGCCGTTGGAAGGTGAGCGACAATAACGTGGCGCCGCAGCAGGCTTCCCTCATCAGTGGCGGTCTTTACGCCCTGCCGGGGAAAGGGAAATTTGAAATCAGCCTGGAGGCCTATTACCGAAATATCGATAACCTGCTGGAATACAAGCCGGGGGCTGAGTTCTTTCTCAACCCGACGGTAGAGACGGACCTGATCCAGGGGCAGGGCCGTGCCTACGGCATCGAGCTGGGGATAACCAAGAAAACGGGTAAGCTCACCGGCCAGGTCAATTATTCCTACGCACGGTCGAAAAACCTCGTGGCCGGTCCGACATTCGAGACGAGTGTGAACCGGGGAGACTGGTACAACGGCTACTTTGATCAACCCCACACCCTGAATACCAACATCAGTATTGACGATGGAAAGACCAACCGCATCAGCTTGAATTTCGTCGTACAGAGCAACCGCCCTTACACCGCTCCCAATGGTTTCCTAACCATTGACAACCAGCCCATTCCTATCTTTTTGGAGCGAAACAACGAGCGCCTGCCAACCTATCACCGGCTTGATTTTAGCTGGACGGTTCACAACCCCAAAATGGTAAAACGCCGTTGGATTGGCGACTGGACGGTCACCATCTACAATCTCTACGGCCGTAAAAATGCCTACAACGTCTATTATCAGCCACGGGAAGCGGGCGGCCCTTCGGAGATATTCGGATCTTCTCCGCTGGGCAGTTACCGGCTGACGATTTTCGGTGCGCCGATTGCTAGTTTGACTTATTCGTTTAAGTTCAGTTAAGTACCTATCCCAAAACGATTACACTGAATTTTGCGGCGCGCACGCAGGTGCAGTGAAAGGTTGAGGAGCTCTGTATTACCGTTGGTCACATGAGGTGATTTTGTGCTCGCGAAGCGAGCGCGGCCCCTCTCAAGTGAGGCCAGTAGGGGCGATCCTTTGCGGTCGCCCCCACTGGGTCACGTTTGTCATTACGTTTTTACCTCATGTGCCAGACAGCAGTACAGCTCCGAAGGACAGGAGCGGGAGGTTTCTCTACTTATTTCTTGATAACCACCTTATAAGCATCCACCGCCAGCTCATCAGCAACGGAAAGGAAGTAGAAGCCATCGGGCAGGTCGGTCGCATCGATCTCCAGCGTAGTACCGCCTTGGGTGAGGGAAACCTTCCGCAGTAAGCGACCATCGGTGGCGTACAGGTAAAACTGAAGATCATCGGCATAAGCCTGTTCCAAGCGGACGTTGATCATACCCGCCGTTGGGTTGGGAAAGAGCGTTAACTCTGCACCAGTAAGTGGTTGATAACGAGTGCTAACGATGCCATTGCTATTCTCCGCATTGAAGGTGGGTGTCATGTTCTTGAACTCGCCCGTTCCGTTGGGGAAGCGGCCGTGAGAGATATCTGCTTCCTGATCGACGTAGGTGATGGTGTCAATCAGGAAAGTGTCGGCATCGACGAGCACCAGCGTTTCTCCTCCGGCAGACAGCTTGAAGTCGGCGTGGAGGCCGTCCTGGTCGGTGTCTTCGTCGGCCCAGATCATGAGGTAGCCGTTGCCTGCGATGGAAGTACCATCGGGGAATGCCCATTTCGTCAGGTTGCCAAGGTCATCCGTGAGGTAGAAGCCATCGAGGGAGATGCTTGCGCTGGTGTTATTGTAGAGTTCAATCCAGTCTTCAAACTCACCGTCCTGGTCCGCTTGCGTAGCGTCGTTGGAGGCCATGAATTCGTTGACGACCAGGTCGCCGGCCAGCGGACTGGTCGTTAACTCGGGGTCCGTAGTATCGGGCAGCTCGTCCGTATTCTCTGCATTGAAGGTGGGCCTCATGTCCTGAAAATCACCCGTTCCGTTGGGGAAGCGGCCGTGGGAAATGTCGCTCTCCTGGTCAAGATAGGCAATGCTGTCGACGATCGCCAAACCAGCGTCAACCAGCACAACGGATTCTCCTCCGGCGGAGAGTTTGAAGTCGGCGTGGAGCCCGTTCTGGTCCACATCCTGATCCGCCCAGATGATGAGGTAGCCGTTACCGCCGATGGACGTACCGTCGGGGAATGCCCATTTCGTCAGGTTATCCGTGTCGTCGGAGAGGTAGAAGCCGTCGAGGGAGATGCTGGCGGAAGTGTTGTTGTAGAGCTCGATCCAGTCGTCGAAGTCTCCGTCTTGATCGGCCTGGGTCGTGTCGTTGGAGGCCATGAACTCGTTGATGACGAGGTCGCCGGCGAGGAAGCTGGTTGTGCCAGCTGCAATCCCGTAGGGTTCATGCTCGGCGCGTTGCGGAGAGAATTTATCGATACCGTCGCTTTCGGAGAGGGGGTTGGTGATGCTTTGGGCGAGGATGTAGTCTCCGTTGTTGTAGTCTTGGTCCAGGATTTGGTCCTGGTTGCTTTCAGCGAAGGTTGTTTCTATGGTGGTTAGGTTGTACAGGTCCTGGCCTTGGGCCGTTATTGAGAGACTTGCTAGGAGTAGGAATAGTAGCTGTTTTTGCATAGTTGAGGGGGTTATTTTTTGTTCGGACCGCTAATGTTGGGAAGTCCTTTTGGGGTGGGGGATTTGGTTGAATATTTTTTGCTTAGCGGTGGGCGCGGGCGCAACGAGATGTTTGCTGCCGTAAAGTCTTAGCGGTCAGGTCTGTGGACCTAACGTTAAAGAACTTTCTTTGCACCAGCGTGCGCGCCAAAACAGCGCTAAACTGAAGTACGGTATTATCACTAGCGAAGTGGAGTACGGCTTAGCCTTCTCCATTTCCAGGCAGCAACCGCTTGATAACTTTTTCGATGGTAAGCCCCTGAACCAAAATCGAGAACACTACAACGATGTAGGTCATCACCAAAAACATTTCTCGGTTCATCTCTTCTGAAAGACTGAGCGCAAGTGCGATCGAAATTCCGCCCCTTAGCCCACCCCAGGCCATGATAGCGGTGGTGTGGGGAACGAAGTCAAGTTTCTTCTCGAACATTTTTACGGGCAACCACAGAGAGGTATAGCGACAAAGTAGTACAATCGGGATGGCGATCAAACCGGCGAGGATGTAGTTTATTTCGTAGGTCAGCACCAGCATTTCCATACCCAGCAGCACGAATAAAATAGCGTTGAGTAAGATGTCGATCAGCTCCCAGAACTTGTCAACGTACAATTCGGTGGTTTCCGACATTGAAGCATTTCTTACCCGGTCATCCCCAACCAAAAGTCCGGCCATTACCATGGCCAGAGGTGCTGACAGGTGTAGCTCTCCCGCGATTACCGTTCCTACCATCACGGCCGCCAGGGTAATAATGACCTCCGTACTGAAATCGTTGATGGACTTGAGTAACCTGTACGTTACCCACCCGATAAATAAGCCCAGTAAGATGCCGCCGATAACCTCCTGTCCAAAAAGCTTCAAAATGTCTACAGGATCAATAGTTGAGCCGGTTGAGGAGGCGATTTTATACAAGGTCAGGAACAAAACGACACCGATACCATCATTAAAGAGTGACTCCCCAACGATCTTTAATTCCAGCTTCTTCGGGGCTTTCGCCTTTTTCAAAATACCCAGCACGGCAATAGGATCGGTGGGGGAAATGACAGCACCGAACAACAAGCAGTAGGTGTAGTTCACCTCCATACCTAGTAACTGGAGTAAGTAAAAAGTGGCCGTTCCAATTAGAAAAGTGGAAGAAACTACGCCCAGCGTGGCAAAGGCGATAATCGGCCAGCGTAGCTTTTTGAGCTCCTTAAAATTGGTGTGCAAAGCGCCGGCGAACAGCAGAAAACTCAGCATATAGTCCATCAAAACCGTTTCGAAGTCGATTTGATGGATGAACTCTGCCTCCGCTTTCAGAAGGGTGTCGTCAAAATAGCTCAGACCCCAGACCCCTAAAGTGTAGAAAATGGTAACCACCATTAATCCTATGGTGGTCGGGAGCTTAAAAAAGCGCACGTTGATGTAGCCGAAGATGGCGGCCAAAAAAACCAGACCTGTTATAATTAGGTAGTAGCTCATAAGGTGGTTTGTATTAAGGTCGAGGACCTTCCGGTCCGGCGAAGTCGGACCGGGAGGTCCTCAACCTTTAAAAAGCGACGCATATTCAGGCTTCATCCAAGTATGCGGCTAATCATCCCAATGCTTCACTAACCCAGCTTTTACGGGGTTGTTCAAAAGGGACATCGGAATACTACCATGAAGACGATAGGAGTAGTATGCGAGCCCGCGGCTGAGGTCAAAAGGTGGAATTTTCCTGCCTGCCACAATCAAAGGTTGAGGAGCTTTAGCTCCGACCCTCACGTCAGTCGGACCGGAAGAATTTCTGTCTTGCAACTCAAAACCCCGCGGCAGCCAAAGCGCAATACCCTTAAAAAAAGTAACCAGGATAAGCACAAACCATAGCCTCCAAAACGGCAGTAACGGCTTAGAAACGCCGATTTAATAACCTTGGACACCGTCGCCGAGGCTTACGGTGTTGAAGCTTAAGGTCTATCCGCTAATCCTCTTTTTTAAACCTTTCATTGCACCTGCGGCCGCGCCTGAGGATGATCACCTGTAGCGGCAATAAGCTGGTGTAGATATCCCGAATTCACATCGCATCCATCGCCGATTCAACGACGCCAGATGCACCGCTACATTTACGGCTCTCTCCTCAACACAAAAGTCAGTCACCTTCGCCTCCGCCTTCGTCAAAGGTTATCGTTACCCCAAGGGCGCTGGCCAGGTCAACTTGGACAAGTACGAGCAGAACTCTGAACTCATCGGCCAGCCTTGCCACTGTGGCCGGGCGATTAACGACGAGGTCGGATAGAGCGACGAAATCTGAAGCCTGGGTAAGTTCCTCTAAGTGGGTATCGATATCGGCGATGGCAGCCTGGATTCGTGGGGCCAGGGTGGTGTTGCCGAGTTCGGCCAGGTAGTCTTCAAAACCGTAAGCCTCGGCTCCGGTACCCCCGGCGTAAGCGAGCGTCCATCCGGCAAAATTTTCCTGAATGCAGTTTATAGAGAAGTCCGCAAAGGGGGTTTCCACCCGGTCCGGCATGGCTGGCTGACCGCTCAGTTCCCCCAGTGGCGAGAGGAGACGATGGAAGTGGGTAATCCTCAGGTCGATGATCAGGCTATTCAGGAGTTGGCTTTGCCCACCGTTAAAGCCTAGCTCAGTGCGCGAGGTGAAATCGGGGCTCTGATTGTCCCAGATCGACTTGAATATTGCGATCTTGTTGGCGTGATTTTCGGTTAGCGCCAGCAGGTAATTTCGCCGCGATTCGTTCCCTGAAAAGAGAAGCAAGGTGGCGTCTTCGTCTTCATGGAACAGCAGATATTCTATTGCTGCCAGCCCGATGGTGTTGATAGTCCGGGTATCAATATACGGCAGGTTGATTTCTTCGTCGGTTAGCAAGTTCTCCTCTAGGTTTTCCACACCCACGGGCCAAAAATGAATCTTGCTCACTAGACCGCGGTTGAGAAACGGAAGCTGGGAGTAGATTTCTGACCGCTTCCATTGCCGAATATTGGCGCGCCAGGCATCTTTCAGGGCCGTTAAATTTTCTGCGTCAGCAGAGGATGTGAAGGCCTGGGTGGCGGTAAGAAGTTCGCCTGAACGACTAACGAGCACGTCGTTAGCGGGGCCGATGACGTTATCGACTAGTGAGTTGAGCTGCCGGCCACGCGGGTCGGAAAAATCCGGTTCCGAGGGGCCGGTATTCTTGTTGCAGCCGCCAAGCAGCATGATGGCCATCAGCGCAAATACGCCGGATACAAGGTAGAGTGATTTCGTCATTACAGAAGGAGGTTAAAAATTTGACGGTTATTAATTTCGGCAATTGTACTAGGTAAGTACCAATCAGGGGCTCTCCATCCTGGTCGGTAACGGTGCTCGTTAGTGCTTCTGTACCCGGTATGGGTAGGGCGCTTTGGCTAGCCAATAGAGCGGAAATCAGGAGGAGCGATATGTTAATCTTATTCAGACTAAATAAATATTGCGAAGATAGGACTGGTTTTCTTCTTCAGCAAAAAAATTTGAGTGTGACTGTTTTGTCTAGTTAGAGGAACTGGCTGAACGAAATAACCAGCGTATGCAGCACAATAATTTGGCGCGAACGCGGGTGCGGGGTAAGGTTCTTTGAAAAGCAAGGGCTGAACGTCGGAACGTGAGGTCTTTAACTGCTTGCCTTAGTCCCTTTCCCGCGGCCGCGCCTCCATCGAATTACCTCAGTAATAAACTCGGCAGTTTCAATGCTTCACGAAAAAGCCTCCGTTTAAGGATCGTCAATTCAAGAACTGTACGGGTAAGATGATTTTACACTTCCTTATTTGGTTTTAGTCTAAATAGCCTTAACTTTGCGATCTCAAATTCAAATATCACCTATCATGTTTAAGCATTTTTTTCTACTTCTTTGCCTTGTATCGGTAAGCATGTTCACTTCATGTGACGACGATGACAACACGGCAAACACCACTTCTCGTCAGGCCGTAATCAGTGACTATGCTGATCTCGTACTGGCCAACTACCAAGCCGCTCGGGCTGATGCGGTCGAACTCGACCAGTCCATCACAGATTTCATCGCCGATCCCACTGCGATGAAACAGCAGTTGGCCAAGAACGCCTGGCTTGCCGCGCGTGAATCCTACGGCCCTACCGAAGCTTACCGCTTTGCCAACGGACCAATTGACGGGGAAATCAACGGAGAAGAAGGTCCCGAGGGCCTCTTGAACGCATGGCCGCTTGATGAATCCTACATCGATTACGTCGAAGGTGCAGCGAACGCTGGAATAATCAACGATATGACCCTCATGCCAACCATTACTAAAGATGCCCTGGCTAGCCTCAACGGAGAGGGCGGGGAAGAGAACGTCAGCGTTGGTTACCACGCCGTCGAGTTCTTACTCTGGGGCCAGGACCTCACTGCTCCATCAGAACTACTGGCCGGACAGCGCCCGCATACCGACTTTGTTGACGGTGGAACAGCAGCTAATGCCAACCGCCGCTGTGATTACCTCAAAGCTTGTTCAGCATTGCTTCTTGATCACCTTCAGATTCTTATCGATCAGTGGGTACCCAATGGCCCTTACCGGACAACCTTCCTGGCACAGGATGATGAGACCAACCTGAGCAATATAATGACGGCCATCGCTACACTCTCTAAATCAGAACTCGCTGGCGAACGCGTTTTTACCGCTTACGACAACCGTGATCAGGAAGACGAGCATTCTTGTTTCGCCGATAATACCCACCGCGATCTTCGCCTCAATTTTAATGGTATTCGGGACGTGTACTTGGGCCGCAACGGTGCCCTGGAAGGTGCTTCCATTAATGACCTCGTCTTCGAGGCAAACCCAACGCTGGGAGCATCCATTATGGGTCAACTCAATACCGCGCAGATTGCGGTGTACGGAACGGCTATTCCCTTTGACTTTGCCATTTCTGATGATGCAACCCGCCCTGATGTGATTGCCGCAGTTACGGCATTACGTACGCTTGGAGACCGCATCGTTGAGGGTGGAAGTGCCATCGGTATCGAAGTTCGTATTGAATAAACACAATGGAGATAAAATAATTTCCTTAATTCAAGGCTGTCTGAGGCTGGTGCAATTTGCGTCAGCCTCAGATTTGTGCTTTAAATACCAACCTTTGCCAATTCGACCTTCTCCATATTCTTGCTTGCTTTTTAGCCTTATGTTATTGGTTGTTGGATGTGAAAAAGATGACCTCAGCCTAAGGGCCGAGCCGGGGGAAGAACGCTCTGGCGGGGAAACCACGGTCTTCGTTGAGGGAGCTAATTCATTTGGCTTTCAGGCTCCCAATCTTAATGAAGAGGACGGACTGTTTTTCTTCACGGGTAATTCTCTCTTTAACCAAAATTGGGTCACGGCTCCGGCATCCACAACGGCCCGGGACGGGTTGGGCCCTTTGTTCAATGCGCGTTCTTGCTCTGGATGTCATTTTAAGGACGGGAGAGGTCGACCTCCGGCCTTCCCGGGGGAAGTCAGCCACGGTTTATTACTTCGCCTGAGCACGGGCAACGCACTGGCGGGAGAACCCGTCCCTGATGTTTTTTACGGTGACCAGCTTCAGGACCAAAGTGTCCTCGGGGTAGAAACGGAGGCTGGCTTTACGGTTACCTACGAAATGGTCACCGGAAGTTATGCGGACGGGAGTACCTACGAATTACAAAAGCCCAGGTACGAGATCACGGGACTGACACAAGGTGAATTATCCGCTACAAATATTTCTCCAAGGGTAGCCAATCATATGGTTGGCCTGGGGCTCTTAAATGCCATCGATGAAGCAACCTTACTTTCTATGGCTGACCCGAACGACGAAAACGGAGACGGTATTAGTGGAGAGGTTAACTACGTATACGATGTCCTAGCCGATGATATGCGGCCCGGCCGCTTTGGTTGGAAAGCCAGTCAGCCTTCAGTGTTGCAACAGGTCGCTGCCGCCTTTGCGGGGGATGTTGGAATTACTTCCGACATCTTTCCCGAAGAAAACTGTCCGCCTTCCGTTGACTGTAATTCTTTGCCGAATGGGGGAGGTCCGGAAATTCCCATGGAGAACCTTCGCAAGGTTACGCTCTATTCCAGCACACTGGCTGTTCCCGGCCGTCGTGATTGGGAAGACCAAATCGTGCTGAAAGGAAAAAAAATATTCAACCAACTGAACTGCAGTGGATGCCATCGCGCAGAGATTACCACAGGAAATTATGAGGCTATTCCCGTTCTATCGGGGCAAACCATTCGGCCATATACTGATCTGTTGTTACACGATATGGGAGAAGGCCTGGCTGATGGCTCTCCGGAGTTTCTCGCGAGTGGTCAGGAATGGCGAACCCCGCCACTCTGGGGAATCGGACTCTTTGATGTCGTCAATAGACACACAAACTACCTCCACGATGGCCGGGCTCGTAACCTCACGGAAGCCATCATCTGGCATGATGGTGAAGCCAAAGCTAGTAGGGACCGTTTTCTCGAACTCAGCGAACAACAGCGTACTGAACTTGTCGCTTTTTTAAACTCTCTTTAATGCATACGCTAAATACTTTCGGCTTGCATTATTGGCAAGCTTAGGGATGCCGTAAGTTATTTATTTGGCGTCCCTTATCTCTTATTTTCTTCTTAAAACAGCTTAAAACTATGTAATAATCACTTTATCTCTCAACGGAATATCCGTCTTCGAAACCCTCTTCAAAAATGGAACAGACCAGGTTGGGGTTGTGAGAGCAACGTTACTTCACCAACCTTGATCCATTCCCGGCCGATCCGGGATTTTATCAAAAAAGGCAATATCCCGCGTCACGCGCTTTGCCTCTAAATTAAGATCAAATGAAATTATTCATATTATTTACCTTCACCGCCGTACTACTTTCCTGTGGTAACCCTTCCTCAGAGTCTACCACCGAGGGGGCCGGGGCGGAAGAGAAAACCGTTACCCTTTACACCCACCGCCACTACGACGTAGATAAAGAAATCTACGCTGCCTTCGAGAAGGAAACGGGCATTGAGGTGAATGTCGTCAAGGCAGGAGCCGACGAACTCATTCAGAAAATGGAGATTGAAGGTGACCAGTCTCCGGCGGACCTACTGTTGACTGTAGACGCTGGCCGACTGGTACGCGCGCATGAGAAAGGCTTACTGCAACCCATTACTTCTGATGTTGTTAGTGGCAGCATTCCCGCTTACCTGCGGGCGGAGGACGATAGTTGGGTAGGGCTAACGAAGCGCGCCCGCGTGATCGTCTACCACCCCGATCGCGTTGATACCAGCAAGCTTTCAACCTACGAGGCCCTGGTCGATCCGGAATGGAAAGGTCGCATCCTGATTCGCTCTTCCGGAAATATTTATAACCAATCCCTACTGGCATCCATCGTTGCTCACGCTGGTGAAGACGCGGCAAAAACCTGGGCCGAAGGTATGGTTACCAACTTCGCCCGTAGGCCCAAAGGCAATGACCGGGACCAAGTGAAGGCTATCCTCGCGGGTGAAGGTGACCTGGCCGTTATCAATACTTACTACCTCGGGTTGCTCCGCAACGCTACTGATGAGCAGTCCGCTAAAGCGGGCAATGCCGTCAAAATTTTCTTTCCCAATCAAGACGGGCGTGGTACGCACGTAAACATCAGCGGTATCGGCCTGGCCAAATACGCTCCGCATGCAGAGGCCGCTACACGCCTGATAGAGTACCTGGCAAGTAAGCCGGTACAGGAACGTTTTGCTAGCATCAACTACGAATACCCCGCGAACCCCGAGGCGAAAATATCGGAAGAACTCGAAAGCTGGGGAAGTTTCAAGGAAGACAAACTGCCCCTGACGAAACTGGGGGAAATGAACCGCGCGGCCGTTATGACTTTCGACGTGGCTGGCTGGGAGTAAGGGGCCGTAAAATTATTGTCACCTGATATGACCGATTGTAGTATAACTTTGCCTTTGTGACAAATAAAATACGACATTTTTACCGTGACACGAGTATCTGGTCACTAGCACTGTTGGGGGTTGGTCTGTTCATGGCCATCCCCTTGCTGGTTGTTTTACTCAGTCTTGCCAAAGGTACGGGGGAAACGTGGGCACACCTTACCCGTTATTTTCTGTTGCGGTACCTGGGCAATAGCCTTGTTCTCGTGGGGGGAGTGGGGATACTGAGTACCATACTAGGGGTAAGCGCGGCCTGGGCGGTGAGCCGCTACGCCTTCCCTGGTCGGGAGCTGGTGGTGAAATTATTGTACTTACCTCTGGCTATTCCCACTTATATCATGGCTTACGCCTACGTGGGCTTTCTGGGTAATGGGGGAACGCTTGTTCGTATAGAGGAAATGATTGGCCTATCCCCTAGTGGGATTGATTTTATGAATCTCGGCGGCCTTATCTGGGTACTGGCGCTTTCGTTGTACCCGTACGTGTACGCTAGCTGCCGGGTGGCTTTTTCCGGCTTACCGGCGAGTCTGCGTTCGGCTTCAGCGCTGCTAGGGGCATCCGGTTTGCGGTACTTCTTTACGGTGGCGTTGCCCCTGGCTACGCCTGCCATTGTTGGTGGGGTGTTTTTGGTAACGATGGAGGTGCTGAACGACTACGGTGCGGCAAAGTACTATGGTATCAATACCTTCACTACCGGGATCTTTCGTACCTGGACGGCGCTGGAGGACCTGCGCTCCGCCACCTACTTGGCCGCACTACTAATTCTGTTCGTTCTGGTGGCCGTTTACCTGAGCCGGTTGGCGCGTGGGCGGCGTTCTTTTGTCACTCAGTCCGTGTCAGGGAGCGAATGTTCGGCGCGCATAGTAGCGCGTGGCTGGAGGCAATGGCTGGTAGTTGGGGCGGTAGGTACACCTCTTTTTTTTGGCCTTGCCCTGCCCCTGGGGCAATTACTATGGTGGGTAAGTGGCGAGCCAGCATGGGGGATAAGTTTTTCGCTGGCCTGGGTGGGGTTACAAAGTTTACTGGTGGCTATCGCCGCCGCCGTAGCCTGTCTGGTGCTCGCCCTGGCTTTGGTCTTTCTGAGCCGGTGGAACCAGCTGGACGTGCTGCGACCGATTTCTAAATTGTCCGTGATCGGTTACGCCGTGCCGGGGGCAATCATTGGTATCGGGACCATCGGTAGTAGTCAGCTGATCGTCGACTTTTTTGCGGACAACTACGGCTGGCGTATTGGCTATCTTTTTTACGGTAGCAGCCTTGTGTTGCTCTACGCGTATGCTTTTCGTTTTCTGGCCGTCGCGTACCATCCACTGGAGGCACATTGCCTTAAATTGGGCAAGCCACTGGCGGAGGCGGCTTACTTGCTGGGCGACGGTAAACTGCGCGCATTGCGCAATATTGAGTTGCCCCTGCTCGTGCCAGCTATGGTCAGTGCTCTTTTTCTCGTTTTCGTGGATACGCTCAAAGAGTTGCCCCTCACACTGATTCTGAAACCTTACGACTTGAATACTCTTTCTATCGCTGCCTACACCTATGCTGAAGACGAACAACTGGCCAAAGCAGCACCTCCGGCCTTACTCCTGATATTACTGGTTGCCATCGTGCTCTGGTCTATTTCTTTCGGTAAAGAAGCCAAACGGTAAAGAAGCCTAACATCTCCCTAATGACAAAGGAAAACGATCGCCGCTTGGTAGTAACTACACAAGGACTGTGTAAGTCTTACGACGGCCGAAACTATGCACTGCGGGACTGCCAAATTTCGCTGGAGACGGGGCGTATCTGTGCGGTCATTGGTCCGAGTGGCTCCGGAAAATCTACCCTGCTAAAGCTACTGGCCGGGCTAGAGCGCCCCGAAGCGGGGAGTATTGTTTTACATGGCCAAACGGTAACCGATGACCAGAAGTGCCTGCCGCCTAACCAGCGAGGCGTGGGGATGGTTTTTCAGGATTATGCTCTTTTCCCACACCTAAACGTGGCGGCCAACGTAGCCTACGGTATGGCACGGGGTAGTGCAGAGGAAGTGAACAGGCTACTCGATTTAGTCGGCTTGGCCGGGGAAGAAAAAAAATACCCGCACGAACTGAGCGGTGGGCAGCAGCAGCGGGTAGCCCTGGCCAGAACGTTGGCTCCCCGCCCCGAATTACTTCTGCTGGATGAGCCCTTCAGTAACCTCGATGCTTCCCTGAAGCACGGTATTCGCCAAGAGCTTCGTAAGATCGTTAAGGAGTTAAGCCTTTCCGCCATCTTCATCACCCACGATATCTACGATGCGATGGAGATTGCCGATGAAATGATCTTCCTTGAAGAGGGGAGGGTAATTGCTACCTGCCTTACCGAAGACTTGATGAAAAACGATCAGGCCCCTTCGGTAAGCGCGAATCTGGAGCAGTTGCGGCGGATGGCAGAACGGGTGATTGGCTTGGCGAAGTAGGTTGGGGTTAGTAAGGTTGTTGGCGGGGTAGAGCGTTTCGGTTTGGACTAAGTTGTAAGCGGCCACGGTAAGCCCGAGACGATCCTCGGTCCAGTCGGCCTTCGCGCCGAACTCGATCATATTACTCTCTAGGGTATCGAAAGGCCTACCGGCGTTGGGGGCGTTTGGAATGGGGTTACCGGCCGTATCGAGCGCGTACAGGTCGGAGCTCGCAGGGTTGAACACACGGATAGCTAACTAGCGGTCGGTCGATAGGTAATCCCGCGCCTGTAGCTGTGAGCCGCCGTGCGCGCTTCTGTTGGGAGCAGTCGTAACCCATTAGCAGGCGGTGCTTCACGGCTCCTTTTCCTACCTCGTAGCTGAAGTAATTATTAAAGTTGTTGTTGCTGCAAAAGAAATGGGAAAAATGGCGGGCAATATGGTGTTTAAACAGGTAAAAGGGACCAAGATAAATTCTGCTGTCGGATCGCTGATCCTTTGAGGAATAGGCCTTAGATTTACGCTATTCTTAACAAGTCTAAATATAAATAGCGATGCTGGATCGCAAGAAATTATTCAAAATTCATAGTTGGATCGGGGTAAAATTGAGTATTCTCTTCTTCATCGTTTGTTTTTCTGGCACTCTGGCTACGCTTAGTAGTGAGATGGACTGGTTGGCGACGCCCGCTATCCGCGCGAGCCCACAGGAGGAGAGGGTGGATAAAAACGAAATGATCAGGAACCTGAGAAATGTTTTCCCTGAGGTTGAAATTAGCCTTTGGCTTAGGGCCCGTGAGCCGTATCTCTGCGACGTTATCTACTTGACCAAGCCTGATGAAAAGCGGATCTATGTTTTCGTCAATCCTTATACTGGAGAGGTGCAGGGCTCGGCGAACTTGACCATTCAGCGGTACTTTCGGGATTTACACTATTTCCTATTCATTCCTTTTCAGATTGGCCATTTTACGGTGCTGGCCTTCTCCTTTCTCTTGCTTTTTTCGTTGGTGACGGCGCTTTACTTCTACCGTAAATGGTACCGTAAGTTCTTCGGGCTTAAGCGGGGCAAGGGGCCGGTCGTTCTTTTTCGTAGCCTTCACCGACTGGTGGGGGTGTGGACTATCCCTTTCGTTTTGCTCTTCTCCGTCACCGGTGTTTGGTACTTCTTGGAACGGACTAATACTGGCGGTATCTCTAAAATCGCCAACACGAGATCACCCGTTCTGGAAGAGCCGTTACCTGATTCTTTAGACTTGAAGGCGTTTGCTTGGTCGATTGATTATGACCGGGCTGCGGACTCCGCTCGGGCACATATTCCGGGTCTGGTGGTCAAGGGGATATCGCCACCGAGTAGGCCTAATAGAGCTCTTTACTTGACGGGGAAGAGCGATGTACTGCTGGTCCGCAACCGCGCTAACCGTGTGTACGTGCACCCACTGACTTATAAGGTAATTCAGGTGCAGCGGGCCGATGAAATATCAACGATCACCTGGCTGAACGACATCGCCGATCCGCTGCACTTCGGCAACTTCGGTGGGTTGCCGACCAAGATTCTGTGGTTCTTCGCGGGGCTGGGTATTTCCGGGATGGTACTCTCCGGAATCTGGATCAGCTTGAAGCGCAAGGTCAAATCGGAGACTGCGCGACGGGCGCAGCGCCTTGGTGGCTGGAAGTACTATAACTGGGTGGTAGTTGTGCTAATGTTCGGCTTTATGTTCAAGCGTCTAGTGGTTGGCTATCAGGCGAGTTGGTCGATTCTGCTGCTGATCTCAGCGGGTTGGTGCCTAGTAGGCTTCGGCGCCTGGTACCTATTTGTGCATCGTTTGAAGCAGGTGGTAGATAAGGCGCGGCCGCGGGTGAAAAGTACCGGATAAAGGAGCAAGGTGAGGGAGCTCCGAAGGCTCTATTTACCGCTCCTCCAACTTCCTTTGCACCTGCGGCCTCGCCCTTATGAATACTTTTTTAGAAACAACTATAAACCAGCATATGCAGTTTGATAATCCCAAGATTTTTAAGGGCCACCGTGCCACGGGCTACGACGACTTTGTTCGGGCCTACATTCCCTTCTATGAGCATATCATGGCTCTCCTACCCAAGCTGATCACCCAGGCCATCCCGGAGGGAAATCGGCCTATACTGGTGGCCGGGTGCGGAACCGGAAATGAACTACTAGCGCTGGCGGCCGCCCATCCTGAATGGCAGCTGGAGGGCATTGACCCCTCGCCAGAAATGATCACTCAAGCAAGGCATAAATTGACCGCTTACAGCAGCGTACGCCTAGCCAATGGGTACGTTTCAGACCTTCCCCTAGGTGCCTGCTACGGAGCGGTAACTTTACTATTCGTACTGCACTTTATACCCGATGATGGTGCTAAATTGTCGCTTCTGCGGGATGTAGCGAAACGTATGTTGCCCGGTGCTCCGCTGGTGTTACTAGACATATTTGGCCGCCCTGCCGAGCTCTCTGCTAACCTTGAAGTACTGAAGGTGATGATGCCGCCGGCGGCTGACCCTGCTGTAGTCGCAGAACGATTACGAACACTGCCGAATCGGATCAAATACATTCCGGAACGACGACTCGCAACACTGTTAGAAGATGCCGGATTTAGTGCACCGCAGCGCTTTTTCCAGGCGGCTATTTATGGTGGCTGGATTGCTTACAGAAAGGTCTCTCTAAGAACTTCATGCTAGGCTTTAGAAAATGGCGCCCCCATCCAGAACAGTAGCCACCGCCGCGGTCTTGGCGCCAGCCAGGATGACCTAAGGCGATTACGCAAACTTGATCACCCAGCCAACAATTACGCCTTTAAGCAACTACCCGCCACAGGGAAAGCAGGCTCTAGTAATTTTAAAACCCTTAATGTCGTATCCTTACAAAAACAACCGTAGATGGATATTCGAACAAGCCACCGTATTTCTTTCCTTATTTTAGCCTACTTCTGCATTTTACCGGGCCTTTCCCGGGCGCAGGGAAATGATTGTGAAGCAACGACGCTAGCGGAATTCTTTGAATGTTACGGAGGGATAGCGTCCTACAGCGATCAATCAATCGCTGCGGTAACGACCTTCATCCAGGCGGAAGACGCATTGAAAGCGGGCGATTACACGAGTGCCAAGACGCTTGTCGACGCGCTTTTCGCTACTTACCCACGGGGCAGCAACGTCTGGTGGTCAGCGAGAGGTGACGTGGACGGAGCGAACGTTGGCAGCCCGCACGCTTACTACGGCTTGCGGATGATTGAAGACATCGCTGACTACCACCTCAACAATGGTGAGCCCGTAGAAGCCCGCAAAGCCAAGATGAAAATTGTCCTGGTAGGTTGCTCGGAGGGCATCCAGCCAACCAACCTTGTGGAGCTGGCCAGCGGAGGCGGGCCCTTTATAGAAAACACCCTGGAGCCAAAACTGGTAGCAGATGATTACCGCATCGTAAGGCAGTCGTTCGAGCTTATGTCCAGCTACGTGACGGCGATAACGGGCGGGGAACTTGAAGTAGAAATAGAAATAATTGAGCTCCCTGATGTGTGCATGGATGTTTCCGTAAGCAGTGACTCGCCGCTAAGGGCAACGGGGAGCCTCGAACCTGTCTGGGCAGCTTTGAGCGACGAAGTAAAAGATGATACCGACTGGTGGTGGATGCTTTATCCATCGCACGTTCCGGAGTTTCCGGCCTTTGATAACAGCTCCTTTATTACCGGAGGAATGGGAGCTGCCAGCAACGGCGGCCCGGTATTCATCATCGACGATAAGTGGGTCTCCCGCAAACCGGCCCACCTTGGCGACGGTAATTACAGTGATATTGAGCGGAGGCTCTACCTACCCCAATGGCTGCAGCATGAGTTCTTCCATCACCTTTACCGGGTTTATCCCGAATTGGAGTTGGAGGTCAACGGCCACGACTGGTTTAACGCTGCTTTTTGGCCAGCTGATTTCGAAGGCCAGTTCGAAGCAGACTACTACGCGGAGACCTTGCACAAGCGGCTTCAGCCAGATTGCGCGCCACTAGCAACGAGACTTATTACCAGGCTCGATGACGGGGTTGTTCAGGAAGTAGACAAATTGTCAATCGATGAATTGGTCGGTTCTTATTCGTTAGACAATGTCCAAAACGAATGGCATGAAGGACGAATTCTGAAGCAAGGAGACCGGTACTTTTGGCGTAATGCGGCGAACGTCCAGTGGGAGGTAACCCCAAATATTGAGGAGGCGAAGCTGGAAACTGGCCCAGATTGTCCTTACCCCGGCCAAGACTTTTTTATCGAACTGTTCCAAACGGTGGAAGGAGACTACGTTCCTGGGGCCGTCGCCTTGAAGTTTAACGGTGAGTCGTATAAGAAAAGGTTTGACCTCCTTCGCGGATCGGTACCCATCGAAATCGCCCTGGGCGGTTATGAGCGGAGGCCAAGCTCCTCTGCCCTTCACGCTGGGCAGATCGTCAAAGAAGCGGGCCAGTTGTTTTGGGAAAACGAAGCGGGTGACCGCTGGTCGCTTACGCCTAATACGGAGGAAGAAGCTTTTGGCCTCAATGACGACAGTCCGACACCTGACCAGGCGTTCGAATTGATCGTCGTAGAAGGGGAATGTGGGCTATCCGTTCTAGGCTTTAAGTACCTGGATTACTACTACTGGAAGCCGAAAAGAGATGCGTCAAACGAATCGCCGACCCTGACCAATTCGCTTACTGACCTGGAACTGGAGGCAGGTTTTACCACTCACCCTGTCGGCTTAGCCGGAGTATTCTCGGACCCGGAAAACGATACCTTACTGTTCTTTGCCACCAGCTACGAATCAAGCTTGGTCTCTACTAACGTCGACGTTCAGGAACTGACCCTTGGGGGTGGTGAAGCTGGGGATGTAACCATCCTCGTCACCGCAGTCGACTTTAATGGTGGACTGGTGACCGATGAATTCGAAGTGGGCGTAGGTGAAGTGGTGTCTACCGAGAATGGTGGAATACCGCGTTCGCCGGTCTCCTTTTCTCCAAACCCGGCGAAGAATCACATCTTCGCCTTCGGGGTACTATCCGCATACGATATTTCGATATTCTCAACGGATGGAGCTTTGCAGCAGGACTATCAGCTTTCGGGGTCAGGTGCGCGGATTGACCTTAGTTCTTTTCCTGCAGGGGTCTATTTGGTTCGTGTTGCTCATAAGAATACGGGCAGCGTTACGGTTGAGAAAATAGTTAAGCATTAAGGTAGAGAACCTTCCGGTCCGGCCCTCACGTCACTCGGACCGGGAGGTCCTCTACCTATAGCCCAAAAGCCCTAGGCAACCAAAGCGCAATATCCTCAAAAAAAGTAATCAGGATAAGTACAAAAACCATAGTCAAGGGAGGTCCCCGTTTCTGACACTTCTTTACCTTCAGCGTGTGGCATTAATCCGTTCCCAAATACTCTGCGCGACGTTCTTAACCACCACGTTCCGAAAGCGGTCGTTGGTAAAAGCCATGCTGGTGATTTCCTCATTACCTTCCATCCGTCCGATCAACAGTTCATTGAACAACCGTTCGTAGAAGGAGGTGAAGTTGTCTGGAGTGTTCGCCTTTGCCGCCGCCGCGACTTTCTCGTCTTCGGTTCCCGCCGCTACCATCTGCTCGAAAAAGAGCTGGTCGGCTACGGTGAAATCCGTCCCGAACGCATCGTTGAGCCGTTCGATGAGGCTGTTGAGTCTTACGTATTCCTCATCCAACCGCCCGGTACCGACCTCCTTTGGCCCCGTAACCGGCTCTGGCTCGCCAACCATGAGGGAGATGGATCCTTCTCCGATTTTCGCTAAGCGGTAATACTTCAGCTTTACGTCGTCGCCAAGATCAATCTGTTCGCTACTCGCCCCCCGTTTCAGCATTGGGTCGAGGTGGCGGATATAGACGTAGAGCGTCTCCAACTCTCCGTCGCCGAAGGGGATGACTTGGCCAAGGAAGGCATAAGCATTGCGGTAGTTCGTCACCAGGCCCCGGAAGGCATCCTGTTCGTTCTCAGGAAGCTCTTCGTAGCGGCGGACGGCCTGCTGCAGAACCGCGTCCATTTTTCCGTGATGGCGCTTGCCAAGGTCAACGGTTGGAGCAGCGTAAATTTCCATAAAGGCCAGTAGCTCAGCCTGGGTGTACAGTCGGTACTCGTTGAGTTGGTGCTGGAGGCGGTAGAGGACGGACACATCGGGCTCCTCGTCTTTTTTCGTCACTTCGAAGAAGGGCTTGAAGGCCGCGTAAATCTCGTCTTGGTCGTTGGCGAAGTCGAGTACGAAGGTGTCTTCCTTGCCTGGGTAAATCCGATTCAGCCGGCTGAGTGTCTGCACGGCCTGTACCCCACTTAGTTTTTTATCTACGTACATCGTGTGCAGCTTCGGCTGGTCGAAACCGGTCTGGTACTTATCTGCGACCAGGAGGACATTGTAGTCCGGCCCGTCGAAGCGTTCCACTAGTTCTCGTTCGCGGATGCCGTCGTTCATGCCTACTTCCGTGTAGGTCTTCTCCGGTGTATCCGGGTCATTCACGGTGCCGGAGAAGGCGACGAGGGAGCGAATACCAGCATACCGCTCATCTTCCGCAATGCGCTTTTGCAGGTAGCGGTCGAAGGCCTGTTTGTAGCGAACGGCAGCCAGGCGGCTACGGGTAACGATCATGGCCTTGGCCCGGCCACCTAGTTTGTTTTTAGTTTGGTGAAAGAAGTGCTCGACGATGATCTCGGCCTTCTGGTCCAGCACGCCGGGGTGGAAGTCGATGAAGCGGGCCAGTTTTTTTGCGGCGGCGCGTTTGGGTACTTCCCGGTCGCCGTCCTTGAGGTTGATCAGTCGGTAATAACTTTTATAGGTGGTGTAGTTTTTGAGCACGTCCATGATGAAGCCTTCCTCGATGGCCTGGCGCATAGAGTAGTAGTGGAAGGGGGATACGCCGTCCGGCCCGGGCTCATTGAATAGGGCGAGGGTTTTATACTTCGGGGTAGCGGTGAAGGCGAAGAAGCTCAGGTTGGGCTGGCGGGCCATGCTCTGGGCACTGCGGATGGCAACGATGCGGGCTTCGGGGCTGAGGCCAGCCAGTGCATCGTCCTCGTCGTCTTCCTCGTCGAGAAGTTGGGCGGCCACGGCGGCTTCGATGCCGTCTTTGTTCAGGATTTTACGCAGTTCGCGGGCGGTGTCACCGCTCTGGCTGCCGTGGGCTTCGTCGACGATGACGGCGAAGCGTTTACCGGCCGTGCTGATCGCTAATCCTTGCTCCTCGTCCCCTTCTTTGGTACCTGCGTCCGCGCCCATCTTCTTCAACGCCTTTGCGATAAAGGGAAATTTTTGAATAGTCGTAATCACGATCGGCGCACCGCCCAGGAGGGCTTCGGTAAGCTGTTTGGTGTCTTTATCGATGGGCCGCACCACGCCATCGGTGTGCTCGAACTGGTAGATGGTGTCCTGGAGCTGGCTATCGAGCACCCGTCGGTCGGTGATGACGATGACGGTGTGGAAGATCTTCTCATCGGCCGCATCGTAGAGGTTCGCCAAGCGGTAGGCCAGCCAAGCGATGGAATTGGACTTGCCGGAGCCCGCCGAGTGCTGCACGAGGTAATTGTGGCCACTACCGTTGGTCGCTGCGTGTGCCACCAGTTTGCGCACGGAATCGAGCTGGTGGTAGCGCGGAAAGATCATCTTCTCCTTCGTGACCGTGGTTATGCCTTTGTCCGTCCGTACTTGCTTTTTATCGACTTCCAAATGCACGAAACTGCCGATGATCTCCAGCAGGCTCGCGCGGCCCAGCACGTCGCGCCAGAGGTAGGCCGTGTCGTAGTCCTCGTTCGTTGGTGGGTTGCCGGCGGAGTTCTCATGCCCCTGGTTGAAGGGTAGGAAAAAGGTCTCTCCGCCGCGCAGATGGGTAGTCATCCACGCCTGGCGGGTATCGACGGCGAAGTGGACCAGCGCACCTGTCTTGAAGGCAAACAGCGGTACGGTCGCATCGCGCTTCTGGTACTGGGCGCGCGCCTCCTCGGTCTGCTGGCCGGTCATCGCGTTCTTGAGTTCGATGGTGACGACGGGGATGCCGTTGAGCACCAGTACCACATCGACCGAGCGCCGTGGGTGGTTGGGGTTGTGCGCGACCTGGCGGACGAAGTGCAGTTGGTTGTCCGCATAACGTTGCAAAGTAGCGGCATTGAGGCCGGAGGCGGGGCGGAAGTAGGCCAGCCGCAGCGTTTTTCCATAGCACTTGAAGCCGTGACGGAGCACGTGCAGCGTGCCCTTGAGCTTGCGTTCCCGCGCGAGGTTGACCAGTACGGTTTCTTCGTATTTATCTTTCAATACCGCCCGCAGCTTGGCCGTTCGTTTGGGCTGGCTCTGCTCCAGAAAGTCGAGCACGTAGCGCGGAAAATCTCCCCGGGCCGCGTCGTAGTCCGTGTTCCAGCCGATGTCATAATCGCCGTTCACGGCCATGTCGTGTTCGAGGGCGTTTTCGAATTGTTGCTCGGTGTGTTTCATGATTTACGCTTTGCGTGATCGCTTCGCTTGGAGTTGGGCGCGGGCGCGGGTGCAGGGGGAGTTAAGAGGAGCAATGAGAGTTTAGCAACGAGTAAAGTGCTTATCGAATTCTTTAAGAATACTAGGCGAATAAAATTTCTTTTTTGTGCTCCCGCGCTTTCGATGATCTAGGTAGCGTTCGCCGCACAAATCTTCGTTTGCTTCTAGCATTTTCTTAGCTTCCCAAAGCTTGCTATTTTGCTTTAAATCGGTATATCGTCCTTTTAGCTTTTCCAACAAGTCCTCAAACGACCATGGATATTTACCGGCAAAAACCTGTTCAGCACTCTGGCGGAACGCAATAGCTTTAGGGTCTGTCCCATCATACCGAACTGACAATCCTAACGGATCAGAAGACTTTACAAACTTGGTTTGTAGTTTCAAGCTGATGTTATGTTCTTTATCTGGATCGGATGGATATTCCTCTTCTTTCGATTCAATGTAACGAAGTAAATTTTGATGTTGCTTCGCTTCGTTGTTGATAGAGAAGCTTTCTAATTCATAAGGGTGGAAGAAGCTGATTGGCATCAGGTAAAAGTTGTAACGAGAAAGGTCTTCATTAAACCAGTTGGTTACCATTTCTACCCAACTTTTTAAGCTAGCAGTTCCGACTTCCAGTACTTTTTTTTCAAGGAGTTTGCTACTGTTATAGAAGTGGATAGCGTTATCTCTTATTTCCGTTAATAACTCAATATTGGCCAGAAGTCGGGTATCAAGACTCAGAATGTTTGCCGATTTATTGATGTCAATGGTGAAGTAGTTGTCCGCTCTATTCTTCTTGTATTTTGGATGAGCATATGGCTCTCCATTTGCTTTTTTCTGGCTCTTGTCTTCGACGTAAAGGCTCTTCAGTTTGTTATTGTTGTCGTGCAATATCTTCGCTTTCAACAATAATTCCCAGGCATTTACCATCAAAATCACAAAACTCTCTTCCCGATACTTAAAATCTGGCTTGTTATATATTTCAACTGAGGACAAGGCCGCAGCTACAGATTTTTCAAGTAATTGTTTGCACCTGGCTTTGGACATTGCTACTGAAATTTGGATGTTAATTTCCCATTTACGGCGGCGGTGATAAGGGCGGCGCGGTATTCTTGGAGGTAATGGAGTGAGGATTCTATCCTAGCTTGCGTTGTCTCATACTGCCTAAGTTTTTTTTGTAAACGTTGAATAATCTCGTTCTGTAGATGAACGCTTGGCAACGGTATTTCTAAATCCATCAAATACTGCATTTCGATACTTTCAACCGTGCTTCCAGGTTTGGTAAGTAGAGGTAAGAGCTGTTTTTGAAGGCCATGAAATACATAGTAAAGGAACCATGATTGAACTAATCTATTTGGGATAAACGCTTTCATGTCCTGATTTAATGTCACCGGCCGCCCCGTGAGGGCTACAGGAATAGAATGGCGAAGAATTCCAGATCGGATAACCATGATCATAGTGTTCTCTGCTATTAATGCGCATGGACTACTAGCCAAACCAAGATCAGTGATAAAATCTTGAGTTTTCTGAATCACACCGGTTTTCATATCCTTTGGAGACACCCAAGGAATATCACCTTTCCAGTATTCTATATTACTAGTCGTTGGCGTCCCTCCTCCGACTACCGAAGTCAGAAACCGCAACCGCTTGACCTCCCATCCAACAGGAATCTCCCCCAACCATTCCACCCCACTAGGTCTAGTCGCCACATTCTCATCCAGCCCCCGCGTAACGGCCCGTGTAATGAGGGCGGCGCGGCGTTCGGCCAGCAGGTCGAGCAGGGTGTGTTTAGCGGTGATAAGGTCGTCGATGCGGGCGGTGCGCTCGTCTAGGTAGGTAGCTATGGCTTTTTGGGTGGATAGGGGGGGCTGAAGAAAAGGAAGCGTCTTAGTTGCTTGCTGATTGATTATACCTAACGTACTCGTATTTGCGTACAGCTTTACGATTTCGCTAGAAGACTGGAAATAATAAAATAGATATTTGTAATCAACATCGTCTTTGGGAACGATCGAATTAATCTGCTGATTGGTCGAAAAACTACCTTGTGTAAAAGAAACTTTTCCCAAAGTAGCACCAATCGAAACAAGTAATACTGCTGGGCCCTCTATAAGTTTGTGATTACTCTCAACAAAGACTTCTTTGCTTAAAGATCGCTTTGATTTTCTTGATTCATTGTCCTCCTGAATATCACTTGGCGTAAACCACGGCACACCATCGTCAAGAAAATAAGATGGCCCATTTGAGGAAGGAGTGCCACCGGTTTCTATTTGATCTATGGCCATTCCAAGTTTCTTTAATTGCCAACCTTTCGGGATCTTTTTTATCCAAGGTGTATTGTCAATATCCATCTCTAACTAATTTCATAACTCTCCAACAAAAAGGGTTTCGCTACTTCGAGGTCTTCAGTACTCGTCACGGTCAGTTCCATATTCCCCGTTCCGAAGTGACCGATGCTGGTGACGTCGCACATGGTTGGTGGCCGTTGGTCTTCCGGGGGAAAGTCCGCTTTGCAGTAGAGGAGGAATTTGCCGTCGCGGGTGCGCGGGTCTACGATGGCGAAGTTTTTGATGCGGGCGAAGGCCCAATAGAATTTGAGTTTTTTGAGGCGTACGTCTTCGCCAAGCCCGAGGCAGAAGCTTTCGATTTTGGCGAAGAGTTCCATCATCGAGGGGTCGGCGGCAGCCAGGGCGTCATCCAGGGTGCGGGCGGAGGGTTTGGTGGATTTTCCGCCGTTACTTTCGGTCGTGGTTACGGTCTGGTTGGTGCCTTCTACCGTTTTGGCCAGTTCGAAGATAATCTGGTCACCAAAAGCCTGGTAGCGGATGAGTTCGATGTTACGGTCGATCTGTCCGATGGCGTATTCGTCGAAGCGGGTGAAGTCACGCGCGATGCAGAGTAGCCGGGGAGCGAACCAGTCGATCTCGATGTCGGTGCCAAATTTCTTCATGCACTGCAGCTGAAACTCCGAGCGGTGGTCTAGCAGCCAGTCAAGGTAGAAAAGCCTCTGATTGATGATGTTCTCTTTGCCGTCGAGCTTGTATTCGATGATGACGGGGCAGTTGTTCTCGTCGAGCCCGAGGCTATCGATGCGGCCTCGGTGTTTCTTGCCGGTGTTGTACTCACTGGCCAGGAAACGGATGCCAAAAAGGGTATCCATATTTTCCTCTACGAGGCGCTGGACCTGGGCTTCGCGGGCGAAGGTGGTGGGTTTGCACTCGGTGGCTTGTCCGGTATTGTTTAGGGTGAATAGTTTTAGGTCGGGCATGGTGTAGGAGAATTATTCTTCTTCGAAGGGGAGTTCTTTTATTTGGTCGATAAATATCGCCAGGCTTTCGTTTTTCTTGTACTTCTGCTCGAAGCGTTTTTCTTTGAGGATGGGTTTGCAGGCGGTGCGGTAGTACTCCGGGTTTTTGCTGTCGATATAGAGCTTGTATTTTCTAACCAGTTCTTTATTGAGTGCCGCTAGACAGCCGGTTGTTTTACCTGCTTGTTTATTGTCGTAGTAAAAAGGTAGTAGCCAGCACTCCGTTTCGTCGACGGCCACGGCGAAGATGATACGGTCTTGGTATTGCTTGTACAGGTCGGCGCCCATCAGGCCGATGAGTACGTTCGCTATTGCCGTTACTATTTCCGCTACGGTCAAGCGTGTTCCGTCTTCTTTGTTGAACTGAAACCGATGCTCCTGCTGGACTAACTGCCGGTCGAAGACGTCGGAATCGACCTGAATAACCAAGCGTAAACTAGGGCTGGTTTCTAGTGCGTCCCGTAGTTCTTCGCTTTCGCAGTAGGCCAGTACGAGGCCCCAGCTACCGTTTACGAGTAGCTCTGGCTGGTCGGGGTCAAACTTTGGCTGCAGATTGGTAAAGTCGATCGTTGCATCGTCGGCAGCCTTCGTAATCAGGTGCTCGAGTATGATGAGATCACTGGGCCCCTCTCCTATGAGTCCTACGGTTACCATGTTCCCATCGATTTATTCAGCCCGCCAATCAAGCCTCGGGTAAATGCTTCGGATAAGCTGAGTTTACTATTGTAATCGTACATCTTCTCCGTCACCCGCTTGATTTTCGTTGCGCCTTCAAGATCGCGGAAGACGACGTAGAGCCTTTGGTTATCGTCCCGCAGGTTGATGCCATCTAGGATGGCGGGGTTGTGGGTAGTGACGATCACCTGCTTTTTGTATTTCTGGGAGAGGGTGTTGAAGCGGAGCATCAGGTCGCGGCATAGGCGGGGGTTCAGCGCATTGTCGATGTTGTCGATGGCGAAGAACTTCGGCGTGTACTGGCTGACGAAAAGGGATATGTAGAAAAGCAAAAAAAGAAAACCTTCGTTGGCGTTGCGCTGGTCGAAGAAGGCCATGTTTTCTTCGTCGATATATCTATCTGTAAGCTGGATGCGGCGTTGGCCGGTGGACTGGTCGTCGAGGACTTTAAAATCTTTGAACCAGTCGATCATTTTTAGATTTTGCTTTAGGACGGACAACTGCTCGTTGTCCATTGTAGTAAGCAGTTTGAAGAGTCCTTCGCCGTAGATGCCAAGAGGTTGGGTGGCGCCTTCTTCTTCAAATTTTCTCAAGGCGTTGTTCTCTGGGGAATAGACGATAAATTGCTTCACATCTGTAAGAACACTAGTGATTTTTTTACGCTCTTCATTAATAAAGCTTCTTGCCTTCTCGAGGCCAGAAGGATGGTCGAGATCGTCAATTGTTCCTATGAATTTCAAAATTTTTCCGGCGTACTCCTGCTCGTCGTTTAAAGCGGTTTCCCAGGAGGAAAAGAGACTATCCGCCTTATAAATTGAAAGTTTAGTGTCTTTTCCGTCAACTCTAAACGTAGTTATTATGCCTTTTCTAAACTTCCCTTCAACTTCAAATGCATTTTTCATTAGCTTAGTCTCAGCCAACCGCATTCCTCTGGCAACTAAGAATTCGTTAGACAATCTGTCCGCAGAAGCTCCTGCTCCCATCAAAACCCCTTCCAAAATGTTACTCTTCCCACTCCCGTTCGCGCCAATGAATACGTTGACCCCTGAAAGCTCGATGTTCATCTTGCGGATGGATTTGAAGTTTTCTATGGTGACTTTTTCTACCATACTTTGCTATTACAGCGGTCTGTGACCGATTTATTATTTTATGCCGGATCTTTAGCAATGCGGACATTCGGAAATGACTTTGCACACTCGTCCGCGCCCAAGATACCTATAACCCTTCAACAGCTCCAAAATCTCTCCCTCAACTGTCTTCATATTCTCCTCAATTTCACTTAGTGGCCTTGGCGGCTGATACACGTAGAAATGGTGAGTTGGCACTTGCGGGCGGTTTCGTTGGGGGATAGGGTGGAGGGTTTTAGGCTAGGCATTGGGGGGAGATAAAGTAAATACGATACTGGAGTTATTGGCTATTCCGCTGCTGCTTTCCGCTCCTCCGGATCTTGGAGGCCGGTCAGGAACTTTAGTAAGTGGTAAACTTCGGTGTAGGGGTTATGGTCGGCGATGGCGGTACCGTCGGTATCGTCATATTCGAGGTGTTTAGTTAGTAGCCAATGGTTATTGTCAACAGCGGTTTGTAGTTGATCTTTCAAGCTTTGGTAGTGGTCTGCTTTTTTGGTGTAGTCCTGATTATATTTTTCTTTCAGATAGCTGATAACTTCTTTACAGTCGGTAAAAGGGCGGGTACATTTTTCGAAATGGAGTAAGATGAAGTACTCGAAACAGACGCTGCTGAAAGCCACGTTGATATTGTTGGCCTGTGCGTCCTGGATGGCTTGTTTCAGGTTGGCGTGGCCGTCACGGTCAAAGACCGCCCAGACGTGGATGTTGGGCTTGGGGATTTTGCTTTTGGCCGCCTGTTTGTATAGTTTCTTAGCTTCTCGTACTACGCCGACAGGAGAATTATCCTTCGGTTTAGTTGCTTTTGCACCCGCCCAGCCGTAGGCCTTGAGGATAGGCTGAAAATAATTCGGTTCCGTGGTTTTACCCTCGCACACGATGCGGAGAAATGTTGGTTTTCTCATGCTGCATCTGTTATTTTCAAGTCTAGTTCAAACTCGTTGATCATCGGCACGCCACCAAAAGCACCCAAGAGGTACCAGTCGTCGAGATTAGGAACTTTTGATATGCCGGTGAAATCCGACAGCTTGGTATACTTTGAATTTCCGTTTAGCTCTTTGTCTGCAATCAGAATCTGGTCCAGGCGGAATAGTTCCTGGTCCATGACTGTCGCATCGTGGGTAGCCATAAACAACTGTGCGCCGTGGATATTGATGGCCGGGTCGTTGAACAAACTGATGATCATCTTCGTGAGATGTGGGTGAAGGGACTTGTCCAACTCATCCACGACGATTAACTGACCATGTTCAAGTGCCCGTAAGACTAAACTTCCGACCAGTAGTAGTTTTTGAGTACCGGTGGATTCGTCCACCAGGTCAAATTCCTTCAGACCTATTATGTTATCGTCCCCATCGTAAATTCTGTGTACCGTTTTGATACGCTGCTCTTGCAGGACAAGTAGTTTTCTGCCATTGTACAAATTCCGAACCGTGGTATCAAGTTCCCCCTTTACTTCGATGCCTTCGATTGAAGTGTCCGCCGCTCGTAACAGCTTATTAAGATTTTCGATGAACTGTTCATGATCTGTTCTTGCGTTGAGGTCTTCCTTTAGGTAAACCAACAGGTTGTCGTCCATATTGGTATCGTGAAACGTATAGCAATAAAGCGACGATTCAAAAAACTGGTAGGCGGGAAGAATTGTGGGGTTAGGTGAAATACCGGCCTGGGAAAGTATTAGTTGGTTGTCATAGATATTGAAACCTTTAGGTCCACGGTAGAGCTCTCCGAACTTCAAGTCTCCCATACTGTTCCGCTGAAAAAGTAAATTTTTCCTCTTTTTATCAAGGCCACTGTAGACGTAGAGTTCCTCCTCTACAACTATACTTTCTGTGTAACTTAGCTGGTATAGGTACCGTAAGCTGTCAGTAGCGATGAACTCGACTTCAAAGGATGTTGGTTTAGGCTTCTCCAAGGTTAAGCCGAATGGTTGGTAAACGGGTATTGGCTTCCCACCTTTATACTGACTGGACGACTGTACGTACCTCGCCAGTGAATCAATAGCGTTGAGCAGGTTGCTTTTTCCGGAGGCATTGGCACCGAAGACCATCATAGTATGCAAGAAGTTATCATCATGATCTTCCCAACTCGTAAAATTCTCCGATAACTTTTCTTGTGAAAATTTTTTGGAGGTTCGAAAGTCGACGGACGCTCTTTTTTGAATAGATCGATAGTTCTCAACAGTAAATCGGATGAGCATATTTACGGGTTTGGAGCACGCTCGTGGAAAAAAAATCCACGAGACACTATAAAAATACATAAAAATGTAGATAAAGTTGCTTTATTAGGCTGTTTATTTCCTTAGCCAGAGGTGTTGCTATTTCTCACAACCCCCGCAATAACTCCAAGATCTTCCCCTCAACCGTCTTCATATCCTTCTCGATTTCACTTAACGGTCTTGGCGGCTCATAGACATAGAAGTGCCGGTTGATCGGGATTTCATAGCCAACTTTCGTTTTAGCATAGTCAATCCAAGCTTCCCCGACGTGAGGGCGCACTTCCTTATCTAGGTATGCCTCGCAATGGGTTTCCACTAGAGCGATCAGGTCCGTGAGGTCATCTTTTTTATCGTAGCCGATGGGTAGGGGCAGGGGGATGTTTGACGGGAAGGGTATCAGTTCTGTATCCCGCAGACTGGTATCAGGCTCGGCGTCGCCTTTACTGTTGTAGCAGATGTCTGCCGTTGGGTCGGACGTACTTGTGACGTCCAGGATGGCAGCTCGCAGCTGGGCGGTGAGTTTTAGGCCGTGCACCTTCACCGCAGCCTTGAGTTTTTTGAGGGCTTCCGGTCGGTTTTTGGTGGTGAAATCGTCGGCCAGCGTCGTGGCCAGGTCCAGCAGTTGTGCCTGGAAGGCGCGGCCGGCGTTGATCTCGCGGGCAGCCTCGGCGTCATTGCGTTTTTTGCTAGCGGCGAGGTTTTGGAAGGCTTTGGTGGTGGCGAGTTTCGCTAGGTTCGCGGCGGCGAAGTCAAAGTGGAGGCGAAGCGGCCGTTCTACTGTCACTTTCAGGAAGCCGAATTCGCGGTTGTCCAAAAGTTTACCCACAATGCGTTCTTTTTGCTTGCCGCCTTCTAGTACGTTAGCCG
>Ga0306864_1000165_pt1 | contig 32260 bp, 39 predicted proteins | sample AntRauTorckE5430_FD_190448 | JGI IMG/M metagenome (GOLD analysis project Ga0306864, IMG submission 190448) | Saline lake microbial communities from Rauer Islands, Antarctica - Metagenome Torckler E5 #430 (v2) (version 2) | ecosystem: Environmental > Aquatic > Non-marine Saline and Alkaline >...
AACACCGCACGGCCCCATTCTGCCCTTGAGCGACGGACGCCGAGGGAGGCATACTGGGCCGGTCGAGACCGGAAATTGGCGGCATGAAACCTAACCCGGATACACCTTGGATCAGCCGCTGAGATGTCCGGAAATCTGGGACCACTTCACCGCCGCTCTTGGGGGAGAATTCTTCCGAAATCTTGGCTTCGCTTGGCTACGCTCAGTCCGAGATCACCGAAGTGTTCGCGGCGGGCGCGGCGATTCCTGCGGAAGTCGAGAAACTGCTTTGGTCCAAACCCAAGGACCCAAAAGGTGCGAAACGAGATGTGCGGCATCAAGAAACCAACCACTGATCATGGTTAGTGTCAGTCGGCGTGGCTTTGATGATGTGACCGCCCCCCCCCGACGGCGTCAATGTGCCAAGGTGGGTCCGCGATGATCCACGAGGGAGGATGGTCATGTCGGAGATTATCACGGTCGGGCTCGATCTGGCGAAGAATGTGTTCCAGGCGCATGGAGCCGATACGTTAGGTAGGGCAGTGGCGCGCACACAGAGCCTGGCCCACGCCGGCACGTCACCCGGGAGACGCTCTCGTCCAAGGCCCACTGACGGCCGTGGCGGTGCCGACGAAAGAAGGCGCCGCCCCGACCACAACTTTTGCAGGGTGGTCTGGCGTGGAGAGGCGATGGCTGAAGGTCGCCGATCAGTCTGCAGCTCAAACTGCTCAAGATCGGCACCCGCGTTGTGCATCACGCCCACGCCATCATTCTCGTGCTGGCCGGGATTGCGGTCACCGGCCTGATTGTGCAGCTCCTTCTTGCAGCTATCCGACGATTGCGAGCGCCGCCGTCGCTTGTGCGATGCTGACCCTGCCGGAAATCGACCGACAACGGCAGGACAGGTCTGACGGCTGCGTTGCAAACGGTGCTCAAGGGCTGTGCGTGGGTGGGTTCATAGCCCAGACCCCGCAGATCAGGTCGGATCTACGATCCGTGGCCGCTGCGCTGCTCGGAAAACAATTGATCAACCGGCCTCATCAGGCGACGCTGTCGTCAAACGGCAGTCTGCTTGGGGAATGTCGGCTACAGGAGGCGGGTATGAGTGGGTTGATGGCATTGCTGGACGACGTGGCGGCTCTGGCCAAGATGGCAGCTGCGTCGGTCGATGACGTGGCAGGGCAAGCGGCCAAGGCAGGGTCCAAGGCGGCAGGCGCGGCGATCGACGACGCGGCGGTGACGCCCAAGTACATGCAGGGATTTTCGCCCGCGCGCGAATTGCCGATGGTGTGGCGCATCGCGCGGGCGTCGCTGATCAACAAACTGGTGTTCCTGTTGCCTGCGGGGTTGGCCCTATCGGCCTTCGCGCCGTGGCTGATCCCACCGATCCTGATGCTGGGCGGGGGCTATCTCTGTTTTGAAGGCGCCGAGAAAATCGCACATTTCCTGGGGTTTGGTAAAGGTCACGGCGGGCCGGACGGAAGCCACATCGAAGGGGATGCCGCGCATCTGGAGGAACAAAAGGTTGCGGGCGCGATCAAGACCGATTTCATCCTGTCAGCCGAGATCATGACGATCGCTCTGGCCGCGCTTCCTGAAAGCGCGCTCTGGATGGAGGCGGCGACGCTGGCGATGGTGGCGGTGGGGATCACCGCGCTGGTCTATGGCGCGGTCGCACTGATCGTGAAGGCCGATGACGTGGGGCTCTACATGGCCGAGAATGGCCGACTGGGACTGACCCGCGCCTTGGGACGCGGAATCGTGCATGCCATGCCCAAGCTCATGAACTTGTTGATGATCGTCGGCACGGTCGCGATGCTGTGGGTGGGCGGATCGATCATCCTGCACGCACTGGACCAGATGGGTTTCCCGGCGATGTATGACTGGATTCACCATGTCGCGGTTGCCGTTGCACAAGGGATAGGCCAGTGGCAGGGAGCCGTTGAGTGGGCCGTCACGGCGGGCCTTGACGGGGTGTTCGGGCTAGTGCTTGGTCTGGCTCTGATCCCGGTTGGGCTGAAAGTCATCAAGCCGCTATGGACGCGGCTGGCGCCCGCGCCCTGACGCGCACGGAATCGGTAGGAATCTGCAAATATGCCCCCGGGTTTGTGTGAAACCCGAAGGCCCAAGATTGGACAATGGTCAATGCGTTGTGGAGTGGATTTCAAAGCATCAACGTCCCGCTAGGCTAGCCGCCCTGCCGAATGAGCGACGGCATTCCACATACACCGTGGCGCCGCCGAGCGCGCCCCAGGCGGCGAGGATCACGGCGGTAGATGCTGCAAGTTCCCTGAGAACTGCTGCGATGAAGCCGGATCCGTCATTCATGGCGGATGCCCCGAGGTCTTGACGTTTGCATGGGGTCGCGCAGCACGGCTGCGACGGTGAGCGGGGACCGTGGCGCCGTCCTTCGGACCGCCGCGTAAGCCCCGCGAACGCCGGAATCGTTCATCGCCGGATCTCCAGAAGCGGAATTGAGGTAATCGAGCCGAGCCGCTCGAGGTCGAGGGTCACGTCGAGCGCGTCGGTGTCAAAACGGACAGGCACGTCGAAGGCGAAGCCTGCGGTGATCGCGACGCCCGCCGCCGGCGCGGTGGCGAAGGTGACGACGCCGCTGGTCGTGTCGATCGTCCAGCCCGACATCTGCTCGACGCCGCCGAGCGCGACGCGCAGGCTGCCTGCCACAGGCTTGGCGATGGCGCGGATCCAGCTTTGCGCGCCGGAGCTGTAGCGTTTCAGGAGTGCAAACTCGGTGAGGCCGCCATTGCCCGTGCCGATCTCCTGGTCGGTGGGCGCGATCGCCTTGGACGGCGGGGCCGACTTGTAATCGCCCCAGTCCTTGAAGCGGAAGCCATGGAGCCGGCCGTTTCGCGCCTCGAAGAAGGCGACCACGGCCGCCAGATCGTCCGCGCGCCGTATGCCGTAGGCCACGTCGTAGCGGCGGCGGGAATTGGCCCAGCTGGCGTTGCGCTCCTCCTCGCCCGAGGCGAGTTCGACGATCTGCGTGCGCCGCTCCGGCCCGCCGCGCGCGCCGCGGCTGATGTCGTCCGGGAAACGCACCTCATGGAACGCCATTGCTCACATTCCCCTTCGACCCATGGCCACGGCGCGCGAGATGTCGGCGGCGACCTGTGTGCGGGACTGTCGGAAGCTCTCGGCGTCGCGGGTCTGGATGGTGACATTGACGGTCGGGGCGGGCTCGCGGTCGCGGCCCTGGGCGTCTTCGGCGCGCACCTCCCGGCGCGAGAGCACCCGCTCGCCGCGTTGCAGGATCGCCGGTACCTCATCATGGCGAAGCCCGAGCGTGCCGCCAGAATGCATGCGTGGCGCGTCCGCGAAGGCCGCAGCCGGAACCGTGCGTCCGGGTCCCGGTGCACCGACCACACCGCCGGCATGGAGGACATTGGCGAAAAGCCCGCCGGCGCCCCCGAGCGCACCGCCGAGCGCATTGGCGATCGGCCCCAGGATGAAGCGCCGCGCGGCGAGCTGCGCGAGATCGGCGATGAGCGATGTGACGAGGTCGCGGACCTTCAGCTTGCCGGTCTTCACGAACTCGCCGACCGCGCTCTCCGCCGACCGGAAGGCGCCCACGAGGCTCTGGCCGATATCGCCGCCGATCTGACGCGCCTTCGTCGCGTAATCCGACAGGGCCACGGTGACGGCCTGCCAGCCGGTGACGGCCCGCTCGGTGCTGGGCGCGGCGGCGGAGGCGGCCGCGCCGGCCGCGGCGCCGGCCTCGGTGGCCGCCTGTCCAGCCGCGCCGAGCGCCTCCTCGAACCGGTCGGCCGAGTCCGTGGCCGCCTCGAGCGCCGCCGCGCCGTCCGAGCCCGCGCCCGCCACGGCGTCCTTCAGTGCTTGCCACGCGGTCATCGGGCGCGCGGCGGCCTGAGACAGCATGCCGGCGGCCTCGGCATAGCCCGCGGCGCGCCCGCGCGCATCCGCGGCCATCCCGCCGAAGAGATCCGGCGCCTCGACATAGGTGCGGCCCATGGCGGCACGGAAGGCCTCTCCCGCGGCATCGCCGACCGCCGTGGCCGCCCCGGCGAACGGGTTCTCGACCCCGCCCAGCTCGACCGGGTCCAGCGTGCCGATGGAGAGGCCGCCCTCGCCGGTTGCCCAGTCGGGGAGATTGGACAGCGCCGCGTTCAGCCGGGTGATGAAGCGGTTGATGCGCGCCACCACACCGTTGATCATCGACTCGACGCCGTCGATCAGGGCATTCGCGGCCTGGAAGGCGAAGTCCCCGATGGCCTCCGGCAGCGCCCCCCAAGTCGCCTTCACCGCGTCGAACGCGCCGGAGAAGGTCGCGACGGTGCTGTTGCCCCAGCCGACCACAGCCTCCGTCGCGCCCTGCAGACCCTCGAAGATGCTGGCCTGCGCTGCGGCCCAGCCGGCCTCCACCCGCGCCCAGGCGGCGCCGGCGCGCAGCGCGATCCGGTCCCAGGCCTCCGCGGCCACGTCCTTCAGCAGATCGAGCGCCGCGCCGATGCCGCCCGTCGCTGCCACCAGCCGCGTGAACTGGTAGATCAGCTCGCCCGCGCCGACGATCAGCGCACCGATGCCGGTGCGGATCAGCGCCCCGCGCAGGACGACCAGCGCCGTGGCGAGACCGCGGACCGTCGTCGCGGCCAACGCGAGACGGACAACCATGCGCCCGGCGATGAACCCCGCGAAGGCCGCCGCGGTGCTGGCCACCCGCGCGAAATTGTCGATCAACAGGACGAACGCGTCCGAAAGGCCGGTGAAGACCCGCTGGATCGGCCCGCCGACCTCGCCCAGCCGGGCCAGCCCTTCGGCGGCGCTCTGCAGCGCCGGCGCGGCGGCGACGGCCAGCTGGTTCGACAGGCCCCGCCAGAGCAGACCCAGCCGCGAGATCGCGTCGTTGGTCTCCTCGATCCGGTCGGCGTCGGCGTCGCTGACCAGCACGCCGAAGCGGCGCAGCTCGTCGTTCGCCTGGCGCAGTTGCGCGGGTTCGAGCCGCTGGAAGGCCACGAAGGCGCGATCGCCGAAGAGCTGCGAGAAGAGCGCCGCCTGCTCGGAGGCCGCGGCATTGCTGCGGATCGCCTCGGTCACCCGCGCGATGCGCTGGTCGAGCGGCAGCGCGAGCAGCTCCGTCGCATTCAGCCCCAGCCGCCGGATCGCGTCGGCCGCAGGGCCGCTGCCATCGGCGGCGAAGAGCGAAAGGCGCCGGGTCAGGCGCGCAGAGCCGGCCTCGAGTTCGCGGAAGGTATTGCCCGACAGGTCCGCCGCACGCGCGAGCACCTGCACGCTCGCCGTGGTGGTGGCCAGCGACTGCGCGAGCTTGGCCTGCGCGTCGACGGTCTGGAGCCCCGAGCGGATCAGCGCCGCGCCCGCCGCCGTAGCTGCCGCGCCGACGACCCGGGCGATCCGCGTGGCCTGCCGCGCGAAGCGGGCGAGCCGGCGGTTGGCCGCCTCCATCTCGCGCGAGAGGCGCCGGAAGCCCTGCTGCCCGGCCTCGCCCACACCGCGCAGCGCATCCTTGACCTGCCGCCCGCCCGTCGCCGACAGGCGCACGCTCACACGTTTCTCGGCCATCAGTCAGCCCCCATGGCGCCGCCGTCCCCGCGCGACTCGTCGTTTCGTTTCTGCAGGGTCTCGACCACCACCGCCTCGACATGCGGGAGAAGCTCGGCGGCGGCGGCCAGCGGAACGCCGCGGACGCGGGCCATCGTCAGGAGCGCGGTCATGTCGAAGCCGATGACGCCGCCCATCGGCGCCAGCCGCAGCTGGCCGCCGGCCGCCTGCACCAGATCCCGCATCTGCCGACCCTCCAGCGTCAGCGGGCGCTCTTGCGTTTGCGGGCAGTCCGGGCACGGCCCTTGGCACCCTGCGCAGTACTCCGCGCCCCCGCCCCAGACCCAGGCTGCGAGGGCGCAGAGGCGTTTTTTTCCTGCTCCAGCAGCAGTCCTTTCTGGACGTAGCGGGTCTGGAACGCCTCGAAAATCGGCCAGATGTCCATCAGCGCCGGGATCGTCTCGGTCCCGGGCTCCACCGGATTGCCCCTCGCGTCGCCGACGCCGTCCCATTCCACGATCGCCAGCCGGGCCAGCGCGACCGCGAAAGGGATCGCCACCGCCTCGTCGGTCGCGCGCGAAATGGCCGCGTTTGCCTCCGCCTCAATGGCCTCGGGCGGCACGCTCTGCAGCGCCTCGACCACGTCGGGATCGCGGCGCGCCTCGGCCATCAGGGCGGTGGTGATCGGCAGGAGTTTCAGGCGCACGCCGCCGGGCATGTCGTGCCAGGCGGGTTTGCGGGTCATGTCGAGTCGGAGCATCAGTACAGGTCCACGTCGTTGATGAGGGTTGCGGTGGCCATGCGGCCGGTGCCGGGGTCACGCGCCGCCTGCCAGTCGAATGTCGCCTGGATGCCCTGCGGCCCGTCGATCCCGATCCGCGGGCGCGGCAGGTAGACGGCATGCGCAGTCAGCGTGAAGCTCTCGCCCGAGGGCAGCGCGTAGCCGAAAACCAGCTCGCAAGCCGCCCCGTCGATCGCCTGCTGCAGCAGCGTCTCGTCGGCGAAGCGGACCACCACGTTGCCGGTGAGCGCGGCGATGCCGGGCTCCACGCCGTCGATCTTGCCGTCGGCGCGGAGCGTCTCCACCCGGTCGAGGTTGTTGGCATAGGTGATCTCGGCCGAGACCAGGTTGCCGAGCGCCGCCCCATCGCGCTGGACGCTGCCGTTGAAGCTGCCGAAGCGCCTGAGCGCGGGCTCGGTCAGGGTGCCGGCCTGGCTCGCAGCGCTCTTGTCCTCGCCCTGCGCGATCACGCCGACGGTCGCCGTGACGAGGCCCGAGCGCTCCATCGACCATTGCAACTGGTTGACCCGGCAGCCGGGATACATGGCGAAGTGCGGTACCTCCGGCAGGCCCTTTTCCAGCGCGAAGCTCGGCAGGTCCCAGGCGCCGGACTGGAACTCGTGGGTGTAGGGCCCGGTGCCGCTGGTCGTGGGCACGCCGAAGGCGGCCTTGAGCCAGTGGCCCCAGGCCTCCGCGTCGATCGGGACCACCACGTCGCCGTCGGCGGTGATCGCGTCCTTGACCGGCGCCAGCGGATCGCGGCCGTAGCCCAGCAGCTCGGAGTCGAGCAGCGGCTGTTCGGCGGCGACGGTCAGCCCCGGCGCGAAGGGCATTCGGATGAAGCCGCTGGCCGGCGGCGTGCCGTAGGTGGTCTCGAAGCCGAGCGCGAGCCGCGCCCGGGCCCCAAGGGATCGTGCCATGATGCTCTCCTGTCGCAAAAAGGAACGGCCCGCGGAGCGGGTCCGCGGGCCGGTGGGTCAGTGGTCAGGTTGGGGAGGTCGCCCGGTTGCCGTGGACGCCGCGCTCAGCTCAGCGGGTCGTCCGTCGCGTAGTGCAGCACCACCGCGATGGTCGCCGCCTTCAGGCTCGCCGCGCCCTCTACGGCCAAGTCGACCGGGCGCGGCGCTTCTGCCTCTACCCAGTCACAGAGCCCGCTCAGCGTGCGGTCGGCGGCGAGCGCCGTGCCAATGCTGGCGGTCAGCGTGTCGAAGGCGGCATCACGGTCGGCGCCCTGAACCACCGCCTCGATCTCGGCGCGGTGCTGGTAGTGATAACGCAGCGGCGAAAACGTCACCTCCGGCTCCCCCGGCTCGCCGTCGCGCAGGATCAGTAATCCATCGGCCGGGACGCGCTCGGGCAGCACCTCGCTGCGCAAAGCGGTGGCGGGAAGCGCCGAGAGCCGCGCGTTCAGCGCGGCGAGGATGGTTTCGCGAGGTGTCATGGGTCGGCCGGGTTGGAAATCGCGTCGAGCACCGGACAGTCGGGGACTTCGGCGCCCGAACACCTGGATGCGGTTGCAGCGAGGACGGTTTCGATACGCCGGAGATCCGCGATCCTCGCGCGGACATCGGCAAGGTGGCGCTCCGTCCGCTCCTTGACCTCTGCGCAGGTCGGCGCGGCGCCGTCTTCGAGCCCCATCAGTCCGCGGATGTCCTCCATCGAGAACCCGAGTTCGCGGGCGCGCAGGATGAAGCGCAGACGTGTGGCGTGCGCGGTGGAATAGATGCGGTAGCCGGCGTCGGTCCGGGGCGGGTCGGGCAAAAGGCCGGTCTTCTCGTAATAGCGGATCGTCTCGATGTTGCAGCCGGTCGCCCGGGCCAGGTCGCCGCGTGTGAAACCGCTCTCGCGCTCGTGATCGGTCATGGGCAAGTTTCCTCTTGAGCCTGTAGTTGCTACAGACCCTACACCTCTCCTAAATCACAGACGAGAGGTGCGCGACATGGCGCTGACGGACGACCGAACGGACAGCACGGGCGCGGATCGCCCCGCCCGAAAGGGCTGGCTTGCGGCAGGCGGTGTGCTGGGCGCCTTTCTCGCCTCGGCCTGCTGCATCGGGCCGCTGGTGCTTTTGACCCTCGGCATCTCGGGCGCCTGGATCGGCAACCTGACGGCGCTGGAGCCTTACAAGCCGATCTTCGCCGTGATCGCGCTCGGCTTCGTCGGGGCGGGATTCCGGCAGGTCTATTTCCGCAAGCCGACCGTCTGCGAACCCGGTTCCTACTGCGCAAGGCCAGCATCGGCGCGCATCACCAAGACCGCACTCTGGGCCTCGCTGATCCTCGTTGTCGCAGCACTCACCATCGACTGGTGGGCCCCGCTTCTCTACTGATCCCGGAAGGACACCCTCATGAAGAAGTTCCTTGCCCTTGCACTGTTCGGCCTGACAGCCGTCGCCCCGATGACCGCCACTTCTGCGGTCGCGCAGTCCGTCGCCGCGGAGCAGACTATCACGTTCGCGGTCGACAACATGACCTGCGCGCTCTGCCCGATCACTGTGAAGCGTGCGATGGAGGGCGTCGCGGGCGTGCGCACTGTCGAGATCGACTTCGAGGCACGCACCGCCACGGTGATCTACGACTCCGCCGCGACCAGTGCCGACGCCATCGCGGCGGCCTCGGCCAATGCGGGCTACCCGGCGCGGGTCGCGGGCTGACGGGATGACCGAGCAGACCGACCGCAAGCTGATCGCGACAGGGATCGTCGGCACCGTCATCGTGGCGCTCTGCTGCTTCACGCCGATCCTGGTCGTGCTTCTCGGCGCCGTGGGACTGTCGGCCTGGCTGGGCTGGCTCGACTATGTGCTGCTGCCCGCACTCGCCTTTTTCGTCGTGCTGACGGTGTATGCCGTCTGGCGGCGGCAGCGGCGCCAGACCACTCGAACGGATGGATGACTTGATGAAAGACGATTGCTGCACGCCCAAGGGTGACTATGACCTCGCCGTCATCGGTGCGGGCTCGGCCGGCTTCTCGGCCGCGATCACGGCCGTCGAGGGCGGCAAGCGCGTCGCGCTGATCGGCCACGGCACGATCGGCGGGACCTGCGTGAACGTGGGCTGCGTGCCCTCCAAGACGATGATCCGCGCGGCCGAGGCCATGCATGGCGCGAAGGCCGCGCGCCGTTTCCCCGGACTGTCGGGCGACTCGCAGGTGACCGACTGGGCGGCCCTGATCGGCGCAAAGGACGACCTTGTCGCAAGCCTGCGACAGAAGAAATATGCCGAGCTGCTGCCCGAGTACGACGGTGTCACCTATGTCGACGAGGGGCCGGCGCGGCTCGTGGATGGCGGCGTCGAGGTCGGCGGGCGCAGGATCGCCGCGCCAAGGGTGATCGTCGCAACCGGCGGGCGGCCCGCAGTGCCCGACATCCCCGGCATTGCGGATGTGCCGACGCTCGACAGCACCTCGCTGATGGAACTGGAGCGGCTGCCCGAGAGCCTGATCTTCCTCGGCGGCGGCTATATCGGCGTGGAACTGGCGCAGATGATGGCGCGGATGGGCGTCCGCGTGACCATCGTCTGCCGGTCGCGCCTGCTGCCGCGCACCGAGCCGGAGGTGTCCGAGGCGCTCACGGAGGTCTTGCGGGAAGAGGGTCTGACGATCCTCGACGGCGTTCGCTACGAGGCTGCACGAGAGGTGGATGACGGCGCGCTCCTGTCGGTCACGCGGAACGGGACCGTCCGCGAACTGACGGCCGACCATCTCGTCCTGACCACGGGACGCGCGCCCAACACCGAGGGGCTGGGCCTGGCCGAAATGGGCGTCGAGACCGACGCGCGCGGCACGATCAGGGTCGGCGACGACATGGCCACGACACGCCCCGGCATCTATGCGGCAGGCGACGTCGCGGACCGCGACCAGTTCGTCTACATGGCGGCCTACGGCGCAAAGCTCGCGGCCCGCAACGCCGTGCTGGACGGCGCCGAGCGCTACGACAACGCGGCGATGCCGTGGGTGGTATTCACCGATCCGCAGGTCGCGGGCGTTGGCCTGACCGAGGCGGACGCGCGCGACGCCGGCCATGACGTGAAGACAAGCGTGCTTGACCTCGACAACGTGCCCCGCGCGCTCGCCGCCCGCGACACGCGGGGGCGGATCAAGCTGGTCGCAGATGCGCAGACGGACCGCCTGCTGGGCGGCGTGATCATGGCGCCGGAAGGGGCCGACAGCGTTCAGACGCTGGCCATGGCGCTGAAGTTCGGCATGACGACGAAGGCGCTCGGCGAGACGATCTTTCCCTATCTGACCACAGTCGAGGGCCTGAAGCTCGCCGCTCAGACCTTCGACATGGATGTCGCGAAGCTGTCTTGCTGTGCTGGTTGAGCCGATCCAACAGCCTCGAAACTTCTGCGGCGTTTGGCGATCCGACATGATCAAAGCCGCCCCTCCACCCAGTTCGCCACGATCAACCCGGGCACGCTGTCACGCGCGCGCTCGGCGTCCCGGTCGAGATCGAGCCGCTTCGGCAGCTTGACCTGCGGGACCAGCAAGAAGATCGGCGCGGTGACCTGGTTGCGCCCCGTCTTGGCGCGTGAGGCCACCGCGGTGCCCCGCGTGTTGATCCGGGCCCGATCCGCGACGAGCAGGCTCGGGCCGCGGCGGCGATAGACGAACCGCAGGCGCAGACCGCGGCGGCGTTCCCATTCGTCGGGGGTGATCTTTCCGCCGCGCAATCCGCGGCCGGCGGCGGGCGTCGGGATCGCGAGCCAGAACCCGGCCTTCGAGCGGATCAGCGGGCCGGTGTCGTGCGCGCCGACGATGGCGGGCGCCTTCGACCAGACCAGCGAGGCTGCGCCGATGCTGGTTGTCCCCTTGGGCCAGGTCTCGGCGCGGATGCTCTTGGCGAGCCGCTGCCCGAGCCCCGCGCCGGTGATCTGGCGCCGCCAGTCGGTCTTGAGCTGCCCGCCGGCCTCACGCATTGCCGTGGTCACCGCGCGCTCGCCCGCCTTGATCTCGGCGGCCATCAACGAAGCGAGGTCGGGCGTGACGTCGAGTTTCAGCTTCATGTCGGCCTCAGATCCACGGTCCAGACGAGCCGCTCGCGGTCGCGGACCGGCTCGCCCTGGATCAGGAAGGCCTCGCCGTCGATCTCGATGCGGTCGCCGGGGCGCGGGGTCGGAACCTCGGCTACGCGCAGATCCACGCGCGTGGTCTCCGACCAGAGGCGCGCGTCGCCGAAGCCCGTGGTCTCGTCCGCCCGGCGGGTCACCACCCGGACGAGGACAGGCGTTCCACCCTCGGGCGTGTAGACGGCCTCGCGGGCGATGTTGTCGTCGGCGAAGAGCGCGTCGAGCGCCATCGCAGCCGCCGTCATCAGGTCCGCCGCGCGCTGCGCAGGACCTGCGGTCGGGTGCAGATCGGCAGCGGGTTGCTCTCGATCTCGAGCCGCACCCATTCGTCGCGGTCCCGGTCCGGGATCATGCGGGCATAGAGCGGCAGGCCGACGGTGTTGACCGTCTCGAAGGTGTCCGCAGGCGCGTAGTAGATCTCGAACAGGCCTTCGACGCCCTCGGGGTAGAAATACGCCTTGTCGGTGGGCACGCCGAAGCCCAGCCCGCCGCGATACCGGCGGAAGGTGATCCCGCCGAAGCTGACCTCCTCGCCCACGCGGCCGCGCAGATCGGCGGCCGCCGCGGTGTTGAGATAGGTCTCGCGCACCTCCTTGTGGGCAACCAGATCGGCGAAGAAGGCCGAGCCGCATTCGGCACGGAGCTGCACCTGGCCGGCGGCGAGCCCGCCCAGAGAATCCTCGACGCTCTCGATCAGCGCCTGGCAACGCTTGCGCAGCGCGCCCGAGGCGGGGGAGGTGTTGTCGAGGTCGAAGTCGACCTCCGTGGCCGGGGTGATGCCGAACTCGGCGTGGTAATCGATCACCGTGGCGCCGTCCCTGGGGTCCTTCACCACGCCCTGGATGCCGTTGAAGAGGTGGAACTCGAACGTGGCCTCGGCGTCGTTGCGCAGGCGGCCCAGCTTGCGGGCGACCTCGGCCTGCACCTGCTGCACCGCGGTTTCCGAGCCGAAGTCGCGGATCGCCTGGATCTCCGAGGCCCAGAGCACGTCCTGCTTCTTGAACTGCCGGCAAACAAACGCCCGCATCTCGCGGCGTTCAGGCGTCTGGCTCTCGTAGGCAGAGCCACGCTCGGAGAACGGGATCAGCGACAGCGTGCCGTCGCGGCTCTCGATCATCACGGTGCGGCTGCGCACACCGCGGGCGCCGAAGAGGTCCGCGCCCGACAGGATGGCGGGCTTGTAGGGGATATTCTCGAGCGCGCGGGTGAGTTCGACGATGGTGAAGGCATCGCCTTCGAAGATGTCCATGGTGGCCATGTTGATGCCTCCTGTCGGTTTCGGATCAGCGGACGATGATGCCCGCGGCGAAGAGCGCGGCGTGGGCGGCGGCGACCTCGGGATCGCTGGGCGTGCCCGCGAAGACGAGATCATGCCGGTTGACGATGGCGGGGCCGCGGACCACCGCCACGGCCGGTGCATCGCCGCCGCTGGCGTCCGCCTTGCCCCAGAGCACGGCGACGGCGGTCTCTGTCCCGTCGGTGGCGTCGGGGTCGTGGGCGGCGTATTTGCCCGAGGCGGTGATCTGACCCAGCACGGTGCCGGGTGAGAGCGTGCCGGACGCAACGGTGACGGTCTCTCGGGTGTAGTCGCGATGGGCTTCCCAGACGAGGAAGCCGCCGGGGTGGGTGGACTCAGAAAGCGTGGTCATGGGAGCCTATCCTTTGAGCTTGAAGGTGCGGGCGATCACGTCGCCCCAGGGACGGGTCGTGGCGCTGCGGCCGGGTTGCGGGTGATGGGGCGTGATCTCCGGCGCGGCCTCGGCCTTCGTGTCCAGCAAGCTGCTGCGCACCGCGTCGAGGCTGGCGTCCTCCTCGAGGAAGCGCCCGGCCATCTGCGGCTGACCCGCGAGGCGGCAGAGATCGACCACGGCCCGGGCATGGGCGATGGCCTCGGCGCGGATGGCGGTGGCGTTCGGAGCCGTGCTGGCGTCTGCCATGGGGCCGTCCGGATCGTCGGCCACGGGCTGCGGCGCGGGATCGGGGACCGACGCGACATCGTTGGCGTCGTCAACGATGTCGGTTTCCGTCTTGGCGTATTCCGGATCTGGGGTCTCGACCGCGTCCACCAGCGCTGGCGGCGCGTTGCGGAACCGGGCGATATCGAAGCGCGCGGCGATGCGCACCGGCTCGGCCAGGCGCGTGGCGAGACCTGCCTCCAGCGCCTCGGCCGCTGTGAGCCAGGTCTCGGCGGCCATCAGCCCGGCGATCTCCTCCTCGGGCCTGCCCGAGCGGGCGGCGTAGCCGCGCAGCATGCCGGCCGCGATCTTGTCCAGCGTCCCGGCCATCTCGCGCATGTCCGCCGCCGTGCCCATGACGAGGCCGGAGGGATCGTGGATCATCAGGAAGGCATTCTCGGGCATGACGATCTCGTCGCCCGCCATCGCGATGTAGCTGGCGGCCGAGGCCGCGATCCCGTCGATCCAGACGGTGACGCTGCCGGCGTGGCGGCTCAGCGCGTTGTGGATCGCGACCGCGTCGAAGACCGAGCCGCCGGGGCTGTTCAGCCGCAGATCGATCGCGGTCTCGTCCGGCAGCGCGCCGAGTTCGGCGAGGAAGCCCTTGGCCGAGACGCCATAGGCGCCGATCTCGTCATAGATCAGCACCTCCGCGCCGCCGTCGCGGGCGCGGATCGTGTACCAGCTGTTCATGATGTCACTCCTGATTGGTGGCGCGGTCGGTCGCGGCCGCATCGATGTCGTCACCGCTGTCATCTGCCGACCCATCGCCCGGATCGGGCCGCGTTGCCGGCGTCGCCCGCGCGCCCTGCGTCTCGCCGGGGCTGGTGCGGTAGCGCAGGCCGAGCCCCTCGGCGCGCGCCGTGTCCGTCGCGTTCTCGCGGTCGACCTCCTCGACATCGTAGCCGGTGGCCTCCACCACCTTGCGCCGCGAGGTGATGCCCGCCTCCATCGCCAGCACCTGCGCCTGGATGTCCTTCAGCGGATCGACCCAGTCCCAGCGGGGCGGGATCCACTGCACCATTTGGGCGACGGCCGGGTCGGGCAGATCCAGCCGGCCTGCCAGCCGCGCCGTTTCCAGCCAGCGCGCCCAGACCGGGCGGCAGAGCTGATGCGCGATCACCCCGTGCTGGAGCTGCTGCACGCGACGCCGGAACTCGACGAGCTCGGCCCTCAAGCTCGAATAGTTGGCCTGGCGCACGTCACCGGTGACCAGGTGATACGGCAGCCCCAGCGAGGCCGAGACGCCGAGCAGCGTGCGGTACTGGAACGCCTCGTAGCTGCTGCCCACATCCGCCGGTGACGAGAACTTCACGTCCTCGCCCGGCAGCAGGACCTGCAGCGTCCCCGGCTCGAGGCTGGCGATGGCCGCGCCGTCGGGGTCGGCCTCCTCCGTGCCTATCATAGGCTCTTCGGGCGCCGTCTTGGTGATGAAGCCCGCGAACATCGCCGCGGTCTTCTTCCGGTCGAGCTCGGCGTCGTCGTACTGGTCCAGCAGGAAAAGCCGCACCATGGCGGGCGCGACATGCGGCAGGCCGCGGATCTGCCCGGCATCGAGCGGGCGATAGACGTGAAGGACGTCAGCCGCCGGCACACGCACCGTCTCCGGCACCGCCACGCGCCGGTCCGTGCTGTCGCCCGGATGGCTGCGGCGGAAGTGATAGGCCACCCGCCTGCCGATGGCGTCGAACTCGATCCCGCAGCGGATGCGGTTGCCGTTGGCTGCCGTCTCGGTCTTCTCGAAGGGCAGCATCTCGGATTGCAGGAGCTGCAGTTGCAGCGGCACGAGCAGACCGTCCTCGGTGCGACGTGGGCGCAGCCGCACGAAACACTCGCCCGCGACGAACATCTCTCGCGCGACCATGGCCTGAAGGCCGTAAAAGTCCGTCAGCCCGTCCGCGTCCGCCTCGTCGGTCCAGGCGAGCCAGAGCCGCTGGACCTGGTCCCGAAGCTCCGCGTCGTCGATCAGCGAAGACGGCTTGATGCCGTCGCCGACGAGATTGGCGGCGAAGGCCTCGCAGGCATTGGCGGCATAGCCGTTGGTGACCACCAGTTCGCGCGCCCGCGCCAGCAGCTTTGGGCCGCCCGAGGCGACGAGCGCGTTGACGTTCTCCAGCGGCGGGTTCCAGCCGCGCAACCGGCGCCGGGACATCGCCCCTTCGAGGCGCGCACGCATGCCCGCAGGGCCGCCGGCGGGCTGGCGGCGGAACCGGTCGAACAGCCCCATGGATCACAGCCCCTTCGTCGACGTCACACGCAGCTGCCGCACGATCCGCCGGCCCTCGGCCGCGGCGATCTCGCGGTCCAGCGCCTCGATGGCGCGGTCGATCTCGACCACGCTGCGATACTCGACGGTCTTGCCGTCATAGCTGACCCGCGCCACGCCGGAGGAGCGCTGCGCCGAGAGCGCGTCGCGGCGGCTGCGCAGGTCGGTAATTGTCGGCATCACGCGCGCCTTCTATGGTTGGGACAAAGCTGCCGCCCGGAGGACCCATGTCGGAGCCCGTCGCCCGTCTGATGATCGAACTCGAGGACATCACCCCGCGTATCTGGCGGCGGGTTGACGTGGCGGCTGCGATCACCCTGTCGACATTGCACGACATCCTTCAGGCCGTGATGCGGTGGGACCATGCGCATCTCTACGAGTTTCGCGTGGGCGACCGCGCCTATGGCGACCCGCTCCCCGGATTGGAGAGCGCGTCCGGCCGGGTCTACAAGGCCAAGGGAACCCGGCTGAATCAGGTGATGGATCGGGGAATCGACCAATTCACCTATGTCTACGATTTCGGTGACGACTGGCGGCACAGCATCCGTGTGGAGCACGTCCGCGACGGTGATCCAGACAAAGATTATCCGGTGTTCGTCGAGGGCGGACGCCGCGCACCGCCCGAAGATGTGGGCGGTCTGCCCGGGTTCATGAACTTCCTCGATGCGATCGCCGACCCGAAACATCCCGAACATGCGTTCTTGCTGGAATGGGTCGGAGGCGCCTTTGACCCTGAGGACATCGACCGCCGGGAGATCGAGTTCGACCTGGCCATGCTCGCCGAGTTCCGGCGCAGGGTGCGTGCCGGCCATCGTAGTCGCGGGGAAAAGAAGGCCCACTGATCACTCCATGTAACTCGAGCGGACGGTCCGCCGCCGCAGCGTGCTCCGCTTGCCAGCGGGCGGTTCGGAGCCCGTCACCCCATTAGGATCGCTCCGCTGTTCGATGCCGAGTTGCGTCTCCAGATCGGCCCAGCGGGCCTCAGACCACCGGTCGGCCCCGGCGATCCACGCGGCGGCCCTGGCGTAGACCCGGCAGTCCAGCGCCTCGTTGCGCTCCCGAAGCTTCTGCCATTCGAGCTTCGTGAAGCCGCGCTTGCCCTTCACCGTGACCAGCTGCTCGGCGGCCAGCTGCTTCAGCCATTCGCTGTCCGCCCAGGACGGCAAATGCACCGTTCCGGGCGGAAACGGTGCACCGGCGGCGATCTCTTCCTCCGCCGGTCGGTCCTGGCGCAGAAAGCGGTAGGTCTCGGCCTTGAAGGTCGAGGTCGCCACGCTCCACAGCCGCGCGCCGCGGCGCAGGCGCTTGCCCGCGACGGTCGCGTCAACATAGGTGGGGCCTGTCACCGGGCTCGACCGATTGAACCCGTCGAGCCCCTTCACGGGTGCCACCTGCGCGAAGCCGACCTGCCGCGCCCAGCCATAGACCGCGCTGGTCTCGTAGCCCGTGTCGATCGCAAGACGCGCGATCGCCAGATGCTCGCCGGAGGCATACGTCCATGTGCGCCCCAGCAGATCCGTGAGCTGCTGCCAGCAGGCCGGATCGCCGGGCCCGCCCTCGATGACGACATGATCGACGAGCCAGCTTTCCAGCCCGCGGCCCCAGGCCCAGACATCGACCTCGATGCGGTCCTTCTGCACGTCGGCGCCGGCGGTCAGGAACAGGCCGCCCGCCGGCACGGTGCCCGGTTTCCATGCCTCGCGGCGATCCGCCAGCCGTTGCCAGTCGGGCGCCTCGCCGCTCTCGACCCATGTCTCGCCGAGGATCGTGTTGCGGAACGCCTTGATCGCCTCGTCCGAGCCTCGGGCCGCCTCCCAGGCGCGCGCGATCCGGTCCCAGCCGAGCCAGCCCACCGGCGAGTAGAGCGCCGAGAGGTGATAGCCGACGGTGCCGGGGTCCTCCGGCTCGGCGGTCGCGCGCCATTCGCCCGCTTCCAGCATCGCCGTCTTGTGGTGCTCCGCGATGGCCCCGTCGCAGCCCTCGCAGAGATACTCCGCCGTCTCCGGCCGCCCCTTCTCCCAGCGCAGCCGGTCGAACTTCAGCCACTGCATTGCGTCGCAATGCGGGCATGGCACGAAGAAGCGGCGCTGGTCGGACGCCTCGAGCTCCCGCTCGATTCGGGAGAGCCCCCGGATCGTCGGCGTCGAGACGAGGAACACCTTGCGCCGGTGGGCAAAGGTCAGCGAGCGCGCCTCGGCCAGCGTCACCGGATCGCCTTCCTCGTCGGCCGAGGCCGGATACGCGTCGACCTCGTCGAGAAAGATATAGCGCGCCGGCGTGGACCGCAGCCCCACCGCCGAGTTCGCCCCGGTCATGATCAGGATGCCGCCCGCGAACTCCTTCGACAGCATGGTGTTGCCCGCATCGCGCGAGCGCGCCGGCTTGATTCGCTCCCGCAGCTCCGGGCTTTCCTCGATCAGCGGGTCGATCCGCTGGCGCGAGTTGCGCTTGGCCAGTTCCACCGTCGGCTGGACCGCAAGCATCGGGCCCGGCGCCTGGTGGATGGCGAACCCGATCCAGTTGTTCCCGGCCTCTGTCGCGCCGACCTGCGCGGCCTTCATGAACACCACCCGCTGCGTGGGATCGCCGGGGCTCAGCCGGTCCATGATCTCGCCCATGTAAGGCGTGCGCACCGTGCGATACTGCCCGGGCTCGGCCGAGGCGCGCGACGACAGCTTGCGGTGCCGGTCGGCCCATTCGGATACCGTCAGGTCCGGGTCGGGCCGCAGCCCTGCGCCCCAGGCACGCAGGATGTCCTGCGCCCCGTCGAAGGCCTGCGCGTCCGCGTCCTCAGCGGAGATCGGGCTGGATCTCGGCGAGGTCGTCGAGCTGGGATCGGACATGTTTCTCCAGAGCCTTCTGCATCGCGGCCGGTTCCACGCCCACATCGGCCGCCATCAGTGCGGCCACCCGGGCGGGCCAGTTGACCCAGACATCGCGCTCCTGCCGCGCCAGCCGGAACACCAGCGCCAGCGCGCGGGCGCGGTCGATCAGCTCGCCTTTCAGCTTTTGCAGCCGGATGCGCCGCTCCTGCGCCTTCAGCACCTCGTTGGCCGTCTTCGCCTGCAGGAAGGTCGTCCCGCCGCCCGTGGCCGGCGCGGCCAGGCCCTGTTCCTTGAGGGTATCGCCCACCGCCGAAACAGCCGCCTCCGGTACGGGCTTGCGCTTCGGCGCGGGCGGCTTGCGGGTTTTCGACGGGTCCGTGCTCTCGGCCCGGCGCGCGTCGCTGGCGTCGGGATCGATGCTCCCATCGGCGTGCAGCACCAGGCGGCCGGCGGCCTTCGCCTTCTGGATCGCCCCGCGCGAGAGGCCGACGCGGGCGGCGTATTGGCGCTCGCTCAGACCCTCCATGCCGCGCTCCGATTATCATTCGAAATCATGTGCTTATTGAGTTGATAAGCCTCTGCGCCGGAGCGAACCTGGATCCAGAAGGACGATGCAACTCAGCACACGGAGCCACCGGATGACCACGCGCCTGAACCCAATCACCACGCCCCGCCACCAGCTCCGCGCCGAGAAGGCGCGCCGCAACAAAGAAGCCGCGCTGAACGCCTTCATCGGCAAGAAAGCCGAGATCGACGAGATGCTCGCCCGGCTACAGGCGCTGAGCGACGACCATTTCAACTGCCACCCCGACGAGGTGGGCTGGGCGATGGTCGGCACCCTTGACCACTACGCCAGCCTCCTCAAGCGCATCACCGACAGCGCCTTCGGCGAGGGCGAGCACGCGGAGTAAGCACCATGGAAACCAGCACCATCCGCATCGCCATCCGCGGCCTGAACGAGCCTTGGGATGCCAGCCGCATCCCCGCCGTTCTCGAGGAGATCGGGGACGCCCTCCGCGAGGAAGCGGACATTTCGGCCCGCCTTACCGCCGACAGCATGACCATCGCCATCGACGTGGCGACGGATCGGCTGCCCGACGCCGCCACGCTCCTGCGAGACCTCGGGCTGATCTGACCTCCGGCCCCGCCGGAACTCCTGCCGCGCCAAGGCGCGGCTCGGGGTCGTAGGAGGGTCGCGACGGTCGCGGCCCCGACCAAGGAGACGACCCCATGACCAAGCTTTCCGATACCCAGCTCGTGATCCTCAGCGCCGCCGCGCAGCGCGAGGACCGCAACGTCCTGCCGCTTCCCGGCTCGCTCCGCGGCGGCGCGGCCGCCAAGGTGGTCGGCGCGCTCCTCTCCCGCGGGCTGATCGCCGAGACCACGACCGACAGCCGGACCAAGGCCGATGCCGCCCTCAACCGCATCTGGCGCAACGACACGGACGGCCGCGCCATCCTCCTGCACATCGCAGATGCGGGCCTCGCCGCCATCGGGATCGAGCCGGAAGGCGGCGACAGAGCGAACACGGGCGCCGACGCGGCGCCGAGCGCGGAGGCCCCGAAGGACGCTCCCGCCGAGGGCGACCCCGCGGCCAAGGCGCGCACACCGCGCGCGGGCACGAAGCAGGCGAAGCTGATCGAGATGCTCCGCGCCGAGGGCGGAGCCACCATCGACGAGATCGTGGCGGCACTCGACTGGCAGGCTCACACCGCTAGGGGCGCCATGTCCGGCGCACTGAAAAAGAAGCTCGGCCTGACCATCACCTCGGAGAAGGTCGAGGGTCGTGGGCGCTGCTATCGCATTCAGGACGCGGACTGATGCCGCGCTTCAGGGTCAAGATCACCCGCGACGTCACCGAAAGCACCTTCGTGTCCGTCGAAGCACTATCCCCTGAGGCGGCGCAAGTCGCCGCCTTCAAGGTTCTGGCCGACATGGAAAACGCCGTCTGGACCCTCGATGAAGGTTCGTGGAATGCGGGCGGTGCATACGTCTCGGAAGTCGCCTCCGAAGAGTGACGCGCGGCGTCACCGCCAAAATTCGAACAGCCGGCGCAGAAGATAGCCGCGCGCCAGCGAGACGCCGACGAAGGCGAGGCCGATGGTCATGTGCTCGGCGAGACCGGTCTCGATCCCGAACAATGGGAACACGACGATCTGCGTGGCGATGGCCAGCACGTAGCCGACGACGACGTTCGTCGCGGCCTCGACCATCGACATGATCCGGCTCTGCTTCATCACAGCCCCTCCGGCAGGCTCTCCAGAAACGCCGTCACGAACTCCGCCGCGAGCGGCGGCACGATCGCATTGCCGTAGCCCCGCAGCAGCCCCATGCGACCGGATATCCTATCAACCAGCGGGAATGTTCCGGGCTCAACGGGCCGCCAGCGGCCATCGCGGCAGAGGAGCCAGTCCGGATCTCGCCAGACGCCGTCCGTCGCATCGGCGCCGGTGGGGTCGTCACCTTCGACCAGTCGACCAGCTTTACCGTCCTGCGGCTCGCATCCGTGTTGCCCGCCGCGTTGTACGCTGCCGTCGCGGGCGAGCCCGCCATCGCCGTCGGCCAGCCCGCCAGCCAGACCTGCCGGCCGAGTAGCGCGTTGATCGGCACCGCCCGGCATTCCGATCCGTCCTTGTGATCCCGCGCTGAGGCCGTTGCCCAGCCCGCCCGGCTCCAGGGCGGCGGCGCCGAAGAACAGCCGCTGGCGGATGTGCGGAGCGCCGATGCCCGCAGCCGGCAGATCGGCCGCCGCGACGGTGTAAGATGCCGCTTCCAGGTCAGAAGCCAGAGCGTCGAACCACGCCCAGCCAGCCGGGCCCTCAGCCGCTGTGCGAGTCGCGCTGCCAACTGGTCCGAGCACTGCCGCGCTCGCGACCTGCTCGCCGAAGACGAACTCCGGGCGGCAGGCTGCGACGAGCCGCAGGAAGGCCGGGGCGAGATGGCGGTCATCGTCCTGTCCCTTGCGCTGCCCGGCCTGGCTGAATGGCTGGCAGGGCGGCGAGCCGGTCCAGACGGACAGATTCTCGGCTATGCCGGCGAGGCGTAGTGCGTAGGGCCAGCCGCCGATTCCGGCGAAGAAATGACACTGCGCGAAGCCGCGCAGGTCGGTGGGCTCCACTTCGAGGATGGACCGCTCGTCCACGTCGCCATCCGGCAGCAGCCCGGCCGCGATCAATTCCCGCAGCCATGCGCAGGCCAAGGGGTCGGCATCGTTGTAGTAGACGGCCATCAGGCAGCGGCATCGGCGCCTGCTGCCGTGGTCTCGCCCAGCCGCTCGGCTTTCACCTGCGCGAAGGTCCGACCGTCGCCATCGAGGATCGCGTCCCTGCCGGTCTCGGCCTGCCAGCGCTCTACGGCGACATCGACGTAAGCCGGGCTGATCTCCATTGCGAAGACGCGCCGGCCGTTGGCCTCACCCGCCATGATCTGCGAGCCCGAGCCAGCGAACGGCTCGTAGCAGAGCCCTCCACGGGCGACGTGCTGGCGCATCGGGATCCCGAAAGCGTCGAGCGGTTTCGGCGTCGGGTGGTCGGGCCGGTCGTCCTTGGCGAAGGACGGCATCTCCCAAGTCGAGGGCAACGTCTGCTCGGCAACCTTCGGCGGGCGGTTCGGTCGGCGCCAGCCCATGAAGCAGGGCTCGTGCTTCCAGAGGTAATGCGACCGGGTGAGAACCCCGCGGTCCTTCACCCAGATGATCTGCTGGTGGACGAAGGCGCCGGCTTTCTCCCAGCAGGCCTCCAGCATCGCCTGCCGGCGCGAGGCGTGCCAGCAGTACCAGGCGGCGTCCTCGGTGATCGCCTCGGCGACGGCGGCCGCTATGAACCCGTCGTAGAGTTCGGCCCCTTGGCTGCTGTCGTCCCAAGTGACGCCGTAGGACTGGCTCCAGTCCTTGTTCCGCGTCGGGTGGTTCGATCCGTCGTAGTCGACGAGATACGGAGGGTCGGTCGCAAACAGCACCGCGCGCTCGCCGTTCATCAGACGGCGGACATCTTCGTGGTTCGTGCTGTCCCCGCAGAGCAGCCGATGATCGCCGAGGATCCACAGGTCGCCTGTCCGCGAGGCCGGATTGCGCGGTGGCTCGGGGATGGTCAGCGGAGGCACGGAGCCCCCGGCGCTACCTTCTTCTCCGCCGCCCACGTCCGTATCGAAGGCCAGCAGCTTGTCGAGTTCGCCGTCGGAAAAGCCGACCAGCGACAGGTCGTAGTCGTCGGCCAGCAGCTCGTTCAGTTCCGCCGACAGCAGCGCCTCGTCCCATGTTCCGAGTTCGGTCAATTTATTGTCGGCCAAACGATAGGCCCGGCGCTGCGCCTCGGTCAGGTGCCCGAGCACGATCACCGGCGCCTCGGTCAGCCCAAGTTGCGTCGCGGCCAGCACCCGCCCGTGGCCGGCGATCAGCTCGCCGTCCTCGCCCACGAGGCACGGCACGGTCCAGCCGAACTCGGCCATGCTGGCAGCGAGCTTCGCGACCTGGTCGGGCCCGTGCTGCTTCGCGTTCTTCGCGTAAGGCTGCAGGCGCGCGAGCGGCCAGTGCTCGATCCGCTCCGGGGCGAAGCTCAGCGTCATGCGTATTCCTGTCTATGGCATTGGGGCCGAAGGGATTGGACTCCCCCACGGGTGGACTCCGCGGTGGGGGCCACCGGCTTCCGGCTGGACTCCGAAGTCCGCGGGGTATCCACCCCGCGCGGCCGGTCAGGTCTTTGAAATCACGAAGCTTTCAGGGTGTCGTAGCTGGATGCTGGACACCGGTGGCTTCCCAAAAAATCGGCCCTGTCGCTGGCGACATTTTGCGCCACGCCCGCCAGCATACGTTTCGGCCCGGAAAGGAACCGTAAAACAATGACTTGGTGGCCTGGACCCCGGCTGGACCCTGCGCCGGACCCCGGGAAGCCAGCGGCGGCGGGCCGTCCCGCGCACGCCTCTCCCGAGTATATCCCGTTTGTAGCCCTCGGCCGGGGATCGGTGAACCCCCACCGATGTCTCCCCGAAAATTCCGTCACAGGATGATTTTCCTTGACAGGCTGTCGGCGTTGTCGATCACGAACCGCCTCGAGCGCCGCGATGATGGCACGCGGCCATGGAGCCGCCAGGTGATCAGCGCGACGCCGTACTGCCAGTGGCGGTTGGCGGCCGGACGGCTGAGCCCGATCTCCCAGGTGATCTTCTTCCACGGCTTGCCCCTTGCGCGCAGCCAGACGATGCGCGCGTCGTCACGCTCCAGCCAGCGCAGCCAGAGCATCGCCTCCTCGGCTTCGGTGATCTGGCGCGGGGTAGGGCGCGGGCGGCGCGTTTCCGGCTCTTGCCCCACATGATCGGCGAAGCTGTGGAAATACTCGGGCCAGGCGTTGAAGTAGCCCGTGGGCTTCACGCCGGGCAGTTGCGCGAACACGTCTGCGGCCAGCTCCAGCCGGTCCTGCACGCGGCCCGTGGTCCAGTCAGCCATGACGTCGGTCCTCCTGCCGCTTGCCATAGAGCCGCTCGCCCAGTTGCCGAACCAGTTCGCGCTCGGGCCAGGTGAGGCGGTGGTCGTCCAGCGACACAGCCAGCATCTGCTGGTCGTGCCAACCGTCGCGCTTGACCTGTTCGGGATCGCGGCGGTGACCGCCGTAGCCTTTCGGGTGGAAGCTCATACCGCACCTCCCCGGGTCTCGATGGCCCAGAGCAGAATGGCGATGGCGTCGGCCTCGTTGTCGTCGGCCGGGCTGAACCCACGGGCGCGGGCCGCGTCGATCATTGCCTGCTTGTTGGCGTTGCCGCGACCGGTGGCATATTTTTTGATCGTGCCAACGGGTACGCCTTGATAGGGAACGCCGCGCAATTCCGCCCAACTGGTCAGCACACCAAGCAGTCCACCAAAGACGTGGGCTGCGTCGGTGCCTGCGTGGCGGCGCACTTCCTCGAACCAGATCGTCGCGATCGGGCCAGACAGCCGGTCCAGCTCGGTCAGCCAGTTGGTGAAGCGCAGATACCGCATGCCGCCGCCATCGAAGCGGCCGGGCCTGAACGATGCTGTTCCGCTGGTGATCAGCCCGTCATGGCCGCGCAGCGCCCAGCCGGTCGTGGTGCCGAGATCGAGCGCAAGGATGGTGCGCGCGGGCTCAGGCGGCATGGGCGTTTTCGGGGTTGCGCCGAGGTTGGCGTCGGCGAGAGTCGTATCAGCCATGGGTGGTCTCCTTTTCTGGTTGGCTGCTCGGGTGGAAGACGACGGCGGTTGATGCTTGGCGGTACCGGCCGCCGTCGTCGGATTTGAACGGGCCCGTCGCGCGGCGGGCCGGTAGCGGGCGGACGCATCATTCGAGCACCTCCCTGAGCCAGTCAGGCACCAGGTCGGGGCTGTGTGAGGAGGGCAAATCTGCCTCACACCCATCCTCACACCCATAAGTCTCTGATTTTATGGGCCTGTGTGAGGAATGTGAGGAATGTGAGGTGTTTTCCGGCCTCTCCTTCGCGTGTGCGCGCGTGCCCGCATGCGTAAGGGTACGGGAATTTACCTCACACACCTCACACCCTTCCGTTTTCTGTTGCGTATCCAATGGCTTGGATGTGTGAGGTGCGACGTTTTTATCCTCACACCCCTCCTCACACACCTCACACCCTGCTGAAGGAGATTGGCGCGAGCGGTCCGCGGTGAGCGTCAGAACCCAGCGTTGCGAGCGCCGCAGCATCCTGCTGAACTTCAATTGCAGCTTCCGCCCATCCACATCGAAAACACGGTCTCGCATCCGACTGATCCCACGACCGAGTTCTGCCGTGTCGACAGTCTTGCCCGGGCGGCCCACCGGGAGCTTCGGGTCTGCGACTATCGCGAGGTCAAGCACATCGTTTGCTCCCACCTCTGCGGTCCCGAACCGGTCCCACCAGCTTGCGATGAACCCGTTCCACGCGGCCCCCTCGTTATCGGACGCTTCCATCATCTCCTCGAGATTTCCGAGAAAGCCGGGGATGCCGGCGGTTTCGAGCACGCCGCCGACGATCTGCGCCCAGTTCTCGTAGGAGCCGATGGTCTTCTTGCCGCGCGGCTTGCCGGCGGCGATCCAAGCCTGGCACAGCGTCAGGCAGGCCGCGACAAGCCGGGCGCGATTGGCGCGCACCCAGACCATGAGATCGGGATGGCGGAACCCGCCGCGTTGCCAGGGGCGTTCGATATTGGCATCGAGCCGGATGCGCACGAGGCGGCGCGCCATCTCGTTGGAGAACTCGGGGTTGTTGCCGGTCGCGATCCAGAGGCAGCGGATCGGCAGCCGGGTCATTTCCGAGACCCCGAGCACACGATCCTCCCAGAAGGGGGCGGTGAGGGCCGCGGCAACGGCCGCGCTGTCGAGCTTGGCACGCAGGTTGTCGATCAGGATGATCGAGGGGATCTGGCGCAGCTTGGCGGTGACGCGCTTGCGCCATTCCTCATCGTCGCGCCCCTCGGTCATGACACTGGCACCGGTGCCGGTCAGGATCGTGGCGATCGCATCTACCATCAGTGTGGCGCCGGTGCCGGGCGTGGGCTTTTCGATCAGGTGCAGCGGCGTCGGCCCGTCGATCATGCCACGCAGGAAGCCGAGCAGCAGGAGGGCCACGACATGCGCGCGCTCGGCCTCGCCGGTGAAGGGGAAGTCGCCGAGCAGGTCCTTGCAGATCAGCCTGCGCGCGGCCGCGATATCCTCTGCACCCGGTCGGGTAGGGATCTCCGGCACGGTGAACCCGGGCGCGGGCACGTAGAGCAACCGTGCGTCCGGGTGGTATCCTGGCGTGGTGATCAGCGTGCCGGTGCGCCCGAAGACCGGCGTGTTGACGATACCGGTGAGCACCGGCAGCGCCGGATCGGGCGTGGCCAGCACGGATTTGACGACCGCGACGGGCGGCGGCGCAGGCAGCAATTCGCCCTTCGAAGTTTCGCGCACCCAGCGGGCCAGCCGCGCCAGCATGTGGCGCAGGCGTTCCTCGTTGAGCATGGTGGCCACCGGGCGCCCCTCGTCGTCGGGGACCACCCATGTGGGCTGGCCTGCGAAGCGATAGACCCATGGCGTGCGATTGGAGGCCATGATCACGCTCCAGGCCTGGGAGACCGAACGGCCCAGATCGCCTTCGTCGGCGCGCAGGGTGGGCATGGCCTCGCCGCTGCCCTGATAATTGACCGGCCGGTGCTGGCCGATCTGCAGGACCGCCTCGGTCTCGGTGACGGCCTCCGCGTCCTCGATCAGGGCGGCGACGGCCTTGGCCCCGTCGCGCAACAACAGGTCGTTGAAGTCCTGCCCTTCCTCCGGTGGGATCGCGATGGCGACATCGCGCCCCTGCGCCCGCAAGCGCCGGGCGGCGGCTTCGGCGGCCCGCAGACCGGCGCCGGAGACGTCATGGTCGGCGAGGATCAGCACGCGCTGTGCGGCGGGAGGCAAATCGATCTGTTCGAGACCGGAGGTCGACAGCGTCGCCCATACCGCCAGGTCCGGACAGGCGGTCATCACGGCGAGCCCGGTCTCGATGCCCTCTGACAGCGCCAGCCGGTCGCCATTCCCGAGCTGTGCGAGCTGCACGGCGCCACCGGCCACGCGCCCGAGCATCATCTTCGGCTTGGTGACCGGCGCCTTGCGCACTTCGTTGCCGGCTTCAACGATGTAGGTACGGTGCAGCCCGATCACATCGCCGCTGCGATCGCGCACCTGGCCGAGAAGCGCCGGATAGCCGGTCTTCGTCTCCCAATGCGTCAGATCGGAATGAAACAGCAGATCGGGCGCGTCCGGCAGCGCAAGGCCGCGGGCCTGCAGATAGGCCGCGGCTGAGGTGCCGGTGATGGGCACGGCTTTCGACAGGATATGCGCGATGTCCTGGGACGCGTCGCGCTTTGGCGCGGGTTTGGCTGCGGGGGCCTGGCGCGCGGGGGCACCGGACTGAACGCCGGCCATCTCCGCCGCCTCGACGATCAGGTCCCGCCCATCGAGCCCCGTTGCCGCCTCGATGGCACTGATCGGCCCGCCGCCCTCATTGCCATCAAAGTCGATCCAGTCCCCGGCATGCGGCCCGCGCAGGGTGATGACGCAGGAGCCGGTATTGCGCGGTGCGTCGCCGCGGATATTGGCCAGCCGCCATTCGTCGCCAACACGGCGTCCATTTGGGAACAGCCGCGGCACCCAATGCTCCGCCGTCTCGCGCAGACGCTGGACGATCAGGTCCAGATCGTAGCGTTCCGGTTGCGGCCGCGACGGCATGGCGTCGTTGAGATCGATCACGGTGGCACTCATGCGTGGCCTCCTTCAGGCAAGGATCAGCAGGCCGTGTTCGGCCCGGGTGATTGCGGTGTAGAGCCAGCGTTTGCGGTCCTCGGCGGTGTGCCCGAAGCCGTCATCCACGACGATCACGGTGGGGTACTGGCTTCCCTGGCTCTTGTGGCAGGTGATCGCGTAGCCCCAGCTGGACTGGATCAGCCCGCGGCACGCCATCCATTCGCGGCGATGGCGGTCGGGATCGAAGCGCACATGGTCGTCGAATTCCCCGCGCCAGAAATCCTGCGCGCCCGAGATGCAGGTGCCGTCCTCGGTGCGCACTGTGGCGCGAAACGCCCGGTCGTTGCGGGGATGCGCCTGCACGTCCGACAGATGCAGGAACATGCCGTTGATCAGCCCAAGATCATGGCGATTGCGCAGACAGATGATCTTTTCGCCGGCCCCTGCGGGATAATCGGCCTCGAACCCGGCAGCGCCCTTCATCGCGGTGTTGAGCCGCCGCCGCGTGGCGTGCGTGCCGCAGATCACCTGGCCGCCTTGCAGCATCTGCGCCGGGCTCACCTCGTGGCGCGACATCTTCCAGACCTGATCGTCGAACGCGCCGAAGGGAATGTCGCGGCCCTCGCGCGCGAGGGTGGCCAGCTGCAGGATCGGGCTCTCGGCGGCCTGCCGATACACCTCGGTGAGCATCACGTCAGGTGTGGCCTCGGTGAAAAAACCGGTATCCTTCACGGGCGGCAGCTGGCCCGGATCGCCCAGCACCAAGATCGGCTTGCCGAAGGCCATGAGGTCCTGTGCCATGTCCGTGCCCACCATCGAGACCTCGTCGAGCACGAGCAGGTCCGCATCGCGCAGGGCGGATTGCGTGTTCAGCACGAAGCGCGGTTCATGGATGTGATCGAGCCTGAACTTCAGCTGTCTGATCTGGGTCTCGGCAAAGCTGCGCTCAGCCACGCCCATGCGCGGCAGGTCGCGCTCCAGCGCCGCCAGTTCCTCGGTCACGCGGGCGATTTCGTCGGGTGTGGCCTCGGAGAAGCGATAGATAAGGCTGTGAATCGTCTGGGCCGGCGTGCCCTTCTGCGTCATCACATGGACGGCCTTGCCGGTGAAGGCGGCGAAGATCACGCCGCCCAGACCGCCGGGCGTCATCGGCCGGAGGCCGAGCGCCTCGATCGCCATGGCGGTGATGGTGGTCTTTCCGACCCCTGCGTAGCCGAACACCCGGAACACCTGCTGCGCGTGGGTGCGGTGCAGATACCAGTCGCGGATGGCGGCAATGGCGCGCGTTTGCGCCTCCGAAAGCGTGAGACTCATGCGTGACCCTCCGACCAGCACCGGGCGCTGAAGGGGCAGAACCGGCAGAGATAAAAATCGGCATGAACGGCGATGCGTGGCAGCAGATCGCCCGCGTCCGCGGCGCGCAGCACGTCCACCGCCTTGTCCGACAGCGCCTGCGCGGCGCCTGGGTCGAACGGCACATGCTCGTGGTAAAGCTCGCAGCTGTCCTTGTTCAGCGCGGTGAAGAGCGCGGAGGCTAGGCCCATATAAGCCATGTAGATCTGCAACTGGCCGTAATAGACGGGCTTCGAGATCTGCACACCCTTCTTCGCCGTGTCGGACCAGGATGAGGCCTTCAGCGCCTTGTGTTCCCAGAGCACCGGCCAGGTGAGCCCCATCTCCGGGCCACTGACGATCACGCCATCGACATGACCGCGAATGCGCCCGCCTGCCGTCTCGAAGCCAAACTGGCCGCCGTCGCGCCTTTCGGTGCGCAGGTCGAACCCCGCTGTGCGCAGCCAGCGGATGGCGAGATCCTCGAACACGTGACCGGCCTTGAAGATGCGCAGCGTGCGCCCCTCGAATTCCTTGCCCGGATCGACCGGTGTCCTGGTGAATTCATAGACGAGGCGGCGCGCGCAGGGCTCGCCGATGCGGCTGGCGCCGAGATAGTCGCGCGGGCGCTGCGTGTCGCGCTCCGCAACAAGTGCTGCGTCGATGCGGCTGTTGATCCGCGCCCCGAGGGGCTCGGGCTCCGAAGCCTCACGCCCATAGACGAAGCCGGATTTGTGGTTGAGGTCGAGCATGCTGGTCTCCGGCTCAAAAAGGAATTTCGCCGGCATCGGACTGGCGCCGCATCGAGGCCTGAAAGCCCTCGACGCAGGCCTCGATCAGGCAGTCGATGTCCTCGGCCGGCCGGTCGAAGAAGGGCTCCATCAGGTCCATTTCGGTGAGCGCTTCAGCGAGGTTGCGGCGCGCCTCAAAGATCGCGCGGGCTTCCATGTCGGTCTTGTCGATCATTCCGTGGTTTCTCCTGGCGATGGCGCTGCCCGCTGTGAGGCAGGCCATCGAGCAAAATCGGTGGTGGGGATGGCGGTCCCATCGCAATTGGTGACAGTAGCCGAAGCCGTGCGCTTCCCGTCCGCAGAGCGCGCAGGGCACACGGCGGGCGAGGTCAGCGCGCGTCACCCCATAAGCAGAAGGTCCAGCTTTGCGCGTTCCTCCGGGTCGGGCGCCTCCGTCCGACGCTCCGAGGCCAGTAAGATGAAGCGGCCGATCGCGTTTGATGCCATGCATTCGAGATCCTTTCGCGTGAGGCCGGCGATGGGGCGGTCGAGCCGCCCCCGCGCCTCGAGCCAGCGCCCCATCGCGAGCGCCGCCTCCGTGGTGACATGCGCCTGCCATTCGTCCGGGCTCACGGGTTCAACCAGGCCGGGCCCTGCGACGGCTGAGAACCGTGCGACGGCTGTGGGCCGCTCTCTGGTTGCGGCGCTTGCGTGGGCTGCGTGGCCGGCTGTTGCGTCGAGGCCGGTGTAGTCCAGGCCGGTGCGGTTGGCGCGGCAGCGGGTTGCGACTGACCCCATGCCGGGGCAGCGGGCTGCGCCGGAGCGGCAGCGGGCCGCGGCTTCTGGGACGGCTGCGTGGGCACCGCTTCGCCCGACATGACCTTCTGCCACTCGGGCGCCGTCGGCAGCACCACATGGTCGAGCTTGTTGGCATCCTTGTAGGCGGGGTTCCGGTTCGCCTCGATCTGGATCTTCGCGACAAAGGTGATCCCGTCGAGATCGGCCAGCCCGCGCAGCATGCGCTTGGCCTTGGCGCCCTCGCTCATGTCCTCGGGGTTGAGCCCAAGCGCGCTGTCGATCATGGCCCGGAACTGGCTCTTGGAGATTTTCCAGCCGATCGACTGGCCCTGCTCGTCGAGCTTGCCGCCCTGCACGGTGAAGTTCTGCCAGAACTTACGCCGGGCAAACCGGCCCTCGGCCACGGTGAACTCGGCATCCACCATCAGCACATCGCTGCCCGGCTGGTTCGAGGGTTTCAGCAGCCCGCGATCCACCTCGCTCATCCCGTCCGTGCCGCCCTTGCGGATGGACATGGTCACCTTGGCGAAGGTGCCGTCCGGGATCAGGTCGCCGGATTGCTGCGGTGCGACGTCGTTCATGTCGAAGGTCATGGGGATTATCCTTTCGGGGTTTGGTTGATCTTGGTGAGAAGCGCGCCGAGATCGGCGGGTTCGGTCAGGTCGAGACGGCCCGAGCGATCCTTGGCGGGCAGGCCCCAGGGGTTGGCGGACTGGCAGACGAGGCGGCGCGCGGTGCCCTTGTCGGGATCATGACGCCAGCTGCGCGCGCCCTCCGCGCCCTCTTCCTGCGTGAAGAGGTCGAGCGTCATGACCTGATCGACGATGCCCGGCAGTTCGCGCGCGGCCTTGCCGCCTTCCATCTGCGGCTGGAACGTCACCCTGTTCATGTCGTCGACGACCTTCTCGAGGATGCCGACGAAGATGACGGTGCGCCCCGGCGCATGCTGAAGATGCTTCAGCAGGCCGATGACCTCGCGCGCCAGAAGCCCGTAGGCGCCGCGTGTGTCGGGTTTCCCGGTGCGGTCCGACAGCGCCTCGGGTCGGGTCTTGGCCCATGCCATCGCCTGGCGCGTCAGATCGGTGATGCTGTCGACGAAGACGATGCGCTTGGTGTCGAGCCGCGCGGCTAGCTCGGGATGCAGCCCGCGCAGGTGCGCATGATGGGCCTCGGAGAAATGCTCTTCCGGTTGGGCCGCCGGGTTTGCGCCACCGATCAGGCAGGCGATATCGACCGCATCGGCAAAGCGACGGATCGAGATGCTGTCGCCTTTCCAGCCCTGCACCGATTTGAGACCCGCTTCAAAGTCGAGGCAGACGGTTTGCTCCTCGGGCATGGTGGTCAGGAGGGTCGTCTTGCCACCCCCGCTCGGGCCAAAGATCGCCATGGTGGTCTTGCCCTGCGCCTCGCGCAGGCGCTCATCGGCGGTGAGAATGCGCAGGCTCATTGATCGCCTCCCTGAGAGAGAAGCTCGACCTTGAGCGTGCCGGTGCGCACGGTCCGCGCGGGCTCGAAGCCTTTCCGGATCGCGTCGGGCCAGGCCGCGTATTTGCGCTCCGGCACCTTGATGGCGATGTCGACATATTGTGCGGGGTCGTCACCGGCATCGCGAATGCGCGCGACCATCGCGGCGAGCTTGTCCTGATCCCAATCGACCCGCTTGGGCAGGTCAGCCACGATGGTGAAATCACCGTCATCGAAGCGCGTCGTGCCCGTGTCCTTGCCTGCGGCCTGCCGTTCCTCAGCAGCGCGATCGGCGTAGCGCACCGCGAGACCGGCATCGAGC
>Ga0306864_1000167_pt1 | contig 32165 bp, 19 predicted proteins | sample AntRauTorckE5430_FD_190448 | JGI IMG/M metagenome (GOLD analysis project Ga0306864, IMG submission 190448) | Saline lake microbial communities from Rauer Islands, Antarctica - Metagenome Torckler E5 #430 (v2) (version 2) | ecosystem: Environmental > Aquatic > Non-marine Saline and Alkaline >...
TACCAAGCGGTTAGAATATTAACGATGTGTCGAATCGACATACATCAACCTTTAATCCAAGAACTATGGCCAGACATCAGGAATCATGGGCTGCGAAGGGCTTAATTTTGCAACGGACCATTGTGTTGGTCTTTTAAGCCAATTATGATTCACCCCACAAATAAAAATACCCCCAAAGCAATCTTCTAGGTTAAAAACCAAGAGAAGACGCTTTGGGGGTAAGGTCTGAATCGATGAAAGAAAAATTACTTCTTCATCAGCTTAATCGTCATCAGGCCACGCTCGGTACGAACGAGGGCTACGTACATTCCGGGAGCGAGGTGGCTGGCTTCGAGCGTGAAGCGCTCTGCCATTGGCTGCCATTCGCCCATCTTGCGGCCGTTTGCACTGAAGAGAATCAGGGATTCCATCCGTTCCGGAGCAATGATGCTGAACTCATTGCCAACCGGGTTAGGGAAGACTTCTAAAAGGCCCGTAAGCGGTTCGTTGGTTCCAACAACATCACCGAAGAATACATCATCCCAGTAGTAAGTGGCTGCTTCCGTCGGCATGGTTCCAAAGTTGAAGAATACGGATGCCTTATCGTATACGCGACCGATATCGAGAGCAGCCGTTCCTGGTGCCTCCGTGCTGAAGTCGAAAACCAGTACGTCCCACCCACCGGCGACGGTGGTATTCGTCAGGGTTTCTACACTGATCGTAGGGTCATCTTTACTTTCCACCTTCAGCAATATGGGTGTACCTGCGGTTGGAGACCAAACCCTTACGGACATCTTAGTTGCGTCAGCGGCAAACGGAATCTGAGAAACAAAGCCAGCGGGCGCATCCGGTACACTTGAAGTCAGTGTCGTACCACCCCAAGTCATAGCTCCTGCAGTCTTAGTAGACTGAACTACCGTATTTGTAGCATCTTCCGGATCAGCGACAATCATGGACTCATTGCCACCGAAGTCAACCACACCATAATCAATACCTTCTTCTTCAAAGGTTACGGGCAGGTCCATCTGAGAGTCGCCATCGCCGTCGCCATCGCCATCGCCGCCATCACCACCGCCGAAGACCATGTCATCGAAGTAGTAATTTGTCTCCGCGCCAGGGACGCTGCCAAAGCCGAAGAAAATAGAGGCCTTATTGTAAAAGGAGCCGAGGTTAAGAGCCGCAGTGCCCGTTGCCTCCACAGCAAAATCAAAGACCAGGGTATCCCAAGCAGCGGCTACGGTGGTCATTGTCTGCGTTTCGACGCTAATGGTGGGATCATCCCCTTTCTCCACCTTTAAGCGGACGGGAATACCGGCCACTGGAGACCAAATACGGACAGACATAGTCGTCTCTGTAGCAGTAAAAGGAATGCGGCTAGCGAAGCCAAGCGGTCCACCCGGTAGGGAAGTAACCGTTGTGCCAGCAGAAGTGCCAGAATCTGGAGTCTTAGTAGCTTGGCCGACCTGGTTGGTCGCGTCCGTAGGATCGGCTACGATCGCACTGACACCTCCTTCGAAGGCGACCAGTCCGTAGTTTACGGTCGGATCATCAAAAGTAAGGGGAAGGTCCATCTGGCTTCCTTCCGGAGGCGCTACCTCAATTTGTACCAGGTTATCCCAGTAAAAAGTAAGCTCCTCTGAACCGACAACGTTGAAGTTCATGAATATAACTACGGAGGGGTAACTGAAGTCACCTTCGGCCTCGAAGCTGAAGGTCAGTTCCTGCCAGCTGTTGGCCGCGCCGGTAAAGTTGACAGCCCGTTCAAGGTTAGGTCCAGAACCGCCCTCGAATTTAAGTAGGACAGGAACATCGGCCAGCGGAGACCAGACTTGCATCGTGAAGGTTTTACCATTGGCAAAATCCACGGCCTTTGTAAAGATGAGTCCGGCAAACTCGGCGGATGGCGGCACCACGTTCTGCGCCACTTTAGCGCTCGTATTGGGTTCCGTCATGTCCGGGTTGTCGATGATGGTAGTTACGGATCCGTTGAAGTCGCTGTAGGTAGGCGCATCTCCTTCAAAGTCGAAGACCGTCGTCTGTGCCGTAGCCGTTACGGAGAGTAACAGCAGAAGTAGAAAAGTGTAATATAATCGCATGAAAAAAGAATTTTATACTTTGTAGAGCGGTGAAAAAAAGCTGATTGCAGCGTACGAGGCAATCGTTAATCGTATTGTCTATAGAATACCGGCGAGACAAGGCGCCTTAAATGGCTATTTACTCGGGTGCGTAGACCCGTACGTAGTCAATAATATAAGTTTGTGGTAAGACGGAATCGTCTACCTCCGGGCCTCCGTAGCTCCCCCCAACCGCTAGGTTAAGCAGGAGATAAAATGGCTTATCGAAAGGCCAGGACTCCACGCTCCGGTCTTGCGGCTCAAATGTGTGTACCCATTGGTCATCCACAAAAAAGTCGATATTTTCCGGAGTCCATTCGGCAGCGTAGCGATGAAAGCCTTGCTCAATATCAGAAAACTGTGCTTTCTCCGTACTGGCTGTGACCCCATGGCCTGCTTGAGTGTGTAGGGAAGTAGAAACCTCTCCGGGTTCATGGCCCTGGTACTTCAACACGTCAATCTCTCCACAGGCAGGCCAATTTACGGTGTCTATATTCTGCCCGAGCATCCAGAATGCCGGTAAAAGCCCTTTACCTACCGGCAGCTTTGCTCTGGCTTCAATACGACCATAACGGAAGTGCTGTTTTTTCTTCGTCGTTATCCGGGTAGAGGTGTAAGCGTCGTTATTTTTTTCAACGGTTATCACCAGTTTACCATCGGCCAAGTGGTGATTGTCCTTCGTGTAAAGCTGACGTTCATGGTTCCCCCAACCGCAAAGATCCGGGCAGCCGTCTCCCAGCTCATAGTTCCATACGGTAGTGTCCAATTGATCTTCTGAAAATTCATCAGACCACACTATCTTCCTTTCTTGGGAGGCTTCGGTCGACGGCACGTCTTCCGCTTCCGCGGAAGAACAGTGCTGAAAAACCATCAGCAACGGCAATAAAAGAAATGGAACGTATTTCATACTTATGTGTGAAGCATATTCGAGTTATAAGGCACTACTTGCTATTAATAATCCGACGACCACTAATTTCTATTGGTATACCCGTACCCAATCAAGCTGCATGGATGATTCCTGGAAGTCGTTAGCGATATCTCCTCCGAAATTACCGCCCATAGCGACATTAAAGATCAGGAAAAAGTCGCTATCGAAAGGTAAGTTACTATTGTTGGTGAAGGTGTGATAGAGCTCGCCGTCCACAAAAAAGCGAATTGTCTCCGGAGACCAGATGGCAGAAAAAATGTGAAACTCAGTGGAGATTCCTGGTACTTCTGTTGAACGAGTTGCGGCGTTACCACCTGAGTTTCCGGGAAAGTGTAGAGAAGAAAATAGCCGGTCTTGCTGGTTACCCACGTGCTCCATAATATCAATCTCACCGCAGCCAGGCCAGGTGTTGGTAGCATAGTCTTCCCCGAGCATCCACAGTGCTGGCCAGGTGCCTCCGCCAGTAGGTAGCTTAGCACGAATATCGACACGGCCAAAAGTAAACTCGAACTTATTCTCCGTCTTGATACGAGAAGAGGTGAAGTTAGCACCGGAGAAATTTTCGCGGCGGGCGGTAATGGTCAGTAGGCCGTCCGCTACTGCGATGTTCTCAGCCCGGTCGGTGTAGGTTTGACTTTCACCGTTACCCCAACCGTTGTCGCCACGGCCTAGGTCATAGGCCCAGTTGGCCGGGTCTGGCGCACCGTCGGTGTCAAATTCGTCGGACCATACGAGGTTATCGTAGTCTGTATCATCTCCGCCACCTTGTGTTGGGCGGGTGGAACTAAAGATGTGGTACCAAGCCAAGCCTAGATTGTTTCCTTGCACTGCCCGAACCACCATGCGGTTCTCCGTCACGGACATAAGCTCGTAGGTCGTTGCTCCAATATAGTAGCCCATAAAGCCTTCATCGGAAAAGATCAGGTTTGTGCCACGTGTCTGCCCGGGGACGCCATTGCCCACCACGAAACTTTCAGCAGAAGATAGTTGTACGCGCTGGGGTGCGTTAGCCGGAGTGAAGTCGTAACAGAAGTCGAAGCCGGCAGAACCGCCCCCAACACTCTCATAGCTTCCATTGAAGTACGTCTGACCAAAGTTGTTAAGTTGGTAGAACAACGCGTCTCCCTCGCGGGAGAAGACTAGTTCATCCTGATAAAGACAAAGGCTCTCATCTGCAGCATCCTTTTCAAAAGGAGCCGCCTGATAGTAGTTAGCATAGAAGTTCAGCTCGGCGTCGTCGTCGTTCTGGCCTACACCAAGATGACCGGGCTCATCGGCGGCCCAGTACCAGGTTTTGCTGCCGTTACCAGTCAGAAAATCCAGAACTTCGGGGTCGCTGAAGGTGCTCTCCACTGTCACTTCAGTGGTCGTCGTGGTGCTCACGCCGGCGGTGCCGGAAGCCACTACGGTAACGCCGTAAGTGTTTACGCCAACCTGGTTGAAACGTTTGGTTAACTGGCCGGAAGGAGCGATTTCTTCGCTACCATCGCTAAACACGTAGCGGTAAGTAATGGCATTATCGGCTGTGGTGGTAAATACTACCTCCCCGCTACCATCGCCGAAAGGAGCGTCACCCGTTTGGCCGGTAACCGCTACCTCCAGGACGAGGTTCTGTGGAGCAGCAATGTCGCCAAAAGCGTACTCTTCCTGTTCACAGGTGAAGCAAAGCAGAGCAAGAGCTGTCAGAATAAAAAATTGTTTCATGATTTAGTTGTTTACCAAATGCGTTTAGGGCGCGGCCGCAGGTGCGGTGGAAGTTTTTTTAAAAGCAAGGATAGCAGGGCCGTCTATTCCTGCCGGATATCGTCGAAGTAGTAAGTTTCTCCCGTTCCAGCGGTACCGAAGTTACCGAAAATAACGACCCTGCGGATGTTAGGAAAGGCCTCGATGCCGGAGAAATCATAGGTTAGTTCCTCCCACTGGTTAGCGCCCGTAGTCGTAGCGGGTATTTCAATATTGTCGTCGGGGTTATCTGGGTTTTCCAGCTTGAACAAGATGGTTGCTCCCGCTATCGGAGACCATACCTTGAGCTTTATGGTTTGTCTGCTGCTGAAGTCGATCGGAGCGGCCACGTCAATGAAGACACCAGCCCATACCTCGGATCCGTCGTTTTTCGTCAGGCTCGCTACCTGGCTGCTGGTGTTAATCCCACTGGCGTCGGGGTTATCAATCACTTCTGCTCCGGCACCACCGAAGCCAGCAAAGACATAACCGGCTCCGTCACCTTGGAAATCAAGCGGCAAAGCGAGATCATTGCCATCGCCGCCACCTCCGCCGCTCTCGCCGTCGAGAGTGATGTCGTCGAAATAGAAGGTTTCGTCCATGCCGTTGGTACCAAAATCAAAGAAGATTACAATCTTCTCGTAGGGTAAAGTAAGATTACCGGCCGCGCTGAAGTCGAATTCGACCAGGTGCCATCCGTCGGCCACGGTGGTATTGGCCGTTACCTCTACGTTGATGTCAGCATCTACTGCGTCCTCTAGTTTGAGGATAATCGGAATTCCAGCACGTGGAGACCAAACGTTTACGAAAACCGTGCTGGAAGAAGAGAAATCAACCGCCCCCTCAAGCTCGAGGAAAGCACCTGCAAACACCTCGGCGCCGCTGGTCTTGTTGAGTTCTACCACCCGAGCGCTGGTGTTGCCTTCGGCAACGTCTGGGTTAGCGATCAAGCTGACGTTAGCACCGCCGAAACCACCCCAGGCAAAGTCAATTCCGGTATTTTCGAAGTTGAGCGGTAGTACTACTGCATTATCACCGTTACTGACGGTTACCGTCTGCGTTTCCTCCAGAGTGGTCTCCATACCTTCACTGAGGGCGACTACGCGAACTTCGTAATCTCCATCAGCAGCGTAAGCGTTACTAATCGTTTCTCCCTGCTGAAAGAGGGTTGGCGTTTCGTTGGCTTCGTCTCCAAAATAGGCATTAAAACCCGCCGCGAAGTCTGCCGTTGCGGATACGTTGATGGAAAGCGGGTTTCCTGGCGTTCCGTTAATACTGACCACCAAGTTTCGGGGTGGCGAGGCATCTACCGTAAGTACCTCGGTGAGCGTAGTTGTTTGTCCATTGATGCCGGTCGCCGTCAGGATTAAGCTGTAGGAACCGACCGTATAGTTATGAATAGTAGATGCGCCAATCGGCATCTCCTCTACCGGGCTACCATCGCCGAAATCGACACTAAATAGGGTTACCCCCTCGCCGCCAGGAGTGATAATTGCATCGCCGGGGTTCTCTCCACCCATCACGATGTTCAACGAGAGTCCGGAGGGTACAGGAGCTTCCTCTAGTGCTGGTAGAATCTGCTCCTCGTCACAAGCGGTAAAGCCGACGAATAGAAGCAGAAGAAGTAAAAATTTTGTAGGCATGACCGAACAGGTTTGCGATAGGTTAAAAATGGTATACAACGTAGGAAGGAGTTAGTAGCCTGGGTTTTGGCTCCAGTTGCCGCCACTGAATTGAATTTCCTCAAAGGGAATTGGGAAAAGCTCATGTTTGCCCGTTATAAAACCTTCAATTGCACCTGCGGCCGCGCCCTTACGGACGAGGTCGAAAAAGCGGTGCCCTTCTCCCATAAGCTCCAGGCGGCGCTCCACCTGGATGAAATCGGCCAGTGCATTACCGCTCGCGCTGATGTCGTGGTCTTCGTCGCCGAAAGCCCGGCGGCGTATCTGGTTGAGGTAATCACGTGCCTGCTCGTCGCTGCCGGCGGCATTGAGGGCTTCAGCGGCCATCAGCAACACGTCGGCATAGCGGATAGAGCGGTAGTTATTGGGATTGGTCAGGTTCTGATCACCGATATTAGAATCGCCTTTCCGTGCGATGTACTTACGGTTGTAGTAGCCCGTGTGCTCAAATCCAACACCAAAACTGGCACCGGTTTCCGCCGCCCACGCGTCGATGTCTAGGATAGCTACGTCGCGGCGCTGGTCGCCCGGCTCGTAAGCTTCAAAGGCATTTTGGGTGGGTACGTTGAAGCTAAACCCGCTATCGTAAACCGGTCCGGTATGGTTCCGGATGCCGTTAAAACCAACGGCAACATTACCCTCACTACACTGGAGACAGCCGAAGCCAGCACCTTCTGCGTCAGTGTACTGCACTTCAAAAACGGCCCCGGGGCCGTTCTCTCCGGTAATTTCAAAAATACCAGCGAAGTCATTGCTCACGCTGAAATTACCAGCCTGAATCACCTCACTTAAGACCATTGCCGCCTGCTCATACTTCTCTTGGTACAAATAAGCTTTACCAAGCAATGCCTGGGCAGCACCCCGGCTTACCCGCCCCACCTGAGGAGCGGCGACCGCAAGGTCAGCGATAGCTTGGGTAAGGTCTGACTCGATCGAAGCGTAGACCTCTGTTTGAGAAGCACGCGGCAGGCTCGTCTCATCGCCAAGGGCGAAGCGCTCATCTCCTTTGATTGGGATGGGCCCGAACCATTTCACTAGTTCAAAATTGTAGTAAGCACGCAGAAAGCGTGCTTCGGCGATGATTTGGGCTTTACCGTCAAACTCCGTCTTGTCCTTATATTCGAGTAAGTAACTGGCCCGGTTAACACCGGCAAACATCCAGCTCCAGATGCTTTTAAGCTGTTCATTCACGGGCGTATGAATCATATCATCAACCTGCTGGATGCCGATTACATCAGTAGCGCTCTCGCCTCCGGCAAGGGTGTTGTCTGAGGCGATTTCGCCCAACATTACGTTCAGGTAGCTCGACTGCAGCATATCGTAAGCGGCAATCAGTGCGTTCTCGTAATCGGCCTCCGCATTGAAGTAGTTCTCCGAGTCGATAGAATAGACGGGAGTGCGGCCGATGAAGTCGTCTTCACAGGCAGATGCTCCCATCAGGAACAAGACAAGGGTTAGAAGGATATATTTTTGGCTCATGATCGAAGTAGTTCCAGTAGGAAGAAAAAACGGTGAAAATTGTTGGCTAGAGGCTCAGGTTAGCCCCGAAAAGGAAAGTACGGGCGATGGGGTAAAAGCCGTAATCGATGCCCCCACCAATCGGTGCTCCGCTCGAAGCGCCGGGGTCAAAGCCCTGGTAATCGGACAGGGTAAGTAGGTTGTTTCCACTTACGTAAAGACGGAGAGAAGATTTCCGATCAGGACCGACCTTGAAGGGCAAGGTGTAGCCTAACTGCACGGTTTGAAGGCGCAGGAAGGTCGCTTCTTCGACAAAGAAGTCGGAGAAAACTCCGTTTGCGGTAGCAGCAGTTGTTGTCCGGGGCACTTCGTTACTCGTGCCTTCACCCGTCCAGCGGCTAAGGTAGTAGTCGAGGCGGTTTACGTCCGAGAGGGCACGTTCGTAGTTGCGGACGATGTCTCCGCCGAGGGAGGCGAAGGCGTAGGTAAGGAAGTCAAAGCGTTTGTACTTCACCTGGAAGTTCAAGCCCATCGTCATATTTGCGATGGGGTCACCAAGGTTCGTCCGGTCGTTCGGGTCAATCACGCCGTCCCCGTTTACGTCCACGAAACGAAGATCTCCGGGTTGAGCGTTTGCTCCAAGCGCGATCTGTGAGGGATGGGCCTCAATTTCGCTGGCGTTTTGGAAGATTCCGTCCGTTTGGTAGCCGTAGAAGTAACCGATCGGCAGGCCAACCTCCATGCGTGAAGGGGCGAGCTGGCCGACACCAAAGGCACCGCCTTCAATGAAGCCCGTGCCGTTGTTTACTGCGAGCACCTCATTGTCCAGGGTGGTGAAGTTGTAGCTCACGTTCAGCTTCAGGTCTTTATTGAAGCGCTGCTGGTAACTGATGGCGACTTCGAGGCCCTGGTTACGAACTGCACCAGCATTGACCGTTGGAGCAGCACTGCCCGGGGCGGTGGTACCAACGATACCCGAAACTGGAATATTGGAGATGAGCAGGTTGTCACGGGTATTAATGAAGTAGTCTGCCGTTACGTTAAGCTTATAATCTAGAAAAGACAGATCTAAGCCAACGTTGAACTTCTTGGCTTCTTCCCACTGAAGGGAAGGATTGGGCAGTGCACCAATGGCCGTTCCGTTTACCAGGCTACCGTCAAAAACGTAAGCGGCCTCTCCGCTTAAGGTTCCTATATAACCGTTGTTAATGATTTGGTCATTACCGAGAATACCGTAGCTAATCCGAAATTTCAGCAAGTCCATCAGGCCTCCGTCACCGAAGAAGGCTTCATCCGAAGCTATCCAGCCTGCCGTGAAGGACGGGAAGAGAGCGGAACGGTTTTCTGGGCCAAATTTGGTTGACGCATCCCGGCGGAGCATCGCCGTGAGAAAGTAGCGCTCGCTGAAGTTGTACTGCACGCGGCTGAAGTAAGACAGGCGGCGCTCGTCGTAGGCATAAGAACCAACGTCGCGCACGCCCTCGGGGCTGGTACCATTGGCCAGAGAAATATCGGCGAACTCCCAGTCGTTATTCGGCACGTCGAAGCCGGTGGCGAAAAGTCCGTTGCCCAGCTCGCGAAACAGGGTCGTACCCGCGGTTACCGTAAAGTTGTGCTGTTCTGCGAGTGTCTTTTGGTAGGTTCCGAAAAGATCAAGCGAATAGTTGTTATCGTTGATGCCGTTTTGGGATACGCTGCTGCGGGGAATATCGAAAACCTTGCCACCGTAGCTAATTTGCTTGGCAAAAGTCCGGCCTTCACTGTTGGAGGTGTTGAAACCTACCCGGCTGGTGAGGGTGAGGCCGGGCAGGGCCTTCCAGTCCAAACTAAACTGACCATTCAGCTTATTGAGGTCGTAATCGTTGAAAGTATTAAAAATCTGCGCTGCGGGGTTGATCACCTCAATGCCCAATCCCGGTGTATTAGGTACGAGGCTAAAATCTCCGTTCTCATCGAGTAGGGGCAGCGTCGGCGGTGCATTGAGGGCATTGAAGAGTACTGCGCCCAGACCGTTCTCTGCCAGGGCATCCCGATCGATGTTCGTAAAGATGACGTTAGTAGTCAGTTTCAAGTTCTCGGCCAGATCGACGCCCAACGAAAGGCGGGCAGTATTCCGCTGAAAATTTGATTTTTCACCACCGATGATACCATCCTGAGTAAGGGTGGATCCACTGATGGAGTAAGTTGTGCGGTCACTACCCCCAGAAACTGTAATATCATGACTGGACATTGGGGCGGTGCCGAAGACCTCGTCCTGCCAGTCGGTACCCACGCCCAATCCGCTAGCATCCGGGAAGGGCAAAGACTGTCCGCCAGCGGCATAGCTTTCGTTGAGCAGCAAACCATATTCGGTAGCGTTCAGCATGTTCAGCTTGCGGGAAGTTTCCTGCGTGCCGTAAAAGGTATTGTAGCTTACCTTAGTTGGGCTGTTCTTTTTTCCGGTCTTCGTTGTAACAAGGATTACACCGTTTGCACCAACGGTACCATAAACGGCAGCCTGGGCATCCTTCAAAACGGTAATCGTCTCAATATCCGTTGGGTTTATCGTGCTGAGATCTCCCTGGTAGCCATCAATAATAACCAGCGGAGCGTTCTGCCCGTTGGTGGATACACCCCGGATACGGATGTTGAGACCCGCTCCCGGCGCACCGGATTGGGTGGTTACGTTAACACCAGCAATGGTGCCTTGAAGCGCCTGCTCAATCTTTACCGGCCGGAGGTCATCAATGATCTCCGAATCTACGGTAGCAACGGCTCCGGTCACGTTACGCTTCTGCTGGGTACCGTAACCGATTACTACTACTTCTTGTAGAGCCTGTACGTCTCCCCTCATGGCTACATCCATGACGCCGGAGGAAGTGACCGTACGCTCCAACGATTCATACCCCGTGTAAGAAAAACGTAGTATGCTTCCAGTTGGAACACTCTCGAGACTGAAGAGGCCGTCAAAATCACTGATAGTGCCACTCATAGTACCACTAGTTTCGGACTTAATTACAATTACACTCGCTCCGATTAAGCTCTCCCCACTAGAGGCATCGGTAATTGTACCACTTACGGTGAGGGTCTGTGCGGTAAGTCCTCCCCATCCAAGAAGGAGGGTGACTAAAAAAATATACTGATGCATGTGAATTTAAGTTCTAAACCTCGGCTAGCCTTCAAGGGCTAAAAACCAGGACAATTGGAATAATAAAACTCTCTTATTAGAAAACAAATTTATTTTATTCCCTACACAAACCAGCATTTTCTGCCCCTACAAAACCTCCTATATTGGTAAAAAGTCTGAATTTAAGGGCCAGGGTCTAACATCCACGGAGTAGGCTCTATTTTAGTTTTTCCCGTTAAAACACGGCAAAATCCGCTCTGTATGGGTAATGTTGTAGTCTATAATGGAGATTATAAGCTCATGATATGATCCACCAGACCGGCTTTGGAATCGAGTTCAAGTTTTTTCCGCAACCGGTAGCGCTTCACTTCCACGCTTCGAGAAGAGATATTGAGCATCGGTGCGATTTCCTTTGAAGAAAGATTGAGCCGAAGATAGGCACAAAGTTTCAAGTCATTGGGAGACAACTCAGGGTGGAGGACCTTAACTTTCTTAAAGAAATCCCGGTCAGCATTTTCGAAAGCATCTTTAAAAAGATTCCAGGTTTCCGCTTCGTCGAGGTTCTTATCTATTGTTTGAATCACTTCTCCAATGCGCTGGCCGGGATCCTGATTGGAGAGAAGGTTTTCTTTGATTTGCTGAAGCAGTTCGTTTTTCCGAACAAGGCTCATTGTTGAGTTGGCCACCTCACGGTTCTTACTGTTGATGTCTTCCTGCAGTCTTTGGTTATTGATGCGGATCATTTCAAGTTCTGCCTGTCGCTCCTGGCTTGCAAGTCTCCGGTCACTCTCCAGTTGCAAGGTAATTTGCTTACTCCTATAGTATCGAGTGTAGGCCTGATGCAATAGATAAATCAGCAAACTAGCCATCAGCAAATAAAGGGTGAATGCTAGTTTGGAGACATACCAGGGTCTAAGCACTTGAAAAGAATAAGTAACGGAGTTTTCAGACCCTCTCCGGCCGAGTAAGGAGTGGGCTTCCAGCGTATATTCTCCGTATTCCAGGCCGGGGAAGGTAAGCGTAGGTTCCGTATTCCAATCACTCCATTCTTCGGTAAGGCCGCGAAGACGGTACTGAAATCGGGGGACAAAGTACTTTTCATAAGAAGGCACCGCTAATTCAAACTGAACGCTGTGGTCCTTATACTCAACCTGTCCTTCCTCTTCTAAAGACAGTAGACTCGGGCCATCGGTGGTAACAGCCCTTAATGCTTTAGCAGACGTCAAGTGCAGCTGATGCTGGTGCAAGGGTACTGCCGATAGTGCTAAAGATAAATAACCATCGGCGGTGCCGATAAGAAACGTATCTCTACCGGTTTGAGAAATATTTTCGTAGCCTGATTTAGCGTCAATAAGTCTGGCGGGTACCGGAATGGTTTGCCTTTGCAAGGCATCGCTTACTGCACCGGGATGAAAGAAACTGATGCTTTCATTGGTAAAGAACCACAGCCGGTTCCCCTCTGCCGTCATTTTACCAGAAGTGTATTCTGAACGCACGACTGTTTCATTCAAGGTTTTCGACTTCTGAAAGCCCGTGTCAAAGTCCGTCAGGGTAAACACCCCGTCCCTAGAGAAATAAACGACGCTGTCCTGAAACCTAATCAAGCCGGCATTCTTCCCCTTTAGTGGGGTGTCATACAAAGTCATATCCGTTACTCTTCGATAGTCAGCATCAAGTTTCAGGCCGTAGACCCCACGGTATTCATGGCTGATGTAGACTTCTTCTCCCGAATGAGTAGCCAGGAACCTCGCGGAATACTCAAACCCCTCTACCCTATTCCGGAACTCCCAACGACCGACCTTCAACTCCAATACGGAAAGACCGAAGTAATTCCCTTGCAGTAAAAGGTTCGGGTTTCCGGGCACTGGCTCAATCTGCCAGGTGCCGCCATTTCCGGAAAAAAGTGGTACCGCTTTCAGTCCTTCAATAAGGAAGGTTCCCTGGTCATGGCCACAGAACAAACTCCCCCGGTATTTAAACAATGACCAGACCTGACCACGGGTGCCGGGGATGATCTGGGGATGATCCGACCCATTCAGGGACTTTATAAAAAGCCCCTGGTTACTTGCGAGGTATAAATTTCCTTTGTGGACAGCCGAGGCGTGGACAGTCCCCAATTGCCCCGAATTATCAGTATACTTTCGAATTGGAGAAGACAGGTTAATGCAACTTAGGCCATTGTCCGTTCCAGCCCAAAGGTTGTTCCTGGAGTCCTCGAACAGTGAAAGGACCGTATTATTGGATAGGCCATCTGCCTGGTCCATATGGTACTCAAGTTGTCCGTTGTGGTCAACGACGTACACACCGTTGGAAATTGTACCAAATGCCTGACCACCACGCCGTAGGTTGGCAGCACTGTACACTTGTTTATCATTCAGAAACGAATGCATTCCCGTTGGCTTCAGCAAACCATTCTCCAGCCTGAAGCAGCCTGCGGTTGCCGTCTGTACCAATACCTGCCCGTCTTTTTCCCATAAGTGAGCGATGAAAAGGGGCGTAGAACCCTGCGATAATAAAGGCCGGGTTTCTCCGGCTTCGAGGCGAAATAACTGTTGCGTTTGATCGGTAAAGTACAAGCCATCGTTGGTAGGAAATACTTTGGAGATTCCCTTTTTGGGTGAAACCTCCCTAATTTCCTCCCCGTCCAGCTTATAAAAAAAAAGCTGGTTGAGCGATTGAAAGACCAGATAGCCTTCGTGAAGAATAATATTCCAGAAGTGCTCATCGGGCAGCAATTTGTCCTGGATTTCTGAGCAAAGGGTATGGTATTCGAGCGTTCCCTGAGCGGTACGTTCCCAGTAACCAAAATCCATGTAGAAGCCAGTGTAAATACGCCCTTCGTGCGCTCTCACCGACCTGAAGATAGTCTCGTTTGGCGAGGGATATATAGACCACTGGTGGCCGTTGAACTCCAACAAGCCCTCGTTATTGGCTACATATATAAACCCATCCTTACCCTGATCCAGGGCCCAGTTCTGACTTCCTCCATGGTACAACTCCGGCTCAAAAGATACCACTGGTGGCAGCTCCTGAGCAGGTAAAAAGCAGCAGCACAAAAGCAGGCAGTACAATAATAATGTGCGAAGCATGAATTATTTTTCCGTCGCGGAAGATAGGGAATATCCAAAGCACTCAGCCAACGAACTTTCATTCAAGTCGGGAGAGGCTACATTAATTTGAGGCGCGCACGCAGAATACAAAGAAAGTTAAGACCGTCAATTCAATAACTATCCGATTTCACTACGCACGTTCGCCCGGATGAGAAAGCGCAGCGAGCAGCACTTACGGCACCTTATTACCCATGTTGCTGCTACGCGATCATCTTATTCGCTCGCTCAATTGCTCTTTTACCAAATCCGAACCCGGTTTTCAGGAGCCATCCACATACCGTCGCCTTCCTTAATGTCAAAAGCTTCATAGAAAGCATCGATGTTAACGAGCGGCTGGGTAGCGCGGTTACGGCCGGGAGAGTGGGGGTCGGTCTTCACCTGGTTGCGCAGGGCTTCGTCGCGGGTGAGGGTACGCCAAACGGTAGCCCAACTCATGAAGAAGCGCTGCTCGGCGGTAAAGCCATCCACTTTATCAGGGCGTCCGTTGCGGGCATAGTTCAGTTTCAGGCCGTCGTAAGCACCGAGGACGCCGCCGAGGTCACCAATATTTTCACCGAGGGTAAATTTACCGTTGATGTACACACTATCGAGTACTTCGAGAGCGCTGTACTGTGCAGCAAGGGCATCACCGCGCTTGGTAAACTCTTCCAGGTCGGCGTCGGTCCACCAGTTGGCGAGGTTACCGTCACCATCGAAACGGGCGCCGGAGTCGTCGAAAGCATGAGAGATTTCGTGTCCAATCACGGCACCAATTCCACCGTAATTCACAGCATCGTCGGCCAGGTAGTCGTAGAAGGGTGGCTGCAGGATGGCCGCCGGGAATACGATCTCGTTGTTGAGCGGATTGAAGTAGGCGTTCACGGTCTGGGGAGACATTCCCCATTCGGACTTGTCCACCGGCTCACCGATTTCGGACATCATTTTGTCCTTATTCCACTTACCAGCGGCCTTCATGTTGTCGAAGTAAGACTTGCCGGCAGCGATCTCCATTTTAGAAAAGTCCTCCCACTTGTCTGGGTAACCAATCTTGACGGTGAATTTATCGAGTTTTTCGATAGCTTTGGCCTTGGTTTCAGCGGTCATCCAGTCCAGTTTCTGAATACGGTTCTGGTAAGCTCTGATGACGTCGGCGATCATTTCTTCGGCCTTTACCTTGGCTTCTGGCGGAAACTTTTCGTCCACGTAGAGTTGGCCGAGTGCTTCGCCGACGGTACCGTTTACGGTATTAAGGGCACGTTCATCAGCCGGGCGGCGCGTCTTAGCCCCCTTAAGGTACTTGGCGAAGAACTCCCAGTTAGCGACTTCGATCTCTTCGGTCAGCATACCGGCGGCATCGGCCATGGTGTGCCAGCGTACGAGGGCTTTAATGTCTTCGATGGGCGTAGTGGTCAGGAACTCCTGTACGGCCTTTACGTATTTGGGCTGGGTTACGATTAAGGTATCAACGCTTTTCGTCATACCGCTTTCCTTCAAGAATTTCTCCAGGTCCATAGATGGAATCATCGCCTGTACTTCTTCCATGGTGTGGCGGTTGTTGAAGTTACGGGCATCGCGGCTCTGTACTTTATCGAGGCGCGGCGCAGCGAGCTTGGTTTCGAGACTGAGGATTTTCTTTGCGGCTGCGTTGGCTACGGGCTTCTCGTCTCCGAGATACTCCAGCATGCGGGTTACATGGTTAACGTACTCTTCGCGGACCTCCTTTGCTTTGGTGTCCTGGTCGAGGTAGAAATCGCGGTCCGGCAGGCCGAGGCCGCTTTCGGTGAGGTAAGCACCGTTGACGGAGCTGTTGCTCAGGTCAGGAAAAGAGCCAATGCGCAGAAAGGGAGAACCTACGGCGGGATTAGTGGCCAGCACGGTTTGCAGGTCGGCGATGGTTTTAACCGCATCGATCTCATTGAGGGCAGACTGGAGGGGTGAAATGCCGAGTTCGTCGCGCTTGGCCATATTCATCTTAGTATCGAAGATGGCAAGGGCTTTGGCCTGGTCAGTATCCGGAGCGTACTTGCCGCTTTCCTTTGCCTTGGCGAGGATGGCGAGTACGTCGTCGGAAGTAGCTTTAGAGAGTACGCCAAAACCGCCCCACGAGGTACGGTCGTCGGGAATTTCCGTGGTTTTCATCCAGTTGCCATTAACGAAGTTGTAGAAATCGTCTTTGGGGTTCACGGACGTATCCATGTTGTTAAGGATGATGCCGTGGGGGGCATCGTCAATAGAGACTGTGGTGGTGGTCTCACCGCCGCAGGCCATGATTGCCATAGCGAAGGCCGCCAGGAGTAAGTAGTTGAAGCTTTTCATTTAATCGCGAATTGGATAGGGTAAGAATTGGGGGCGAAATTACGACATTCGTAATATAGACGGTCATTAAAAGATAAACGGAGCCTTTTCCTGATGGGAAATGCAAGAAAAACTCGACGAATGGACCTGAGAGCTCCCCCGTCGTGCACGAAATACTACAAATTAAGCTCAATCCGTATCCTTTAACCATCACTGCACCCGCGTCAGCGCCCAAATAATCCTAAAGGTCAAACCCAATATCCCCCCGGTAGTTACTACCTGCGAAGGTAATTTTCCTGGCGTTCTCATAGCTAAGAGCCAGCGCTTCCTCAAAGGTTTCGCCGTAGCTGGTGACGGCTAGCACCCGGCCACCGTTGGTGACGACCTCTCCGTTTTCATTAACCTTCGTACCGGCGTGAAAGACCATACTGCTCTCCACATCGTCGATGCCAAGAATTGCCTTTCCTTTCTCGTAAGGGCCGGGATAACCACCACTAACGAGCACGATCGTTGCCACCTGGCGTTCGTCGATTTCTACGACAGCGCTGTCCAGTTTTTCATCGGCCGTTTCGAGGCAGAGCTGCATGAAATCAGAGCTCAAACGTGCCATCACGGACTGCGTTTCGGGATCTCCCATCCGGCAGTTGTACTCAATCACGTAGGGCTCGTTCTCCACGGAAATGAGGCCAATGAAGATAAAGCCTTTATAATCGAGTTTTCTTTTTTGGATGCCTTTCAGCGTAGGTTTAATGACGCGTTCCTCCACCTTTGCCATCATGTCGGCATCGACGAAAGGGGGATGGCTGACCGAGCCCATACCGCCGGTGTTCGGTCCGGTATCCCCCACCCCGATGCGCTTATAATCTTTGGCTACGGGCAGGACGCGATAATTGACGCCGTCGGTCATCACGAAGACGGAAAATTCGATGCCTTCGAGAAAGTCTTCGACGACCACCTCACTACCAGCATCACCGAACTTACCGTCGAGCATCGCCTTGAACTCGTCCTTCGCCTCTCCGCAATCGTTGAGAATCACCACGCCTTTTCCCGCAGCCAGGCCATCGGCTTTGAGTACAATCGGTGTAGCGCAGGTATGAAGGTAAGCCAGGCCATCTTCCAGGCTATCATTATTAAACCGGCGATATCCCGCAGTTGGAATATCAAACTCGGCCATGAATTCCTTGGCGTAGGCTTTAGAGCCCTCCAGCTGCGCAGCTTCGGCATCGGGGCCGACAAAGCGGATGTCTTTTAACTTTGGGTCATTCTTGAAAAAGTCCTTCACGCCCCGCACGAGCGGCTCCTCCGGTCCGCAGACCACTAAACGGACGTTGTGGGCAATTACAGCATCCTTCACTGCCGGAAAGTCATTAGGGTCGATGGCCAGATTGGTAGCATAATGGCGGGTCCCGGCGTTGCCCGGAGCAACGAACAGCTTTTCACAAAGCGGGCTTTCGGAGAGGCGCCATGCCATGGCGTGTTCGCGGCCACCGCCGCCTAGAAGTAGAACATTCATTCGCTGTACAGGTAATTAGACGACGAAGGTAAGTAGTAAGTATAGTAGTGTAGTAATGTAGCCGGGTAGTAATCTGGTCGCTACCGCAAAATTTCATCCGTACCCAAATAAAGCCGCTCCGCAGTGAGATACCAATGCCGCTTAGCCGGTAAGATCATTTTATCCACCGCAGCTTCGCCCTCAAGTAAGATATATTCTCCGGTACCTGGTCCGTCGCTTTTATGATAGAAGGCATATCCACTAAGGGCAAAATTTTCAGGGTCGAAGTAGAAAAACCAGACGTCTTGCCCCGCATTAGGGGCATAAGAGACCCTCATTTCTAATAGGTCTTTGCCATGAAACCAGACCTGGTGGATTTGAGGATCAACAATGGTTCCGATATCGCGCAACTTCATGGGCAGGCCGTACAGATAGGTATAGTAATCACGCATTCCCAGCATCCGTTTGGAGGTTAGCCCGAGGCGCTTTATGGTATTAGAGTCGACTTCGGTATTACCGTTCACACTGTAATCGAAGGTATTTCTGAGGTACCGCATTTGTACTTTATCCTTACCGCGTACCTGCTGCATATCAAACTCATCGGAATAAGGGAAGATGGAGAGCCTGGTATGGCGGACCGTTCCGTTGGGGCGGCTTTCGGCAATTTGTAGCAGGTGGCTTTGCTCGTTCCAGTTTTCTTCAGGGTCGTGAAAATCGATGCTGCGGTTGAGGACAGAATCGGCGGGCAGGATATGTAGTTTCCTCGTCCATTCCTTCAGGCTTTGTTCGTTCATCCGGACGTAATGCTCGTTGCCCGCTTCTTTGGCCAGGGCAAGGCTGCGCTTCATCAATCGGAGCGCCTTAGTTTCGTTGCCGTTAAGGTGCTCGATGATGGCGTGGTAGCGGGTACGGCCGAACTGTTCTTCGTCGGTAGCGGCCCAGCGGTCGATCCATGCTTTTGCTTTCCTGGTGCTGCCGTTGTCGAGATAATAGCGGGCAATGGCGTAGTATTCCATCGGGTCTTTTGCCGGATTGAGTTCTGTGGCTGCGCGGTCGTTCACCTGGAAGTCGGTCGGTAAGTTTATGCGCAAGATCAAGCGGTACCATTCCCATTCCATCACCAGATCGGCTCCCTGGGCGCTAACGTTCATCCAGCGGTATTCGAGGGTTTCAACACGTTCAGGCAGGCGGTAAGGCCCGGCGGCTACGCGCATCAGGTCCCGCTCTCGTTTATAGTTCCTGGCGCCCCAGTGGTTGACGTCGCGGCTGAGCACCCAGGTCCAGCCGCCGCTATTGTCGGGGATAATAAATATTGCATAGGAACCTTCGGGCACCAGTTCGCCACCTATTTTCGCGTCGCCGTCGATCCTCAATACCGTATTTTCGTTGGCTCCCGCACGCCATATTTCGCGCCAGGGCAGTAGTTCCCCGAATACTTCACGCTTACGAACGTTCGGGCGGTGGTACTCGATGGAAAGTTTAGTGTAGCCTGCATTAATAGTATTGACGGACGGTGGGCTGGCTGGCGGAGCGACAAATTGCGCACTGACAAGGAAAGGCAACAGGGCCAATAGAAAGGTTAGTTTATACATTTTTGCTTAATCTGATGGGTTTCAGCCCGGTGGGGAAATACCGGTTACTAACCCAGACCTATCGTTTACGCTTCAAAGTTCACGAATAACGTCTCAATCTATACAAAATTTAATTGGTTTTATGATGTGTACATGGTTTCATGGGCGCGGACGCTGATGCACGGGAAAGTTGAAAGGAGTAATTGGCCAAGTTTAAATTCACGCGACCGACAGCAGTATAGCTCAAAAAAAAGCCGCTAAAAATGGTGACGTAGGTTAGAGAACAGACTCTTTACTCTGTAGCCAGTAATCAGGGCTACTTCTCAATAGATACAAGCTGAAAAAACCAAAATAAAACCACCATGCCTACTACCAAAGCTGATAAAATCTCCACCACCAAAAAGAACACCGAAGCAAAAAAGGCCAAGAAAAAAAACCTCCGGAACGGAAAGGCAAATACTGCTGCGGCAGTAGCAAGAACTGAAAAAAAAAGCCTTCGCTGATCAACCAGAGCAAGACTAAAAAGAAGTAATCTCACGACGACCATTGTTCTTGTCCAGCCTCACTTTCCATAACTAATGGGAAGTGGGGCTGGTGTTTTTTTCACAGCTTTTCCTCAAACTTAATCAATGACCCTTCGGGATGCCGTTAAAACGGCCAATAATAATGTGAGTTCTCTAGCGCGTGAAGCGAGCCTGATCTCTGCCGATTCACGGGTCGACCTGCCTAAGCGATTGGTTGCCTTTCGGCGTATTATCGAACTAGAAGTAGGCAACACCTGGCTGCGCCGTTCAAAGGCAATCGAGCGTGATTTCGGCTTAACAAATATCTACCTCAAGTTCGAGGGAGATAACCCAACGGGTACGCAAAAAGACCGGATCGCCTTCGCTCAAGTAGCCGACGCCTTACACCGGGGTTTTACGGATATTGCCCTCGCCACCTGCGGCAACTACGGCGTCGCGGTGGCACTTGCTGCGAAGCTAGCGGGGCTACGTTGCCACATCTTCATTCCGGCAGGCTACCACACAGATCGTCTCTTGGAAATGGAGCGGCTAAGCGGGCAGATATACCGGCCGGAGGGGAGTTATGAAGAGGTGGTCCGATCCAGCAGCGAACAAGCTGAGCGAGCAGGTTGGTACGATGCTAACCCCGGCGGAGCGAACACTGAATTGCAGCTGGACGCCTACGCCGGTTTGGGTAAGGAGCTACGAAAAGACCTTGGGTATGCACCAGTAAGTTGTGCCGTCCCCGTTTCTAACGGAACCCTCCTTGCTGGCATCCATCGGGGTATTGGCGTGGAGGAAAAGACCTTGATGATCGCGGCTTCCTCTACCGCTAAAAACCCCATCGTTTACTCCTTCCGTAAAGGACTTAAGACCTGTGTTGACCTAGATCCGGTAAAAATCAAGGAAACGGTGATCAACGAGCCCCTCATCAATTGGCACAGCTTTGACGGAGAGGAGGCGTTGTGGTCCTTGCACAAATCGGGTGGACTTGCCTACAACATCAGCGACGAGCGGATGCGCAAGATGGCCACTTACCTAAGTGATCGGGAAGCTTTGCGGGTACTGCCCGCATCCACGGCAGGCTTGATTGCGCTGTTAAAGATGCACGAAGAAGGCGTACTGCCGGAAGGTTCTCACGTAGCCGTGCTTACGGCTAAGCGGTAAAAGCCCTCTGCTCGGGAGACGTGACAGAAAATTATAAATAATCAGCGCAATTCACATTACTCCGCATTCAAATTTTAAGACTATGAAAAACGCCATCGACGGCAAAGCCGTCGTATTCTGTGAGGGTGCTTTTAATACGCCCAACGGCAAAACGGCCCACGGGCTGGTACGCTTCACTTACCGTTATGAAGTTCTCGGCGTAATTGACTCGTGCTACGCAGGTGAGGACGCCGGGATGGTATTGGATGGAAAGTCCAACGGCATTCCCATTTTTGGCAACCTTGCGGCGGCCGTAGCTAAAATCCCGGACGTCAGCTACCTGGTCGTTGGCCTGGCTCCGGACGGTGGCCGGCTTCCGGCGTCGGCACGAGCAACGATGGCCGAAGCGCTTGATTTTGGGCTACACCTAGATTCAGGGCTACATGATTTTCTCTCTAATGACCCCGCCCTGGTCCAAAAAGCGAAGCAGGAAGGACTCCGTATTCGCGACGTACGCAAAACGCCAGACCGGGATACGCTGCACTTTTTCAGTGGCGATATTGAGACCGTGGACTGCCTAAAAATTGCGTTACTTGGTACTGATTCAGCGGTCGGTAAACGGACGACAGCCTGGCTACTGGTTCACGGACTAGTGGATACCGGCAAGAAGGCGGAGATGGTCGGTACCGGTCAAACTAGCTGGATGCAAGGAGCCAAGTACTCGATGATCATGGACAGCTGCATCAACGACTTCGTGGCCGGAGAGGTCGAGCATGCCGTGGTGAGCGCCTACCGGAACGAATCTCCGGACGTAATCGTGATTGAAGGTCAGGGAAGTTTGATGAATCCGGCGTACCCTGGCGGTTTCGAGATTCTGGCGGCTGGCCGTCCGGACTTCGTGGTATTACAGCACGCGCCTACGCGCGAGGAGTACGATGGTTTCCCCGGTTACCGCTTGCACTCGCTGGCGGAGCAGATCAACGCCATCAAGGTGATTTCCGGTAAGGACGTCATAGCGATTACACTCAACCACGAAGGGCTTAAAGAAGAAGAAATCGATGCGGCTTGCGCAGCAATTACGAAGGAGTGTGGTTTGCCCTGCTTTGACGTGCTGGCACGTGGGGCGGAAAGGCTCGTTGCGCTCATTTCGAAACAACTTAAGTAAGCTTTTAGCGACACTGCTACATATGATGGTCAGGGCGCGGCCGCAGGTGCAAAGTAAGGGACTAAAGAAGCAAAGAAGTAAGAGACTAACCGTAAACCGAAGACTTTAAACCCTTGCTTCTTTCCATCCTTTTTCTGCACCTGCGTCCGCGCCGCCTTTCATTCCCTCACCCTTTCCTCCTTTTCCAACCATGCGCATTACCCACATCGACTACGAACGGATCGACCTCGAGCTGACCGAACCCTACACCATCGCCTACGAGACAATCGAACGGGCGACCAACTTTATCCTCCACGTATCAACCGACCGTGGCATCGTGGGCTTTGGCTGCGCGGCTCCGGATATGGGCGTGACCGGTGAAACGGCGAAGGACGTAGAGGAAGGTATTAGGGTGATCATCTCCCCGGCCCTGCTTGGCCAGAACCCGTTGCAGTATGCCTATTTATTAGAATCGCTGCGCGGACGACTAAAATCTTCGGCAACGGCCATGGTGGACATGGCCCTGCACGACATCATCGCCAAACTAGCCGGTATCCCCTTATTTCAACTTTTAGGTGGCTACCGCGACTGTATTGCTACCAGCGTTACGATCACCATTCTGCCCATGGCGGAGACAATGGCAAAAGCTGCCGAGTACGTTAACCAAGGGTTTAGAATCATCAAACTGAAGGGAGGGCTCGACGTAGCCGAGGACCTTGCCAAACTCAGCGCCATCAGAACAAAGTACCCAAAGCTAGCACTTCGCTTCGACGGTAACCAGGGGTACTCGCTAGAGGAAGCATTGCAATTTGTTACCGGAGCCCAATCACTAGGCGTCGAGATCCTAGAACAACCCACCAGCGTGGAGAACGAAGCCCTGATGGGCAAAGTAAGCATGGAGGGTACCCTGCCGGTGATGGCCGACGAAAGCCTGAAAACCCTGAAGGATGCCTTCCGGCTGACGCGCCACGACTTTACGGACATGATCAACATCAAACTACAAAAAGTGGGTGGATTGACGCCGGGCCTACACATCAATTCCGTGGCCCTAGCAGCTGGTAACGAAGTGATGGTTGGCTGCCTCGATGAGTGTGGACTGGGTATTGCCGCCGGGCTTCACTTCGCACTAAGCCGCCCCAACGTAGTCTATGCCGACCTTGATGGTCACCTAGACTTTGTGGAAGACCCGTTCGGGGATTTGTTTACGCTCGAACGGGGAGTATTACGGCCTAATGGACTAGCGGGATTGGGGCGGTAAGCGGTATTTTCAAATAGGCAAACTGATAGCATTGATGCCCCTGAATTTTCAAAAATTAAAGCCTCTGTAACAAAAATAACATCAGATGGCCGAAGTCATTGTATCCGAAATAAATGCAGAGGCGCGCCGATTTTTCACCCTTCCCTCTGATTTCGAGTCCCTAACGCTAGTCCTCGTCTTCTACGTCGTTCGAAACGTAATCCTGTAAAGATTCAGCGTCCTTCTCGTAGAGATCGTGAATAAGGAGAATAAGGTAGCCAAAAAGTACAGCACCGATGATGAGTAAGTTGTTAACTATCCCCGTAGACAGAAAAGAGACTTTAATCAGGATGGTAGAGAGCACGAACCCTGAGTTACGGATGATTTTGTGAAACTTATCCGAGTAAAAAAAGGAGAATAGTAGCAATAGGACGTCCACGATGATCAGCACGGAGAAAAAGTCCGAGAAGAAAATATTATTAATTTTCTTGAATTCCATTATACCATTCTGATAGTCGCTCATGGTTGTCATGCCCCAGTGTATTAAGGCGTAAACAGCAAGAAATAAGAGGACAGGAACCAACACGGTGGCCAGGGCTTTCTTTAATAGTATGAACCGTTTGATGCTCACCCCCTTCCCGATAGGCTTCTTTGTTGACGTATGATCCGCCTTTTTCAGGTTCTTATAAAACAAGAATATCAGGAAAAAGAGAATTAGAGACGTTAAGACATCAAGCGTGAACTGCAGATCATACTTATCCTGAAACCAATCCGACGTCAGCTCAACGTAGGCCATGTCTTTGAAGATCCGCCGGATCACGATAAGCGTAATAATCTCGTACTGTTTTCCAATGTATACCGTGATGGACTTTGGCAAAAAATACAGCAGTAAGTAAACTTCGTAGAGTAGGATAAAAGAAAAAGGCGTGTAGATCGCTGCGATGGGATTCGTAAAGAAAGAATCGTTCAACGTGATGACCCCCTGAACGTTAAGCAAGATCAACAGCATGTGGATCAGATAACTACAGATGGCGATGGTAAGCGTAACTTTCTCTATCCGCTCTTTGGCCCTGGGAGAGAGTAATGCGTTGAAGCTCACCGTTATGAATTGTTTCGCGTTCATGCTTTCATTTTTTATCCTAAACACTAAGTTCGCTATACTCCTGTCGGGTAATATGAGGTAAAACGTAGTAGCAGCATAGCTAGAGGTCCAGTAAGGGTGACTGCGAGGAATCGCCCCTACTTCCCCCGCTTAGGCCTTGCCGCGCTCGCTTCGCGGGCGCGAGATGACCTTGTGTGACCAAAGGTAGTATAACCCTATAAATATCACGAACGATCCAGTGGTCTGATTCAGAAGTTTGTTGTGTTAAGCCAAGGAGATCGTGGTACTGGTTCAACTTTAAATTGAGGGCATAGCCTTAGGGACGCGAAGGCGATTTAAAGTTGAACCAGGGGCATGAGATCGAGGCTTGGGCATAACGAAACTTCTAAATCGATTCACTAGTGGATCGATTTAGAAGCTTCACTAGCCTCAAGAGGCACCGTACGAGAGGTAGCGATCAATAGCGACCTAGTGGTCTGTCAATATTGAATTTGTGGGTAAGGTGCTGATGAATTTTGGTGTTGAATGAGGCGAAGGATTCCTGGCATAGCCGTAGCTACGGAAGGAGTTCTTCGACGAAATTCAGCACCAAAAGGCATCGCAGATTACCCCAATATTTAATGTTGACAGACCACTAGTTATACAATTGGAACCCGGTCAGCTGGCCATCGAGAATACTGGGCCACCCTTGCGGCAGGCTCCCGAACTACTCTTTGAGCGATTTTGTAAAGAGCGTAAATCAGCAGAATCGATGAGGTTAGGCTTAGCGACCATTCGAGAGGTCTGTGATAAATATGGCTATCACCTACGCTACACCAATGAAAGCGAGCGGCACCGTGTAGTGGTGGACTTCTAAAGCAATCTCGTGAGAACCAGATTAGAGCGCGCCACCGTTTTCTCCAAATTTGTCCCGTAAATTTGTTGGCATCATAAATAGTACTTCTCTGATGGCTCTGAGAAAGTCAACTCCTCAAACGCATATGTACAAGACAATTTCCCGCTGGACGCTCATCCTCCTTATCTGCTGCTCTACTCTTTTTGCTTTCGGCCAAACGGCCGAAGACGACGGCCCTTACCATCTGTCGCTGAAGCGAGAACTACTTTTCGGAGGAGCCGGAGCGCTTTCAATCGGCGTGGGAACTTACGTACAGAACCAATTGGACTCCCCCCTACGGCGGGAGCTTAAAATTACGTCGTACGATCAGATCAGCGGTTTTGACCGGCTGGGCTCCAATTTCGAGCTTGGAAACTCTCGAAAGTTAAGTGATTACGCACTTTACGCCGGGGCCACGCTGCCCGTCCTTTTTTTCACGGATAGGACCATGTGGAAAGATGTCTTACCGATTGGATTGTTGTACGCTGAAACGATGGCGATTTCCGGAGGTCTTACTAACATCACCAAAGCTGGCTTTGCCCGGCCCCGGCCTTACGTTTATGGTCCGGAGTGGACACCGGAAACGCCGCTGAAATCAGGTGACCAGGCTGCTTTTGTTTCCGGACACACGTCGCTGTCCGCCGCAGGTTCTTTCTTCTTTGCGCGGGTATTTTCCGACTATCACCCGGATAGTAAGCTGAAGCCTTTTGTCTGGGGGCTTGCGGCTACGGTTCCTGCGGTGACGGGCTACCTGCGGGTACGAGCAGGGCGTCACTATCCTTCCGATGTGATCGTGGGGTATGCGCTAGGCGCGACGGTAGGCTACCTGGTGCCTACGCTACACAAGAAGAAAATCCTGCCTAAAGGAATGCGGATTAATGCGGGAGTTGCTGGAGTTCAGTTGGATTATTGGTTTTAAAAAGCTTCGACTGTTTTATAGTAACCCACGCCGAGAACAAGGGTAAAGTTATTGCAAGTCACCACCGCCAATATTCCTCCAAATTCAGTGCGCTCCTTCGCGGCCTAAACCCGCGGCCATGGCCCTCGTCACGAAGAAGCGCATTTTCTGGATCATTTTTATTATTTTCTCAGCGCTACTCTTTTATCGTCTTGGTTCCTACTGAGCGCTGCCCTCTTTTTCTTTTCGGTTAATTTGGAGAGACTAGTGTAGTCAATACGACACGTACTAGTGGAAGTCCATTTCAGTAAGTTTATTGGGCCTCCTTTAAATAAGTTACCCGCCAAGTTCTTTCGTCACGGATTTTTTTCGTAACTAAGTACTACTGATTTATCTCAAGCACGTAAAATACGGCTACTGACAATCAAGTAGTTAGGCTACAGCCACTCTCCTGTGAGAATATAAACCGCTTATTCAAGCGTATCTTTGACCATTCGTTATCAAACCATCATGACCAAGCAAAAAAAGTTCCAAACAGTACTCAACGTACCCACTACCAACCTTCCGCGCGTGATAGTGATCGGCGGCGGCTTCGCCGGCCTTCATTTCATCAAACGGCTCGATACCAGCCGTTACCAAATCGTGTTATTTGACCGCAACAACTTTCACACTTTCATTCCGCTGCTGTACCAGGTAGCTACCGCAGGTCTGGAGGCACCCAACATCGTGGGCCCGATCCGGAAAGCACTGCACGGAAAGAAGAACTTCCACTTTCGGATGCTGGCCGTACACGGCATCGATCCGGAGGCGAAGACGGTAGCGACGGCCGGTGGCTCGCTGGGCTACGACCATTTAGTGATCGCTACGGGTACGCAAACCAACTTCTTCGGCAACGCGGAAATTGCTAAGCATAGTTTCCCCCTTAAGACACTGACGGATGCACGCCAGCTACGCAATCATTTGTTTCAAAGCCTGGAACGATTAGAACTCACCTCCGACATGGAGGAGCGCCAACGCTTGCTCACCTTCCTCGTCGTCGGCGGCGGACCTACCGGGGTAGAAATGGCCGGAGCCCTGGCCGAACTGCGCAACCATGTATTAAAGCGCGATTACCCAGATAGTGACATTAGCCTGATGCGCATCATCATCGCCGAAGGCAGTGATAAACTGCTCACCGCCTTTTCGGAAGCCTCCAGCGAAGAGGCGCGTACAGCACTTGAGAGCATGGGCGTGGAACTTATTTTCAGCCAGTTCGTAGAACATTACGACGGCAGCGTCGCCCGCTTCAAGGACGGAAGGGAAATCCCCTGCGCTACCCTAATTTGGGGAGCCGGAGTAGAGGGAATCGTAGTACCTGGATTAGCGAAAGCCGCCGTGGCAAAATCTCAATACCAGGTCGATGAATACCTGAAGATAGGCGGGTACGACGACGTTTACGCCCTGGGTGATGTCGCCCAGCGAACGACAGAAAAATGGCCCCAAGGCCACCCTGGCGTAGCACAAGTAGCCATTCAGATGGGAGAACAGCTCGCCAAAAACATCAACGCTCTGGCCGAAGGAGGTAAGATAAAAGCCTTTAAATACTTCGACAAAGGCAACATGGCCACCATCGGCCGCAACCGTGCCGTGGCGGATATGGGCAACGGCCAACACTTCAGCGGCTTCCCCGCCTGGATCGCATGGGTAGTGGTTCACCTATACTACCTGATCGGTTTCCGAAATCGGACATTCACGCTCTTCAGCTGGGTCGGCAACTATTTCACGTACTCCCGCGCCATTCGTTTGGTGATGGAACCGACCCTTGAGGAAAAGCTTACCGAAGCACCGGTGACCGACCCAAAAGTTTAACGGTGCGGCGATGGAACGTCAATTCAATAACTGTCCGATTTCGCTACGCGGATTCTTCCTGATTGAATTGATGTTCCTACGCCAAGTATGCTGCCAATCGCGCAATAAAGATGACATGATCAGGGGAGAATTAGCTCGCCCTGTACTGGTGCCGTAAGGTGATGGTGAAAATTGGAAGCACTTCAGAGGAGTCCTGCCCCACCCTGCTCGTCCAACTCTACTTTGCACCTGCGGCCGCGCCCTCCAATACACCAGTGGGTACGGCAATCATTCGACAAACGCCAACGCCCGCTCATCCATCCAATTATGCGCCTTACCACGCAGTGCAAAGCCGACGTGCCCGCCCATTTTCGGCGTCTCCAAAGAGATCAACGGATGGGTTCGCGCGAGGTCATGCGGATTACAGGCATCTGGGACAATGGGGTCGTTCTGGGCGTTGACGATTAGGACCGGCGCGGTGGTACCAGCCACGAAGTTGCCCGAGGAGAGGTAGGCGTAGTAGTCGTCCAGGTCGTCGTAATCGCTGATACATAGCGAAGTTACCCGGTCAAAATCCCGCCAGGCCTTCACGCCTTTGAGCTTTGAAAAATCTACCCGGCCGGGAAACTGGGCTTCCTTGGCCATGACCTTAGCGGTCAGGGAGCGTTTAAACTTGAGGCGGTAGATGAAGTTCTCCGGCAGGTCCAGGCTATCCGCGCTGTACTGGATGAAGACCGGAGCGGAAAAAGCGATGCCGTGGGTTACTTCCTGCGGCCGCCGGTCGCCCATTGTTCCGAGGTACTTCAGGGTTAGGTTACCGCCCATGCTGTAGCCGACCAGTACGATACGGTCGAACTTGCCCGTGGCAAGGGCGTGGTCAACGACCGTTTCCACATCCTCCGTCTGTCCGTGACTGTAGAGTTTGGGTGTCCGGTTCATCTCTTCGGAGCAGGAGCGGCAGTTCCAGGCCAGAGCGTGCCAGCCGTGATGGTGGAAGTACCGGGCCGCGCTCGCTATGTACACCCGGCGGCTGTCTCCCTCCAGGCCGTGGGATAGGATGACGAGTTTGCGGCTGTCGTCGTGGTCGAGCCAGTCCAGGTCCAGAAAATCTCCGTCGGGCGTGTCTATCCGTTCGCGGCGGTAGTTTAAGGATACCGAGCGGAAGATGTTAGGGGCTATGGTTTGGTAATGGGCGCGGAGGCGGTTGATCACTTGTTTGGCGTTTAGCGTTAAGCATTAACAGGATTCGGGAAAGGTACGTTGACCTTGGGGTTGGAGTATCTTCGGTCAGTCCGTAATTAAAAGTAAGTAACGTGGGGTTTGCTTCCCGACGAGGTGGCTTCACCTTGCCCTTATCCGCTACTTTGACCCTGCGTCCGCGCCCGGGTAACCTTATTTTTTTGGAACGCGGAGAGTTGTGAGGATTTTCCTAGCTTTGAGCTTACCCACAAAAGTCAATAAATGCTTCCAATACACACTACCGCCAAAGCGGACATCAGCTACCGCCACGTAGGCAGAACTGACGTAACCCGTTACGAAAAGATGCACGTCGAGGTGTTCGGCGAATCTGCTGACGCCTCTATCGCCGTTGCCAATGAGATCGCCGACCTCATCCGCGCCAAAACCTATGCGAAAAAGCAATGTGTACTCGGCCTCGCCACCGGCTCCTCCCCTATCCGGGTTTACGACGAACTAGTACGGCTGCACAAGGAAGAAGGCCTCAGTTTCGCCAACGTTGTCACTTTCAACCTCGACGAGTACTTCCCGATGGAACGGACAGACAGCCGCTCCTACTGGCATTTCATGCACGAGTACCTCTTCAACCATGTAGACATCGACCCGCAGAACATCTACCTGCCCGACGGTCGGATCTACCTGGCGGACGTTTACCAGCACTGTATGGACTACGAGCGCAAAATCGAGGAACACGGCGGGCTTGATTTTCAGCTCCTCGGCATCGGACGGACCGGTCACGTCGGTTTCAACGAGCCTGGTTCCAATTCGCGTAGCCTTACCCGCCTCATCACCCTGGACCACCTCACCCGCGTCGACGCCGGGCCGGATTTCCAGGGCATGAACAACGTACCTACCCGCGCCATCACGATGGGCATCGATACGATTCGTAAGGCCCGGCGAGTTGTGCTGGTGGCTTGGGGATATAAAAAATCGTCCATCGTCCAGACTGCAGTGGAAGGCGAACGGACCAGTTCCATCCCGGCCTCCTTTCTACAGGACCACGACAACCTCACCGTCCTTCTCGACCAGGAAGCCTCCTCCGACCTTCGCCGTTTCAAGACGCCGTGGCTCGTCGGCCCGTGTGAATGGGATGAGGACCGTACCCGCAAGGCCATCGTTTGGCTGAGCAGTTACGTAGAAAAACCCATCTTAAAACTTACCGAGCGGGACTACAACAACAACGGAATGTCTGACTTACTGGCGCGCGATGGTACCGCTTATGAGCTCAACATCCAGATGTTCAACAAGCTCCAGCACACCATCACCGGATGGCCCGGTGGTAAGCCCAACGTTGATGACTCCCAACGCCCCGAACGCAAGAGCCCTGCCAAAAAGCGGGTAATCCTCTTCAGCCCCCACCCCGACGACGACGTCATCAGTATGGGTGGTACCTTTCTTCGACTTGTGGACCAGGGGCACGAAGTCCACGTAGCGTATCAGACCAGCGGCAACATTGCCGTTTCCAACGCCGACGCCCTCCGCTTCGCCGAGTTCAGCAATGAGATCAATAAGGCTGGCGGGGTTGAAAACCCCGCGCTCAACGAAACCCTCGCCTACCTCCGCAATCCTGATCCTGCTGCCGACATGGACCCGCTGGCCGTACGCCAGATTAAGAGCCTCATCCGCCGGGGCGAAGCCGCTGCCGGGGCCCGCTTCTGCGGCCTGCCCGACGAACAGATTCACTTCCTCGACATGCCTTTCTACGAATCGGGCAAGAACAAAAAATTTCCCATCAGCCAGGCAGACATCGATCTTACCATTGGCCTGATCAAGACCGTTCGTCCCCACCAGATCTACGCCGCCGGCGACCTAGCCGACCCCCACGGCACCCATAAGGTCTGCCTAAACGCGATTTTCCAGGCCCTGGAGCAACTGGAAGGAGACAAGGCCATCGCGGATACCTGGCTCTGGCTCTACCGTGGTGCTTGGCAGGAATGGCCAATCTATGAGATCGAAATGGCCATTCCCCTCTCTCCGCAGGAGGTAGATAAGAAACGACAGGCCATTTTCTTCCACCAGAGCCAGAAAGACGGTGTCATGTTTCAAGGCGAAGATAATCGGGAATTCTGGCAACGCGCCGAACAGCGAAACCGCGCAACAGCCAGGACTTATAACCAGCTGGGGCTTACGGAATATGAGGCTATTGAGGCGTTTCGGCGGTGGCGATTCTAGTGCTACGTCGGGCCAATTTTCATTAAAACCTCTTCACTGCACCCGCGCCCGCGCCCATTAATAAAAATGCGGCGCGGACGCGGGATGCAAAGAAGGTTGAGAAGCAATGTAATTAACTCAATATCCCTCAATCACCACAACCTGCTTAATTTCCCGCTGGCCATAACTTTGGACACTAATGTAGTAAACGCCCGTTTTCATATCAGCGAAGTAAAACGAGTGGGAAAAGCGATCCGCGCTATTTTGAACGGCAACGATTTTGCCATAGACATCAACTACCGTAATTTTCACGATTTCCTGACGCCTTAAGTTGACGTCTATTTGAAATCTCCCTGGATTAGGGTTCGGGAAAACACTGATTTCACCGAAGACACTTGCTCCGGAGCCTCGGCCACAATTTCTTATTGAGACCGGCTTGCTGACAATAATAACATCGCACCCCGCTACTTCGGCCGTTAAAGTAACCTCGAATATGCCATCCCTATCGTAAGCATGAATGGGGTCTCGCTCCGTACTGCTATTGCCATCGCCAAACTCCCAGGAATAAGCAATAACACCATCGAGAATAGACGAAACATCAATAAATTGCA